>Ga0307991_1002231_pt1 | contig 13201 bp, 12 predicted proteins | sample EllFjometagen131_FD_203146 | JGI IMG/M metagenome (GOLD analysis project Ga0307991, IMG submission 203146) | Marine microbial communities from Ellis Fjord, Antarctic Ocean - #131 | ecosystem: Environmental > Aquatic > Marine > Unclassified | place: Southern Ocean | collected 2014-10-08
AAGAATTCAAAGCAAAATTTTTAACTACCAAAAGCACTATAAACACAATAATTGAAGCTATCCTGCAAATTCTGATCGAGAAATTCACTTACGATGATATCGACATCGCCCGGGACCGCTTTGACAATAAGGGTATATTTCCCCTTGATGTCATCCCGGCAAATTTCAGCTTCGGCAGCCCCTTTTGCAAGGTTCGATAAAATATCGTATATAACGGATAAATCCTCTTTTTCACCGGAACATGCGTGTTTCTCGAAAACCATGTAGCTGAATGCAGGATCAAAGCTTTGCTTTGCTTCTTTGCAGGTACGGCTGTGGTGTTTAATAAGTGGGTCCATATTGTCTGTGAAAACTTGTTTTTCGGGTTGTTAAAAAAACCGGCAGCCTTCATTTACCGATTTACACTTTTTGTACCCGTTCACGGTTGTCGGTTCACAGGCCACCGCTTTTTCAACCGTGTGCCGATAACGGTAAACCGTGAACGGTTATATGTTTTTTTGTTAGGCAGAAAGAAGTTCTTTGACTTTCACCACCCCGTCCTGGGCATCCTCGGCATAGGCGTCGGCTCCGATCCTGGCGGCCCATCGGCCCGTTACCGGGGCACCGCCCACCATGGTCTTAAATTTGTCCCGCAGACCCGCCGACTTTAGCGCCTGTTCCAGGTTTTTCTGCTGACCCATGGTGGTGGTCAGCAGCGCACTGGTCCCGATGATATCCACATCTTCCTTGATTGCCTGTTCGACGATGGTGTCCGTATCCACGTCGCGGCCCAGGTCAAAAACGGTAATGCCATTGGCCCGCATCAGGGAAACCACGATACATTTCCCGATATCGTGCACGTCGCCTTTGACGGTAGCCAGCATCACCTTTCCCTTTTTTTGCTGTTTTCCGCCCTTTGCGGCCAATGCCGCATTGATCACATCGGTAGCCGCCTGCATGGCATCGGCCGCCACCATCAACTCGGGCAGAAAAAGCTGCCCCCGGCCGAACAGATCCCCTACCTTATTGATACCGGGGATAAAGGCCTGGTTCATCAGTTCCATCGGATCTCCGCCGTCTGCGATGACTTTATTGGCGATCTCAAGCACTTTCTCTTTGTTCTGAGCCACAAGCTGTTCTTTTGCTTCTTCAATAACCTGCGAATCAATCATGGTGCGCCTTCCGGATAATTTTTAATAATATGCGCATAAAGGCCCTGCATCCCGACTTCTCCTGCGCTCTTGCCGAGGGGCAGCGCCTTTATGCTTGAACTCATATAAACAGTTGACTTCAGCCGATCACTTCCTTTAATGCTTCTTCAAAAACCCCCAGCGCGATTGCGGCGTCCTCATCGCTGTGAGATGCGGAAACAAACCAGGGTTCTCGGGAGTCGACATCGGGCATCACACCTTTTTCGATACATTTCATAATCACCTCTTCATAGAGTCCGTGATTGGAATCGTTCCAATCCCTGAATTCATGAATATTTTTATTTTCCGTCAGGAGAACACCGAACATGGATGGCGGGCCCTGAATCACACCGGGTACACCGAGTGTATTCAGAATCTTTTCAAAACCCTTCATAAGCAATTTGCCGTGCGCATCCACCTTTTCCAGCGCACCGGCTTCGATCTCATCCAGTACAGCGCATGCCGCAGCCGTGGCAACAACATTAGCGCAGTAAGTGCCGCCGTGAGCTATTTTCTGATATCCGATCTCACCCATAATTTCTTTTTTACCGGCAATGGCCGCTAGGGGAAATCCGTTGGCTAATGCCTTGGCGTAGGTGACCAGATCCGCTTGAATATTAAAATACTCCTGCGCTCCGCCTTTGGCTATCCTGAAACCGGTCTTTACCTCGTCCATGATCATTACGATGTCGTATTTATCACAGAGGCTTCGAATGAGTTCAAGATACCCGGGTTTAGGCATGACTGACGCACAATTTCCCAACAACGGCTCAACAATAATGCATGCGATATCGCCCCAGTTTTCCTTGACCTTTTTTTCCAAAAGTTCTTCATCGTTGAATGGAACGGAAATCACCAGTTGGCCGATCATATGCGGTATGCCGGATCCGTGTGGAACAAGCACCGGGGATCTTCTATATCCCACTCCCGGAACCGGAGGTTGACAATTCCACAAGGTGTAATCGTGGAATCCGTGATAGGCCCCCTCAAACTTGAGTACTTTTTCCCGGCCGGTAAACGCACGGGCAATTCGAATCGCGTGCATGGTTGCCTCCGTGCCCGAATTGGCAAATCTGACAAAATCGACATTGGCCAGTTTTTTTATTTTCTCGGCTGCCAAAATCTCATATTCATGGGTCATGGAAAATGCGTTGCCGATTTCCAGGCCCTCTTTTACTTTTTCAATGACTGATTCATATGCGTGTCCAAGAACAACAGGACCAAATCCAAGACGATAATCAATATATTTCTTATCGTCCTGATCCCAAAGATAGGCGCCTTTGGCTCTTTTCAGAACGAGTGTTTCCTCATCACCCCAGTATCTGAAATTTGAATTAACGCCACCGGGAATGGACTCCATTGCTCTTTTAAACATCGTATGACTTTTTTTTCCACTTTTCAAAATTTCCTCCTTTGTTTAAGATGGCTCTTGATTTGAATCTTTTCGGGTTATATTCCTCGCCGCTTGCGGCGCTAAAGACGAAAAATTTTTGACGGATACCCCGTATGCTTGCGGCAGGGAAATTCACTTGTGACTGTTTCTGAAATTACCATTGATATAAAGCACAATTTGTGCCAGTATGTACAAAATATCTTAACTTGCTGGATTTATGTAAATAATTGGCAGATATGTCAGGACTCGAAATGTCTCAATAATAGGATAATAATTTTCTGGTTTTTAGGCGGGAATTTATAACTATTTATTTTTAATAGAATTTTTTTTAAAATCTCACTTTCAATACTTGAGTATCATTTTAAAGATTTTTTCAGGCGCCTTGACCTCGACCAAACCATCTCATTTGCTGATGGATACTATTTAATACCCAAATTTTTCAACTTCCGATACAATGTCGCCCGGCTGACGTGAAGCAAATCGGCAAGTTTGTCAATTTTCCCAGGCATATTTCCGATTTCGTCCAGTTTTTCCTGCAGGAGGTTTTTTTCGTATCTTTGAAGCAGGGCATTCAGGGACATATCAAGGGGTATCTTGTCTTGCCGTTGATTTTTTATTCGCGCCGGCACGCTATCCATTGTAATGATATCCTTCGATGTCATACTGGCCATATACTCAACGGTGTTTTCCAGTTCACGCACATTCCCCGGCCAGCTATAAGATATAAAAAGTTCTTTCACATCTTCTGATACGCCATTTATCACTTTACCTTCATTAAGACAGAATTTTTCTAAAAATTTTTCCAGCAATAGTAACATATCCTTGGATCGAACGCGTAATGGGGGAATATGGATGGGTATTACATTAAGCCGAAAAAATAGATCATTGCGGAATTCTTTTTCTGCAATCATTCTTTCAAGGTTCCTGTTCGTGCAGGAAAGTACCCTTGTATTTACGGAAATCGATTTTATCCCACCAAGCCTTTCCACCAGTTTTGTCTGAAGAATATCGAGTAATTTAGGCTGCAGGCGCAGCGGCATGTCTCCGATTTCATCAAGAAACAGGGTGCCGTTATGAGCCAATTCAAATTTTCCGGGCTTGCCTCCCTTTCTAGCACCGCTAAAGGCACCTTCGCGGTAACCGAACAGTTCGCTTTCAATAAGATTGTCCGGTATGGCCCCACAATTGACCGGAATAAAAGGGCCCGCCAGACGCGGCCCTGAGTGGTGAATGGCACTGGCAACGAGCCCTTTACCGGTTCCGGTTTCACCGGTGATAAGCACGTTGGCGTTACTCTGGGCAACCTGCAAAATGGTTTCGCGTAATTTGCGAATGGGGAGGCTTTCTCCCCATATGGCATCGACCCCTATCCGTGAAACCATTGCAATCATGTCATAGGCTTTTTGGCGAACATCGGCCACGTCTCTGAAGGATGCCACCGCACCGACGACATCACTGCCTGATACAACCGGATTGACGGTAACCATAAAAGCCATGTTGTGATTGGCCGACTGGTACGATTCTTCATGCCAATGATATCCGGAACCATTTTTCAGGACTCCCAAAATCGGGGTGCCAGGCCAAATTTTTGCAATATTCTTGCCGACAATACTACGTTTAGTGCGTCGGATCAGGTCGGCTCCAATTTGATTGCAATGCAGGATGGTTCCATGTTTGTCCACGGACAGTATCGCATTATCAATCGATTCGATAATCGTTCTAAGCTGGTTGGTAACACTGGTGCTGTTCTGAAGGGCTTCGGTTTCAATGGCACTACCGGCAAGCAGTTGCGCCATACGGCGGACAAATTCCAGAAATCGGCGCTTGCGGTTGAGGAGGTATTGCCGCTGATCTTTGGTTACGGCTACCAGTCCTATGGCGCCCAGTGTTTTACCGTGCCCCATTATGGGACAGCAGATTTCAGCCAGTTCGGTTGCTGTGCCCTCGGCAACGGAAGGATCGTATCGGGGATCATTCTGGGCGTCCTCAACAACTTCAGCCTTGCCTTCGGTTATTATCCTTCCATATAGATAGCCGGCATGCAGATCTCCACCTTCTTCTTTGGTGCCTACCCTTTCTTTGAATCGACCGGTTCCGGCAATAACTATCAAAAATTCATCAACAATTACCGTATCTAATTCAATAATAGCGGAAATTGCTTCGGCGATAACCTGTGCATCCGTTCGGATGGCTCTTAAATTCGAAAGATTTTCAAAGGATACGGGCATAGTTTTTTTCACACCTTTCATGCGAATAAGGAATCTTAATAGTAATACTCAAATCTTATTATTGAGATTAATGCAAAATTTATACTTCATTCAGATGGTTAGATTGAAGCATTAAAAAAATACGCCATGTTTATCTCATTGTTGATAAAATGTCAATATGAGGCGAAACAAAAGTTTTTATAACAAATGTAGACAGTTAGTTCAGCCATTAGGCTTTGGCACAAAAAGTGCTGTATAATATGTCCTGACTGCTGAAATAAGATGGGGATTCTAACTGACTTGAGAGTCCAAAGTTCTCAACAAATTATTAGGTCAGATTGTGTTACGTAATTAGATAAAGATACGTACACAAATATTAAATTTATAATTACATAGAGCCCTTTTTTAAAAGTATTCTATAAAAATATTGCGAAGTATATTAAGTAATTTTTGACATACTCATTTCTTCCACGTATTCTTCTTTCAAACTCATTATGAAAGGAGGATTTGTTATGGATCAATTTGAACTCTATCTTCAATATCGAAAGGAACTTGCAGTAGCTAAACTTAAAGTCGTCGAATAATTTCAAAAAGAAGGTCGAACAAAGCTCAGAAAATGTACGTCTAAAATTGAAATTACCCGTAACGTACTCAATGGCGCTGGCAAACCCTTGCATGTTACCGAAATGGTCCAACTGGCCAAACAGGTTTATGATGTGCAACTCAATGTCATTAACTTTAGCTGACAGGTTTATAGTTCAGGTAAAATAATCTCCGCCGGCTTTTATGGTTTCGCGGAAATTGTCTGCCGGGTCTTATCGGTTCAGTTGTTCTGATAAAGATTTCATGAAAAGCGAAAATTAAATTGGTAACACTTTCTCCTATGCGATTGAACAGCAGCACGATAACATTTTTGACCTTTGATAATGCCTGGGCAAAATTGATCTGCCGGCAATGTTTACAGGTTTTGCAGTTTTGCTTGATTATTTCCCGTGTGGGAAATGCCAGAACGGATGTCAAGTTCTTTGAAAACACTTTTGCATGAAAATCCTGGTATACGGATAAGACGGATTTGCCGGAAAAGTTTTCGACTTCAAGCCAGCATTTCATGGTTTTATAGTCTTCTTCTACCGGCCACTGTTTATGATACAATTCCATGAAGATATCTGTTGGATAAGCTTTTGGATCAAGTAATGAGGTAACGAGGACTTTTGTTTCTTCTGTATCCAACTCGACACGGATGAGCCGGAGTTTTAGAGGCAGGATATCCAGTCCCATTTCACGGCATTGTCTGATAGATGTTCCGGGGGCCAGCAAAGATATGATGGTGTCTGTTTTCCCGGAGTTATAAAACTTTCGGATGATTTTCCATTTTTTACATGAAACCCTGGCGCAAAAATTGGCATCCAGAGACAGAATAAGGTTAAACAGCCAGTAGGCTGGGTACCCCCGGTCAAGCAAGACCAGATCTTTGGGGAGCAGGTTTAAGAAATGGTCTGCTGCGAGTTCTCGTTCGCCGATTTCCTTTGGGCTTATGATGGCATCAAGGCAAATTCTGTTGAGGGGATCGAATAATTGAGATCCTCTGGCCATTGGACACGGGCCACCGTTTCTGGGATTCCAGGCGCCAAAATGTTCGGCGACTGCTTTTATGCGCGGTAAACGAAATGTGGTGCCGTCAACGGCCACAAGGTTGAAGCCATACCATGTAAGAGGTTTAAATTTTCGGTAGAAATAATCCGCCAAGTGGCGGTTGAGTTCAATGAAAGCCGCATATCCAAGCTTCATCCAAGCCTTTGATAACGCGACTTTCGATACAATCCGTTTTGCGACTTCAAAACGGTGGATAGTTTTAAAATATCTATCGAGCTCGTCCTGATATGAGCCTTTAACAAAGTTCAGTAGGAAGAAAATCAGAGCATGGAAAGGTAATTTTCGGTTTCGTGTAAAGGCTTTTGGGGAGTTTCTATGGCGGGAAAGAAATTCTTGAAAAAAGATGATATTTTTCAGATAGTTAATGAGGTTGGCGCAAGAATTGGAAAGCAGCATTCATGCCAACAATGCAGGAATTTTGAATTTTTTTCTCCCTTCAATTATATTTAATATTGGCCAATAATATATCATAACTGATTCAAAATACAAGTTTTAATTACTTTTCGCACTTAAGTTAATGACATTGGGTATTCGGCATCGGCGGTATGACCTTCCCCATGGGAAAATTTAGCCTTGGTGGGATCGGCCTGGCCGGTATTACCGGTGTGGTTCTGAACCTGGTACTGTCGAAAAGAAATTCAAAAGAACAATAATATGCAAAAACTGCTGATTCCCTGGCGGTGGATAACAACCCGGGGTCAAAAACCCCGTTTTCTTTAAAGATCGGGGTTTTTTGTTTTTCGGATGTGTGCGCACATTGGAGAGGATGGCCTATGTCGTTTAAGGAAAATTTATTGAAAAAGATTGCTATCGACCGCACCGCCCAGAAGGTCCTCAACTCCATTGGACCGGTGGGAGGACAACTCAGGATTGACAAGCAGCGCATGCGCAGTCTTCTCGAAACGGCAGCATTTGAATTCAGGCATGTCAGAGACCTGGATCTGTATATCCAAACCGACGGACACGGCAAGGGTCGGATTCTGGTTCTGGATAACGACCTGACCATCTATGACACATCCATTGAAGATGTGGCCATGCGTAAGAGCCCAACGGTCAAGGAGATGATCAGTATTAAAAACGCCATCCGCATATTAAATGACAGGGACGTGGTCGTCAGCAAAAAGGAGCAATCCCTCAAAACCGTTCAGTCGCTGTGTATTGCCGGCCTCGATCTTGGATTTGAGCCGGTGGATATTCAAGCCCTGGCTGCCGAAGGCATTGCATCTCTGGAAAACGGCTATCCGGAGGGGGTGATGGAAAGCATGGACCTTTTTGCGGAATTGCTGGGATATAGTCCTCCTCCCAAAAGTCTTAGAATCAGCCACTGCAGAATAAGAGGGGTTTTGCAGCGGTTAGAAACTGGTAAAACCAAATTCGGGCCCATGGTTGTCTACAGCCGGGTCCGTAACAGACTGACCCTGGTTGAACGACAACTCAATCCCCGGGACTCGAAAGACCTGGCGTATATGAAAGAGACCGTGGCCCAGGCCGCTGATGTATCCGGAAAAGATTCCCGGGTTTTTAAATATCTGGCAGCCACCGTGCTGAAATCCGGGCGTGTATCCCTGCCCGGCTGATCTCTAGTGACAGTGTTCTTTAGAAGCAGGCGCCTTGCCCCATAAGCGCTTGAGAATTAGACCTTAAACCGGAGTTGTTTTGTTATGAAATATCTTGCCAAGGATTTAATGGTTCCCATTGCCGAATATGCTACGGTTTCCAAAGGGGCTACATTGCTGGAGTCCCTGCTCGCCCTGGAAAAAGCCCAGGAGGAATTTACCCGGACCGGATACTCGCACCGTGCGGTATTGATTCTGGATAAGAAAAAACGGGTCATGGGCAAGCTCAGCCAATTGGATTTTCTTCGTGTGCTCGAACATGCAGATGAACAGATTGACAGGAACAATGATATCGGCAAATTCGGGTTCAGCCCCATGGCTATCGTAAGACATCGGGGGAAAAAACGCGGCAAGGGGGTTTCCATGGGAGAAATTTTATCTACGGCTGCAAATTTTAAAGTGGAAGATTTTATGCAGTCCCCTTCCGAAGGAGAGTATATTGAAGAGGACACGCCTATAGATACTGCCGTCCACCAGCTTACCGCCGGACTTCATCTCTCTTTGCTGGTGACCAAAGGACGGGAGATTGTTGGTGTCTTGAGGATGGCGGATGTGTTTGCAGCGGTTTTTCACAGCATGAAAGAATCTGAATCAAGGCAATAGATAAGGATTTGTAATGAAAGAACTTGAAAAGCTCTTTAATCGGATTGTGCAGCGCTGCAATATTAATCTTCGGGAGCTTACCCACAATGTAACGCCTTTTGTGCAAGATATCGTTGCCCCGGACCAGATGACAAAATTTTACGCATTTTACGGCATTACGCCGCATCATCCGTTAAATTTTCAATTCCGGCATTCCAACTTGTCTGGCAGTTATTTTCTGGGCAAATGCCAGGTAACCAACTCGCTGCTTTACAAGAGCGACATTCGGGGTGACGAACTCAAGAAAAAAGGAGACCTGTTTCGATATCAGGGTTTTGAGATTCCGATCACCAGGGATGAAGAGATCCGGATCGAAGACAGTCTTTTGATCAAAACCCTGGTCCATAATTATTCCCATGACCCGGAAATGCCTGAGAAATTTTTTATCCGGGATACGATCTCAACCCATTATGCCAATATCCATGGCTCACCTTGCGGCGGCAGTTTTTTAGGGCCTTTTTCCACGGTTGACCTTACCACCATGCATGACTGCCTGATCGGCGCTTTTTCATACATACAGGCAGGCGAGGTAACCCATTTGAAGATCAACCCCGGAACCGTATGGGTGCGTAAACCTGAAGCGTTTAACTTTTTATACCGCTACCCCTTTGAACGCCTTACCCCTTACATCCGTTTTGATGCCGGCGCCCAACCTAAGGGAATATTTATCGATTTTATGGAAAATTACAAAGAAGCTTTCCAGCGGATTTTTAATGTTGTCAATATCGAACCGTCCGTATCAATACCGGAAAATGCCTCCCTGGATCGATTTTCGGTTATAAAACCCAAAACCCGTATCGGTGAAAATGTTCTGGTGGCCCAGCGTGCTTACCTTCAAAATGCATGGCTCGGCAAAGGGGCCAATGTTCAGGAAAACGGATACATCATTAACTCACGACTGGAGGGGTTTGATATTACCGCACATGGTGCAAAGATCATTGAGGCTGATCTGGATAAGAATGTGTTCGTGGGTTTTAACAGTTTTCTGCGGGGCCGGCCCGAATCCCGCCTGAACATAGGTCGGGGCAGCATCATTATGCCCCATACCATCGTCGATATCCATGAGCCGCTGACGATTCCGGAAGGTCATCTGGTGTGGGGCCTGGTGACCGACGCCAAAGACCTTGAGACCCACTGCATTTCTCTGGAAAATCTTTCAAAGGTAAAAAACGTTCTTTCCATGGGTAATATGGTTTTTGAAGGGAGTGGCGCCGATTTCGTCTGGGCTTTCAGGCAGCGGATTCACCACATCCTGGAAGAGAACGGTGCATTTTTTGACGGCAATAGCAAGGAGGGGCACGCACAGCGGAATCAAAATATTTCATTTAATACCATTCAGCCGTATCCCAAAGGGGATAAGGAGGGATTGTATCCGACAATTATTATTCAACCCTGACCCGGATAAATTGGTATCGGTGACCTGGCTGGTGGTTGTTCGAAAGAGAGGTTCCAGACGGTCTGTTTTTATGAATAGGGTTATGGCATTTGTTTAGGGTTGTTGAAAATGATGCAGAGCAGCAATTCTCATTATGAAACAAAATGGTTCTCAAATCCGTAGGCTGACTGTTTCTGGCAACGTGTTTTCAATAGGTTACGAGTCACCGGACTCGAATTAAAACCATAATGAGAATTGCTGGATGCAGAGCGGCACCGGTTGACAAAATTAAAAAAATATATGATAATCCTTTTTTGTTTTGGTCAATGGATTCAATGATTGAACTCAGTCTAAACGGTAATTTTTGACTAAAATTTTTAATTTTAAACCTTATGATCTCGAAGAAAGGATATCTTGTTTTGGGATTTGTTTGAAATTGGGTGCCTGTAATTTGTTGTTTGCGGCGTACGCCTTTGCAACAGTGCCGGTTTATCCGGCTTTGGTTTTATTAAGGGAGAATAGAGATATGAACACACAGGAAGCAAAAGAATTAAAAGTAAAAAATTATATGGTTCCATTATCCGAATATGCCACGGTTTCAATTGAGGCAACTCTTTTGGAAACTGTGGCGGCATTAAAAAAAGCTCAGGATGCATATGACAAAGATAATTATCGGCACCGGGGTGTTTTAATATACGATGAAAAGGGCAAGATCATGGGTAAGGTCAGTCAGCACGATATTCTTCGGGCGCTGGAACCCAAATATGAACAGATGGGTTCTGTGGGTATGCGTCGTTTCGGCTTTACGCCCAAGTTCCTGCAAACAATGTTTGATCAGTTTGGCCTGTGGGATACCGCATTGGAAGATATCTGTAAAAACGCCGCTTTATTGAAGGTTAAGAAATTTATGTATACGTTGACCGAGGGTGAATATGTAGATGAAAATGCCAGCCTCAGGCAGGCGATTCATCAACTGGTTATGGGTCACCACCAGAGTATGCTTGTAACGCGGCAAAACAAGATTGTTGGTATTTTGAAACTTACGGAAATTTATCGGGTGATCCGGAAGATGATTTTGAGGTGCAGCCAGGTAAAAATACTGGATAAATGAACTACCCCGCCGCAAGCGGACAGAGTATCGACAAAGGATTTAACCAATTTTAACGTCGCAAGCAACGGGGTATTAGACCCAATGCTTTGCAATAAACTGCTCCAGTTGGACTTTTTTTTGAAGACTTGCATTCAGCAATAGATTTTGATTTTGTTTGTCCGAATTCACATCGCCGTGTGTACAGGCCGTCATTCATGGAATACCCCGCAGCCGGCGTGCCTTGAACGCGAACCAACGCATTGCATGATAATGAAAAAATGAATTTAAAGGAGGCAGCAGAACATGACGTCGGATGTGATGAATGAAAAATTCCAATGGAAGCCATATTTGTTTATGGCACTGGGTATTATTTTATTTGCACTTGTTTATTATTCGCCGCCATGGGCCGATGCCATAGACCCTGCCGGAGCGCATTTTGTTTTGAGCCGGGAGGCCAAAGGTGCCATAGCGGTATTTTTGCTGGCCGGAACCTGGTGGGTGTTTGAAGTGGTGCCCATCGGCGTGACCAGCCTGGGGATCGGTGTACTCCAGGCCCTGTTTTTGATCCGTCCGGCAAGGGATGCATTTACTGATTTCATGGTGCCGGCGGTTATGTTCATATTTGCCTCGATCATGATTGGCCTGGTTTTTTCCAAAACCGGTCTCACCAAAAGACTGGCCTACAAGATGCTGGTCATTGTGGGAGAACGCACCAGCATGATCTACCTGGGCTGTTTTTTGGTGACCGCGGCCCTGACCCATATTATGGCCCATACCGCAGTGGCTGCAACCATTTATCCGTTGCTTTTATCAATTTATGCCCTCTATGGAGAAGGTGACAAACCGACCCGGTTCGGGAAGGGGCTGTTTATGGGTATGGCGTATGTGGCCGGTGCAGGGAGTATCGTAACCCTTCTGGGGGCGGCCCGGGGGGCGGTGGCCCTGGGGTTTTACAATGATATTCTCGGGGAAGGAATCCGGCAGGGGCTGCACCAGGATATCAGTTTTTTTAAATTAACTTATTATATGGCGCCCATCGGCTGGCTCATGACCTTTTTGCTGTGGGGATATTTTATGATTTTTTTTAAACCGGAAAAAAAGGTGATACCAGGCTTAAGGGAAAAGGCACGTCAGCTTAACAAAGAGCTGGGACCGATTACCCGTAAGGAAATCCTTGCGGCGGTGATTGTTTTCGGCAGTATCCTGGTCATGTCGCTCCGGTCTTTCATCCCAGCCCTGAAACCCATCGATAAAACCGCCATTATTCTTATCTCGACGATTCTTTTTTTCATTACCCGTATAATGGATATCGATGACCTTGAATCCGTGCCATGGAATATTATTCTTCTGTTTGCCGGTGCCATGAGCATTGGTAATTGCCTGTGGGAGACCGGGGCCGCAAAATGGATGGCCGTAAATTGGCTGGTCATGTTCCAGGAAGCGCCAGGGTTTGTCTTTATCATGGGGATTACTTTTTTTGTCCTGATGATGACCAATTTTATCATGAATGTTGCCGCCATTGCCATTTCGCTGCCGGTAGCCCTTGTCATCGCCCCTTACCTGGGCGTGGCGGCCGAAGTGATTCTTTTTTCTTCACTGGTTGCCGCCGGGATGCCTTTTCTGCTTCTGGTGGGAGCGGCCCCCAATGCCATTGCATACGATTCAAAGATGTTTACACCAGGGGAATTCTTTTTATACGGGATTCCTGCCAGTATTATTCTGATGATCGTGGTGGCTTTTGCCGTGCTTGTTTTATGGCCTTTAATGGGTATGCCGATTACCACCACGCCCATTGGATAAATGTTGGGGCAGGCCCCTGTGCCTGCCCTGAAAAGCAAAAAATATTAATTCATGTGCGGCGTTTGGCGTTTTAATGACCCTTTTTTATGATTCGAAATATGCTGTCCCCCATAAGTTTGCGTAGCCGGCTATACACGATTCTGACATCACTGGTTTTGCTTACCATGATAGGTGGTCTGGTAATGGTCTGGTATACCTACCGGATCGACCGGCTGCTGAATACCATTATCGAACGGAACATGGCGGCCTATCAGGC
>Ga0307991_1002232_pt1 | contig 13198 bp, 9 predicted proteins | sample EllFjometagen131_FD_203146 | JGI IMG/M metagenome (GOLD analysis project Ga0307991, IMG submission 203146) | Marine microbial communities from Ellis Fjord, Antarctic Ocean - #131 | ecosystem: Environmental > Aquatic > Marine > Unclassified | place: Southern Ocean | collected 2014-10-08
AAATTGCAGGCCCGGCTTGTGCGGGTTTTTGAATTCATCCAGCAAAACAGGGACAAGAACATAACAGATGCTGGCTTTTCTGTTCGAAATGGAGCCGTTTTGGGTTGTGGCGTCAAGCTGCCCCCACAACTCAAGGATGACGTTGTTGTCGTCCAGGGCATCTACCAGGTTCTCACTGAAATCACCCTCCCCCCTTGGCTTTCGCCCTTCGCAATATGCCACCGTCAAAGGTATGGGTGTGGACTCAAGAGTCAAGGCGTGTACATTGCTCGCAAGCTTAAATGATAACCGCTTCATGAGATTTTGAAGCTGACCATCATTGCTCAGGGATACGTTGGCATATGAAAGATCATCCAAATAGACTTGATAGTTGCCGCTTTTGGAGCTGCCGGAGCAATCGATTGTTTGTGTTGGGGCCGTATTGCAAAATAGCAATAACAAAAACGAAAAGAGGATGGCTTGAAATGTTATCGAGAATGATCGTATGCTTTTCATGGTCACTCCTTCCACGAGCATATTGGTTTAATTATTTTTCAAGTGTTTGGATTGCCGTTTTAACTTTATCGACTAATTTATCGAAGTTCTTTTGATCCGGAGCCTGACGGACCAAATTGGAATATTTCTCAAAACCGCCGGGCGACTCTAATATGGTTTTGAATTCCTTAAGAACCGTAAGCCCATCTGTACAATCCATATCGCTTAACAATTCAATCACATTCTTGTGGGTTTCCCATTTGAACAGCCGTGTTCGACTTCTCAGTACTTGCGATAGCTTCTCGCATGTCATTTTCTGGTTGCTAAAAGCCAGCGCTTTTAAGCCTTCTTGTGCGGCCAAAGGTCTATTTAAGCTATCGGCCTGCAACTCATGTATCAACGGAACGATCGCCGGAGGTCCGAATGCCGCTAGCAAAACAGCAGTTGCCTCGGCTTCGGAAAGCTCCGTGTTGGGACTCGATAGCTTTACCATCAACTCACGCATTTCTTTCAGATGCGACAACTGTAATTGCTCTCGCTCTAAAGCACCTTTGATGCTGTATGTTGCATAAAAGCCAATTCCAGCGATAATCAGTGGGGTTAGAATCAATGCCAGATCCTTAAAAGCGGACAACACTCCTTTTTTTGTCTTCAGTTCTTTAACATCTGACGCCAGGGTATCCAAACGCTCCCGTAAGATATCATTTTCGTTTCTTTTTACACGCTCTTCCAAATCGCCCATTTTAAGCCTCATATATCTCATCGTTTGCAGCAAATCATGGTTTGAACCCTCTCATATAGGTTTAAATCATCGTTGTAATTTCGGTCCGGAGGCTTCTATCGCTTTATCTGGTTCAAAAGAATAGTAGAGGTAAAAGTAGATGGTATTAATGTATAATACAACAGATGTATAGCGCAACAACCATGCCAAAATTTACCTTTTTGATATTATTGATTTTTTAATTCTGAAGAGGTCTATTGTGCACATTTTTTTGTGCAGTGTGCACAATTTTCTGTGCAAATAATGGAGCTATTTGTACTGGCAGGAATGCCGGTCATCACAGCTTGACCTTGATGTCACAAATTGCAATGTCGAGTTTGTCACCTCCTCTTAAGTGTGGGTCTGGGGGTCTTTACCACCTAACGGGCGCGAGATGAACTTCACAGAAAATTGTGCTGTTGTGCATTGGTTATTCGGCATATAACCACAAATCAAGGCTTGGTTGAGATAATAAGTTGCCGATATTATAATAAAATAGTTTTAATTCACTATTCACAATTTGACGCCATTTCTAGTAGATGAGGATGTTTTATCTCTCATTCCCGGAAGACAAGTATGGTGAATTGGGAATATAGGTCAAAGGATGAAAGAATATCATTGATATTTTTTCCCCTGATACTCTAACCAACCATCTTCATGTCTTCCATTCGGATCGTGATGGGTCCAATGAATCACTCCGCCTTTCTCATTCCACTCATATTCTCCATGAAACGTGATATCTTCTCCGGTTGTCACCCCTATAACTCGCGGCGCTAAATCAATATTGTGGGCAATAAGCAACGTCTGTCCTGATTTGAGTTTCACAATGAATCGTTGATGTTGGGAACCCTTGGTATCATCCGGCAGTATTCGAATAATTTCTCCTTGTTGGGTAACTTGAAGATCACTTTGACAACTTCTAAACGCGTTGTCTAAAACACGAAGTTCTGTAAGATCAACACGTGTGTTTGGTTCGGGTTTTCTGTTACACCCTTCCAAGAATCCCCATACACACACAACCAACAAGATAAGATAAACATGATAGTGAGTCGTTGTGTTTTTATTGATTGCAGTGATTTCATGCTATTACTCTCCTCTAAATGGGATACGTATTGACCTGTTCCTGTCAACAAATCCTCATTTTTTAAGCATGGTATTCATTCGTTGGTTATCTATCAAGAATTTTTGGTCGGTCGTGAGATGAGCTGCATTCCGACTTGGGGAAAATGATGCCAACTCCTTTGCATCATTACTTATCCTTTTATTATTTGATGTAAATTTTAAAAGTTTTTTATAATTTCAAGATGTTCCTGTGGCCCGATTCCCCATTCACCGCCCATAGATAAAATAGAAACTTATAATTTTAGGGGCGTCCCGGTAGTCCCTGAAATAATTTTATGACTTCGTTATTAAGGCCAGCGACAAAATCTATCATGGCCCAGACAGTCCGAAGAATCAAAACGAATTCAAGCAAAATTAGTGGACGAAGACGGTCATCGTTGATCCATTTGTCATACATGTGCTTCCGGTCTTTATGTGCGTGTGAGAGGCCGCCAAATATAAATATTTCCATGACCTTCCTCTTCGTATCGATCCCGTGCGCTTCAACCACAGCGCATGGGCCGTCAAGGTAGTTGTTCAGATCTCTTCGAACCATCTGAAATGCGGTTCTGTGATGATCCAATATGCTTGCAGATTCGTAAATCTTCGAAAGGTTGGCGAATGAGGATGCTTCGTTGTTCTGGATAAAGAAACGGAAAGTCAGAACAAAGGCATCGATATTTTCCTGATCGGGTCCATCCCCAACTACTTCAATAGGGAATTCCAGGCTTGGCTTCAATCGAACGATTTGACCCAAAGCAGCCTTCTTCAGAAAGTTACTACCCCCAAGCTTGGAAGCCTTTTCGTTAAACAACTCTAAAGCACTTATGATGTTCTCGTTATCCATATTTTGACCGAACGTAGAATTAAGGGGCCGGGAAACGGTGACCGAAAACATTCGGAAAAGCCAGAGCATTCGAACAAAGAATGCATTCCAAAAGCGACACGGCTTTTCCCGGTCTCCCTTAAATGACAGGTTAGCTGATCTACCCAATTCAAAAACCCATTCACACATCAATAACGGAATGCGGCAGCGGCAAAAGATAGGCCTCCTCCTGAGGCAATCAAGAAGATTAAGTCATTTTCCTTCAACTTGTCGTTCTTTGCAGCATCGTCTAGAGCCATTGGGATGCATGCAGCACCGGTGTATGCATACGTTTCCATGATAGTGTAAGCTTTATGACGTTCGACGTTCAGGTTGTCCATCGTTTCATATATACTATTGATGTTGATCTGGGTCATGAAGTAGTGATCAACATCGTTTGGTTCAATGGAAAGTTGGTAACAAAGCGAGAGAATCATTCTTGTCCACGTCTCTGCATTTTTCTCTTTAGGAAACTTCCTGGTAAACTTGAAATAATGATCTCCTTTGGCCAAGGCCTCTTGGGAAATTGGATATTGCGTACCTCCAGCGTAGATTCCCATCCACTCATGAAACTGTCCCTCCGTGTGTTGCTTGGCACCCAGGAAACCTCGATCGCCGCTCTCTATCGAAGACAACAAGACGGCCCCAGCCCCATCAGCAAAAAGAGTTACCGTTCTCTTGTCCCTTTTATCCAAAAACTTGCTCATTGCGTAGCCACCAATAACAAGAATATTGGAGAATTCAGTACTTGATTTGATATATCGGCTTGCCACGTCCAGCCCTGCCACAAAGCTGGAACAGGCCGCATTCAAATCAAAGGCACCGGCGTTTGTTGCTTCCAATCGATACTGAACAGCAGATGCTGTCGAGGGAGATATGTGTTCCGGTGTATCGGTGCCGATAATAATCAAATCTAGATTAGACGCTTCCAATCCGGCGTTTTGCAAAGCTCTCCGGCCGGCTTCAACACATAGGTCGGCTGTAGACTCTTGCTCACTGCACCACCGACGTTCCTTTATTTTCAGATTGGTCTCCAGCCAAGTGCCGACGTCTTCCCCCAGCAGTTTATCAAAGTAAGGATTCCGCAGGACCTGAGTTGGAGCATATGAACCCGTGGATCGGATTAGAGCATTTCTCATGGTTTTTCCTCAAAGCTGGCTTCTCTCAGTAAGTGGCTGCCGTGCTGGGCAGCTAACGATAAGGTGAGCTGGCCGGCAACGGGCAGGTCGAATTTGAACCAAATTCCCGATAGCCGCGATATAACACCCGGTCAGCTCAACCGACTGGTTCGCAGCAGGCATTTTGTTTGCGGCATTTCAACTGTACGCACGTACCCTCAAAAAGGGATTTCTTCTTTATCTGAATCACCATCAAAATCAAAAGGCATCATTTCGCTTGCCAAATCAAAAAAGACACCCAAAGATTCGCATAAATTCTTCACAATTCGACTATGAACTTCTTTTTCATTAACATCCTTGGCTTTCGACATTGCTTTCAATGCGGAAGTTAATTCTTTTGACAACCCAATAATTATTTTTTCAGGATCCATTAATTCTCCATTTCATTTTTTTTATTGCGAACGCCACGGATAACCTGGACAAAAAGCGCCAGCTTTTTGGATCAGCGTTAATCCGTATGTTCTGTTTTTCAGTTCATATATCGTGGATCTTTGCAATTGTTACTTTCACTAAATTGGGCTTTTGTAACTTCCTTGCCCCATATTTTATTTCCTGCCCGTTTAGGATTTTCTTTGAAATGTTGGTTCCGTTCACTGAAATAGCGGTCAATCGCTACCATGCATTCTTCGACGGACGTATAATTGCTGTTGTGAATAATTGCCTTAGCCATACCACTAAAAACCGATTCAATTACATTCAGAAACCATCGTCATCAAAGCTATTAGCCCAGTCAATATACAGCTTTTTCGGGATTATTGTTACAACAGTTCTATTTATGGTTTTCATGTTTTTTTTGCTTCTAACAGCCGCAAGATGAATTTCACAGAAAATTGTTCAGTTGTGCATTGGTTATAGGACATATAACTACAATTCGTAGTTTGATGGAAATTCTAAGCTTTTGATATGATATTTAAATATATTATTTTTGCAATTCAAAATTTGATACCAATCACTTTTGATTCTTCACATTGTATCGAAAAACTGTCAAGAATGAAGGTCTGACCCAGTTGTCTTTACCCCGTTGTCTTTAATCTTGAACAAAAATCCTCATTTATGGATGGACATTAATTATTCATCTGGCAGTAAAGATTCCAGGCCATCCATGCCAGGACGGCAACTCCAATACACAGGACGCTCCAAAGGATCCATTTCTTCCAAGGTTTTGGAGGAGAGGGTACTTGGAGAGCCTTATCTCCGCCCAGGCGCAATTGTTTTCCTATGAGAGCTGGGGTGATCAGTGGATATGATTTCTCTTTTTTCAATGCCGGGAGAATCATATCTGAGGATGACTTCCCTGGTTCGTGGAAAAGTTGCCCGTTGCCGAATGCGAGCATGTATGGTGCAGGGCCTCGGGCAACGAACAGAAGCTCATGGGCAGTCCAGCCCAGCTGCAACAGGGGTAAGGGTTTAGAATCTTCAATCCCTGCGCCGTCCTGGAGGACTTTGAGACGCCAGAAAGGATCAGAAGTCTGCGGAAAAGTGATCATGTCATTGTTCAGTTCCACCCCTTCCATCTTAAGATTGTAAAAGATGGTCTGACGGCGTACCTCCCAGTGCGCTTCCTTATTCTCACGGGATAGTATTGTTGCGTGTAGAATACTGTTTGCCTCATGGAACTTAATCTGTAGGGCATCAACCGGCAGATGGGCATTTGATTCAAAATCAAGAATAATCACGTCCTCTTTGGTAGACTTTTTGGGATCAAGATCTGTCCATTCCCGTTCAATCATTGTTGCGAGAGGTCGGGATACAGCCTTTATATTGGTGATCTCTACGTTCCGTTGGCCGGCATGCCAGGAGAGATGGATATATTTCCTTGGTTTTATAGGAAGTTGTATCATTTTTCGACGGATTGTATTTCCTGAAAACTCAAGTTCAGCCAGGGTATTTTTTCTGGTCAGATTGATCCAGTTTGCAAGATCGTTTGAATGTTTCATATCTACTGTGGTGATAAAATGATCACCGCGGTTCCTCCACGTGAATTCAAGATTTACCGGGAATAATTTAATTTTGCTCATGTCGAGCAGATAGGCGTTGACTTTTGTTTCAGAAATGGTTTTTCGTTTACTGGAATCGACCTTGATAATGGTCCCGTCCGTGTTTCTGCTGATCATCAGGGAGAGATCGTCTCCTGCGGGAATCTTTTCTTCATCATACAATGGGAAAAACGGCACTGACTCGGTGACGGTTAATTTTTCCGTAGCGATTTTGGGACGACGGATGGTATGGGGAACCATGTCGCCGTCGGCATTAAACATCCGGATATCACCCAAGTCCGAGCGGGTACAGTTTGTATACACTTCCTTTGGCAGGGTGATGGAGTAAACCGCACCTCGCCCGTCAACATTGATGGGTAGACCATAGGCAAAATCATCTGTGGTCATAGGTTTTGCCTGTGCTTCTGCACTCATGAAAAGTATGGATAAAACGATCAGGAAATATCTCATCAAATCTCCTCTCTGGTTTTAGGGGGAAGTGGTGAAAAATAGCCGATAAGCAGCATGAGGATTCCAACCGCAATGAAGGAAACAATACGGGCGATGGTCCCGATGCCTGAAAGATCTACGGTAAACAGTTTGAGTACAACCATGGCAAGGAGCGTTGCCCCGACAAACCAGATTCGTCGGGTTAGATGTCGGGTGGCCCATATGGTAATGGCCAGAGCTGAAACACTCCAGAGGATTGAAATAGCAGATTGAAAAACCACCGAACCATACAGATACCCATACTGAAAAGGAACGTTTGTGTAGAAATGGACGATGCGCCCCACAACACAGTTGAGCCAGATAAAAATGCATGCGCCCACGATACAGGGAATTGTCTGGTCAGGCAACTTTTCGAATAACGAATGAGGCTCGGTTTTGTTATGCAAGGCCCAGCGGAACAAGACGAGAAAGACAAAGAGTTGCGTCAGCTCCAAAGGATTAAGGATGGGCAGATACAAGATGGGGGCCGGGTCTCCGGAAGAAAAATCAGTATTCAGCCCCCAGAACACAAGAAAGAACATGGGGATAATGATACCATTATCAAGATAATGGCTGTAATATTTCTTAACCGGCCAGCCCATACTTTTACCGGCATTCATCATTAACAGCATGGCGCACCCCGGAACAATTCCCCAGCAGATGATGGGCCAGATCTGAGAGCCATTAATAACCCATTGCACGGTCCAGGCAGTTTCGTGGGTGGCGATAAACAAGACTAACCAGAGGGTTGCCAGATGCCAGTAGGGCGTAATCTTTTCAGGCCATTCCTCCTCAAACACCCACAACAAACCATACTGAATCAGAAGAGACGAGACCCAGGCCAGAGAGCCCCAACGGGCAAAGAGATGCCTGTGAAAACTGAAATCCGGCCAGGAAAAATAGATGATGACAATCATTAGCGGCAAAAAACCCAGCAATGGGGATTTGAGTTCCCGCCATTTGAGACGTTTGGCGACCATTGCCATAACCAGACAACTCATTGCACAGAACAGCAAGACAAGGGTATAGAAATCCTTATGGGGGATATGCCGTTCAATATCACGTATTCCGCCCCCAAACCACCAAAGCAGGCCCCAGACCATGAGCGGTATATGGATTCTGGTTTCCCAGTCCCGAAGCTTGTCGTGGTGGAGGGTGAGATAATAACTTGAAAACAGTCCCGAGATACTTAAGAAAAAACAGCTCAGGGTAATTCGATTTAAAAACAGAACAAGTTCCGAAGACGGATGGCTGCTTGCAGAGAGAAACGCCAGGCCTGCACCGATCTGCAACAATACCCCGAACAGTCTCGCAAGCAAACGCGCCTGACGTATCCCGATCCACACCATGGCCGCGCCCTCCAGAGCCCATGCCGTTGCGGTCCAATGCCCATCTAAAGCAAGAGGAATGGCCAGGCTGCCGAATACGATTCCAAGGGATAGAAAGGCCTCGGTCAGCATGCGCATTCCTTCGGTCAAACGGCGCCAGAGGACAGTTGCCAGAAGGATATAAGAGATACCCAGGGCCAGAACACTGATAGCCAGACCATATTCCATATCACTGACCAGGCGGGCCTGTAGACTGAAGATTGCCAGAGGCAAGCCGAAAACCAGCGGTCCGTCGACGAATCCCTTGAGCTTTGGTGGCTGGCGATGGGCAAAGAGAATGGAAATTGCCACATAAAACAGAAAAAACAGGATGAGAAAAGGTTCTGTTGTTGCAAAATAGGCAGGCTGATAATACTGGTGGCCCCAGAAGGCGGAAACCACAAAGGTGAAGATAAAACCGAGCACATTGAGTTCCCGCCATGCCCTGAACCAGGCGATAAATAGAATCCCGGCATTCAACAGGGCATAATATGAAAAGAGCATGACATGGCTGCCACTGCCTGTGGACATCAGCACAGGGGCCATGAAACCACCGACAATGCCGAAGATGGCAAGCGATTTTGAATCCTGAAGCACTGCGAGCGCACCTGTAAGGGCCACCAGACAAATCATCATAACTAATGTCAGGGGAATAGGAAGCAAGTGGTATAGTTTAGAAGATGCAAAAACCGTGAGATAGACGATGCCAATGCCCCCGCCCTGCAAGGTAAGGCCGTACAAAAGAGCCCGCTTGCGCAAACACCATCCGGTCACCAGCAATGCCAGGCCACCCGTGGCGATGATTGCGAGACGGAATTCCAAAGAAATCAAATTGCGTTGCGCGACATATTTCAATAGAAAGGAGACCCCGAAGAAAAGGATAATGATACCAACCTTGAGCACCACATTGCCTGTGGTAAAAAACTTCTTGATATAATCGACACCCATTTCGATGCTTTCAGTGACGGTATTAAAAGCACCCCCTTTTTTCGTCTCCTCTGAGGGGTCGGACGCAGTAGCGTGATCCGCCGGGGATGTCGCTGCTTGAGTCTCCGGTTCCGGTTGAGAGATTTGCACCGATATTTCTTTATGCTCTTCTTTTGGCCAAGGGACAGCAGGCTCCTCGCTCTTGGCTTCTTCAAACCTATGTACAAATTCCGGAGATGGTGTGACGGGGGTGAATTGTTGTAATTTTTCCAGTTTGGAAATCCGTTTTCGAAGGGAGAGGATTTGGAGTATCAACACAACAAGAATAACAAATAGAAAAAAGTACATGAGAATCCTTAAGTTTGGATTGAGGTCCTTTTAATAAATCGAAAGAATTAATTTATTCAAATATTTTAATAAACATAGATAAACAAAATCATAAATGCAACAAGCACACCAAAAATTACCTGTTTGATATTACAGATATTTTGTTTTTGAAGAGGTGCAGTGTGCACAATTTTCTGTGCAAATAATGGAGCTATCTGTCGTGGGAGGAATGCCGGTCATCACAGCTTGGCCTTGATGTCACAGTTTGCAATGTCGAGCTTATCATCTCCTCTTAAGTGTGCGTTTTGGGGATCTTTGCCACCGAATGGGCGCGAGATGAACTTCACAGAAAACTGTTCAGTTGTGCATTGGTTAAAGATTTTTTAAAAAAGGCCGATAATAGAATAGTGAAATAATTTTATGAAATTCCTGCAGGCGAACCCGTTGGAGACATATAGCCTATTGAAATTTGTTTTTTTCGAGTGTTTCTCGATCTGTCCCGTTGAATCGGTTTCTCCGCTGCGTTCCGACCCAGGGAGACAGGATTTTTGCTTCGCTTCAATGACGAATGATGGAGGTCTCTATGAAGTTCAAACAATCAGTGGAAAATTCAAATATAAATGGAGGAACGTGTTCATATATTCATTTAGAAAAACAACCTTTTGATTTTTAAAGATTTTATACCTCAGACAAATAGTACCAAACCTCAAAAACAATAAGCTAAGATGCAGAATATGAAACCAAATAATAATTCCGAGAATGTTATTAATGCAGCATATAAAGGCTATAAAAACGGAACCGTTAATTTCATCGGCGATCAAGTCGAAATTTTAACAGGCTACTCCAAAGATGTCTTCAATACCAAAAAAAAGAAATGGCTCGACATCGTGATTGACGAAGATAAGCCGTCAATGCAAGAAACCTTTATCACTGCCTTAAAAGGCGACAAGAACTATATGAGAAAGTACCGTGTCAGGAAAAAGGACGGAAACATTGTCTGGATTCAGGAATGGGGTCAGATCGTGTGTGATGATCAGAATGAAATTGAATATGTGACCGGTATTTTGCTGGACATTACGGAACAAAAAAAGATTGAGGAAGCAAATTTCAAGATAGAAGCACTAACAGGAAAATATCTCGTTTTTAATCTAGATAACGTTGAATATGCCATTGGCATCTCTAAAATAAGAGAAATTATCGGTGTGATGCCAATTACACAGATTCCCCAAACACCTCCTAATGTAAAAGGGGTTATAAACCTCAGAGGAAAAGTGATTCCTGTAGTCGACTTGAGGCTCAGATTCGAATTGGAGGAAAAAGAGTATCAGGATCGAACTTGCATTATAATTATTGATATCGAGGGTAATGATGGCCAAGTGATGGTCGGAATTGTTGTCGATACAGTTTCCGAGGTCAAGCATATCAAGGGGGAAGATATCGAAGACAAACCAACAGGCCTCCAGTTCAATATGGACTATTTTATCCTTGGTATGGCCAAAATGAACGAAAGTATTATAACTATCTTGGACGTCGATAAACTGTTTATAGATGAGGAAGTGAGGCAGATAGCACAGGTCGCTTAATCGGGATAGGGAGGGGTCTCACGGCCTCCCCCCTCCCACAACACCGGGTATACGGGTCACGGAACAGCATAGTGGTCAGGTCTTCATTCTTCACATTGTATCGAAAAACTGTCAAGAATGAAGGACTGACCCTGTTGTTTTGACCCCGTTGTTTTCAGAAATTCTAAGCTTTTGATATGATATTTAAAAATATTATTGTTTATAATTCAAGCTTTGATACCATTCATTGAAATGCTATCTGTTCCTCTCTAAACCGGCTCGTACTCTCCTAACCGCGCTAAGTTTATTCTTGAGTTCCGCTTTCTGAATCTGGCTCATTTCCTCTGGAATTTTGCTAACCAATACATAGAAATTTTCCAAATTGGCTAAAATTGCATCGTTGTCCGCATCAAGGACAAGAGTGTTGAGAAGCTCTTTGGCAATAACGGCAGGTTTTTCTGAAGACCATCCTGACAAATAGCCAAGATAGATTCGCGACACCGCCATGAGGTTCCGGGCTTCTGCGTTGTAAGGCATCAATGCAGCGGCATGAGTGTATTTTATTGACGCATTATGGACAGCTTCGATCAGCTGTGCCGGGTTTGCACTAATGATGCTTAAGTTTCCACTCAGAATTTTAGCCATGGCAACAGGAACAGAGCCTTTTTTCTTTTGAGAGAACTCCTCAAATCGGCTTAATGCCCTTTGGGTCCATTGGACCACACGGCCAGCATGAGGGAGTCTCATAATTTCATCAATATGGACTTGATATCGCAGATAACCAACAGCACCTTCCACAAAGCAGAGTTCAGGAAGTTTTCGACTGAGGGGTGACTCAGCAATATTAACCTGCGCTTGAACCCATCCGCTGGGCCCGGGTCCGTATGATTCGATTTTCATCCAGCCGTTTCGCGCATCCATCACTCGATACTGAAATGGCAAATCCGGATCAAGCCACATTCTTTCACCTCTGGCACTGGTATTGGGATGAGAACGAACCATGGCGCTTTGTTGAAAGGCTCTCCCGATTTCCTTTAATTCGTCCACCGTAAGTCGTTTAGGAGCAAAGGCAAAAGCCTGATCCGGAAGTCGCCCGGTAAATTTCATAGGTAGCGGCATATCGCGGTTTATTGTCAGGAAAATTCGATCCGGCGCATTTCGACGCAAAAATCGAAGATAACTCTGGACGAAAACGTCCTTTCCCTCTTCATATATATAGCCCCAAAGTATGACAACCCCTCTTCCCGATTTAATTTGGGAATTGGCTCCCGGAATACGCCCAAGTACTTTGGCTGTCACTACTTCAGGGGTACATTCCTCCCTGACCCGTTGTAGAGGGATTTCTCGAGTTGACAGCACGGTGGTGCCGACACCTCCATATTTGAGCATGGAAAAGAGAACGTCCATTTGCACCAGAAGGGTCAGTTCTTTTGCTGTTTTACTCAGAGGCTTTTGCCCATGCCCTGTGTAAGTGTAAGGAAGAATGACGGCATTGACGGCAGCCCCTTCCCAAACGGCTGGTTCCGTACAGTTGATACCCAGTTGTCCGGCATGAATCCGATGTATCGGACAAATAATCAATAATACAGCGGCTAATGCTATTATTGCGGAACCAGATATGGTCGGGAAAGGTAAAACCTTTATCCACTTCATAGAAGCTTTCATTTTTGGATTCCTTTCTTATGGACACGGGTTGTTTTCATCGACCAGATCAATTAAAGATCCCGTATAGTTAGGATCGGAACGTGCATCGATCACGGTCTTGTGGACGGCTTGTTTAATATAATCATTCAATGCATTTTGCTTTACTTCAGCAATGCCGGTATGTTGCTGTCGCAGGATGATTTGAGCCTTGCATAGGTACTTCATCGCTTCATCATATTTCTTGTTTTTGAGCAAGTTGACCCCGATGCCCACTGCGACAAAGGCTTCTAGTTCTATGGATTCTTCCAGCAGATTGATGAGTTCGCCGGATTGTATGTTTGCATCCTTGGGATAGAGAGCAAATTGCAGGCCCGGCTTGTGCGGGTTTTTGAATTCATCCAACAAAACAGGGACAAGAACATAACAGATGCTGGCTTTTCTGTTCGAAATGGAGCCGTTTTGGGTTGTGGCGTCAAGCTGCCCCCACAACTCAAGGATGACGTTGTTGTCGTCCAGGGCATCTACCAG
>Ga0307991_1002233_pt1 | contig 13194 bp, 9 predicted proteins | sample EllFjometagen131_FD_203146 | JGI IMG/M metagenome (GOLD analysis project Ga0307991, IMG submission 203146) | Marine microbial communities from Ellis Fjord, Antarctic Ocean - #131 | ecosystem: Environmental > Aquatic > Marine > Unclassified | place: Southern Ocean | collected 2014-10-08
GTTAATTCGGATAGAATGGGTTACCGGTTAAAAGGCCCAAAAATCGAAAGTAAAAATGGTTCTGATATTATAACTGACGGAATACCCCCGGGAAGCATTCAGGTCCCTAGAAATGGCATGCCGATTGTTATGTTAGCTGATCATCAAACCACCGGCGGATATGCAAAGATTGCCACGGTTATTTCGGTTGATATTGATAAATTTGCGCAGATGAAACCCGGAAATAGAATAAAATTTAGAAAAGTAGATTTGGAAGAAGCTCACCGACTTTTACTGGAAAGAGAAGAAAAGATTACTAACTTACACTTTGAAAAAAAGGTATCTGCTGAATCAAAAACAAGCAATAACCGAATATTTCAGGTAAAAATAAATGAAAAAAAATATAAAGTTGAAGTGGAAGAAATTTAATAAAAGAGGATAAAGAATGACTAGAATAATTGATTTAAACAGCGATATGGGCGAAAGTTTTGGCAACTACAAGATAGGCCAGGATGATGAGGTTATCAAATATATTACTTCATCAAATATTGCCTGCGGTTTTCATGCCGGTGATCCTAATGTTATGAGATATACCGTAAAACTGGCCAAAGAAAATAATGTAGCCATAGGGGCACATCCTGGTTTTCCGGATTTACAGGGTTTCGGAAGACGAAAGATGGATATTCCACCGGAAGAAATTAAAAATCTTATCACTTATCAAATCGGGGCTCTCCAGGCAATTGCAAAAGCTGAAGGAATGAGTTTACAGCATGTTAAGCCGCACGGGGCATTTTATAATACCATAGTCAATGATAAAAAATTAGGACAGGCAGTGGTAGAAGCTATTCTTAAAATAGATAAAGACCTTATATTAGTCGGTTTAGCCAATTCGGAAATTATTGATATTTCCAAAAAATTAGGTTTAAAAATTGCTAGAGAAGCTTTTGCAGACAGAGAATATAATTTTAACGGGACATTAGTTAGTAGAAGTATCCCTGGTGCAGTTATTTCCGATTCGAATGTCATTGCTAAAAGAGTCATAAAAATGATTAAGGAACAGAAAGTAAAAACAATCGATGGCAAAATAATCGATTTGCAATTTGATACTATCTGTCTTCATGGTGATAATAAAAACGCATTGAATGTAATCAAAGCCATTCGAAATATACTCAATGAAGAAAAAATAAAAGTAGCTCCTTTGCAATATTTTATTAGTTAATATTTCGCAATCGATCTTTCTGCTTCGATATTTAAAGGCGAGATGATACATGGATACCATTGTAAAAATTGTGTGGCAGCCTTTTGTGGTTGGAAATAAAAATATATTTCCTAAATAAAAGGAAAATTGGGCTAATCTATAAAAGCACTGCCACTGAATAATAGGAGGTGATTAAAAGAAAAAATTATTTTGTAGTTAAGATTTTTATAGATAGTATATTTTAAAAAATTTTAAAGGAGATTAATTCAAATGAAAAAATTATTATTAGCTTTTTTGTTTATCGTTTTACTTTCCAGTATTGCCCTAGCAAATGCTCCATTTCATATTGGGGTAATGACAGGAACAGTATCACAGTCAGAAGATCCCTTAAGAGGTGCGGAAAGATTAATTGAAAAATATGGAGAAGTTGCAGACGGTGGCATGATTAATCATTTAACTTATCCTGATAATTTTATGCAAGAAATGGAAACAACAATTAGTTTAATCGTTAGCTTTACAAGTGATCCGGATTTGAAGGCTATTATTATATCCGATGCAATTCCGGGAACAGTTGAAGGCTTTAGAAGGGTTCGTGAGCTGAGACCGGAAATTCTTTTATTTGCAGGAGGTCCGCAGGAAGATCCTAAGATGGTTAGTAAAGTTGCTGACGTTAGTTTAATAGTGGATACCTTATCGCGTGGTTATTTATCTGCTATAGAAGCAAAAAAACTGGGTGCAGAAACTTTTGTACATGTTACTTTCCCAAGACATATGAGTTTTGCTCTTCTTTCCAGGATGAGAGATATTACAAAAGCGGCATGTGAAGAGATTGGTTTAAAATTTGTCAGCGTAGGTGCTCCGGATCCGACCAGTGATGTTGGAGTTGCCGGTGCTCAACAGTTTATTCTTGAAAAAGTCCCGGCTTGGATAGAGCAATATGGTAAAAAATCCGCCTTTTTTGCTACAAATGATGCACTTCAAGAGCCTCTTGTAAGGAGAGTTGCAGAACTTGGTGCTATTTATATCGAGCCCGCCTACGCATCTCCGACACTGGGTTATCCGGGAGCTTTTGGGATTAAGTTTGAAAAAGAAGACAAAGGTGATTGGCCAAAAATCCTTAAGAAAGTTGAGGATGCTGTTGTTAAAGCGGGTGCTGGCGGACGTATGGCAACATGGGCTTATTCTTATTCTTATTCTTGTGTTGTTGGGCTTGGAGAACATGCCAAAAGAGTTATTGAAGGTAAATCCGAATTATTAAGTAAAGAAGATCTTATGGAAGCACTTAACGAATCTACACCTGGTGCAGAATGGAATAGTAGTTATTATGTTGATGCTGATGATATAAAACTTAAAAATTTCTTTCTTATTTATCAAGATAGCTACATCTTAGGAAAAGGTCCTTTAAAAATGACATCTGAAGTAATACCTGAAAGATTCTACGATAGTGATATTGGAAAAAAATAGATTAAGTCAACAATCTATTGAAGTTATTTCGAGAGGGAAGGGAACATTTTTTCTCTTCCCTCTTGCTTTAGTTTTTTAGTAAGATAAAGGTGGCCGAATGATATCAAAAGAAAAATTTTTGTTGAGAATGGAGAATATTAGTAAGGATTTTTATGGTAATCAAGTTTTGAAAAATGTTAATTTGTTTGTGAGGCCTGGTGAGATTATCGGTTTGGTAGGAGAGAATGGGGCGGGAAAATCTACTTTGATGAATATTCTATTTGGGGACACTACAATCCATGAAACCGGTGGCTTTAAAGGGAAGATAATTTTTAATGGAGAAGAAGTAAATTTTTCTTCACCAATTGATGCAATTAACATGGGAATCGGTATGGTTCATCAGGAGTTTGTCTTAATTCCTGGTTTCACAGCAATTGAAAATATTGTACTGACAAAAGAACCGACAAGATATAGTTTTCTTTCTGAAGTTTTCGGATATAAATTAAATGTAATGGATAGAAAAGAAATGAAAAAACAGGCTATTAAGGCTATAAAAATGTTGGAAGTTGAACTTGAACCCGAAATGATGGTGAAGGAAATGCCGGTGGGATATAAACAATTTACAGAGATAGCAAGAGAAGTTAATAAAAAATCAACAAAATTATTGATGCTTGATGAGCCAACAGCAGTGCTGACAGAATCTGAAGCCAAGATAGTAATGAAGGCGATAAAGAAACTTGCAGCTACAGGTATTTCTATAATATTTATTTCCCATAGGTTACAGGAAATTCTTGATAGTTGTGATAGGATTGTCGTGCTTAGGGATGGTTTTGTTCAGAAGGAGTTGATACCATCAGAAACTAATTCAAGAGAAATTGCGGAAAATATGATTGGTCGTGAACTTGTAAAAGACATTTGGAAATCCAAAGAAATAAGAAAATTTAATGAAAGTATTCTAGAAGTTAATAAATTATGGGTAGATATGCCCGGAGAACAAGTAAACGGAGCTTCATTTAAAGTAAACAAAGGAGAAATATTTGGTATCGGAGGCCTTACCGGTCAAGGTAAATTAGGTATTGCCAATGGTATTATGGGGATTTATATGACAGAAGGAGAAGTAAAATTTAAAGGTAACCCCCTTTATCTTAATAATCCTAAATATGTATTAGAACAGGGAATATCCTTTGTTTCCGAAGATAGACGTGGACTCGGAATACTTCTTGATCAGCCTATTTTTTGGAATATTGCTTTTACAGCAATGCAGATCAAAGATAATTTTATCAAACCTTTATTGGGTGGGATTATTAAATGGCGTGATGATAAAGCTATGATTAAAATTACCAGGGAATATATTAATGCTTTAAAAATTAAATGTGTTAATGAAAAGCAGTTTGCACGTGAACTTTCCGGAGGAAATCAACAGAAATTATGTATGGCAAAAGCATTTGCATTAAAACCCGAATTAATGTTTGTTTCAGAACCGACACGGGGGATTGATATTGGAGCCAAAGAACTAGTTTTAAATATACTACATCATTATAACAGTAAATATGGTACTACAATCATTATAACTTCTTCTGAACTTGAGGAATTAAGATCAACTTGTGATCGCATAGCAATTGTTGATGAAGGCCGGATTACTGGAATATTGCCTCCTAGTGCAGATCCTGTAGAGTTTGGGTTACTTATGCTGGGAAAGAAATCAGAAGCCAAGGAGGTACTTACAGATGAAGGGAAAAATTAATAACATAATTGAAAATGTTGGTTTGCCGAGAATTATAATATTCTTTTTTTTAGTTTTACTTTTTGCTTTAGCTCCGATTGTCGGGATTTCCCTTAGTATTTCCATTAATGATGTTATTGTTAGGTTTGGTATGAATGGAATATTGGTTTTATCATTAGTACCGATGGTAAAATCAGGTTGTGGTTTAAATTTTGGTTTACAATTAGGTATTATTGCGGGACTCTTGGGGGCGGTTATTAGCATTGAGATGGAAGCAACAGGTTTTGCAGGGTTTTTTATGGCTATAGGAATTGCAATTTTTTTTGCTGTCATTTTAGGTTTTTTATATGGTGCACTTCTTAATAAAATTAAAGGAGATGAAATGGTTGTAGCAACCTATATAGGTTTTTCTTCAGTTTCCTTTATGTGTATCATGTGGTTGATTCTTCCATTTAAGAGTCCAAATATGATTTGGCCCTATGGAGGAACAGGATTAAGAACAACGATAAGTAATCAAGGTTATTGGTTTCATATTCTGACTGATTTTCTCCAAATCAAAATTGGAAATCATATAGCTTTCCCTACGGGCACTATATTATTTTTTATTTTTTTAGTTTTTTTAGTCTGGGCATTCTTCAGAACAAAAACAGGAACAGCTATAGTCGCTGTTGGCTCTAATCCTGAATATGCTAAATCCTGTGGTGTAAATGTGGACAAAATGCGAATTATTTCGGTAATATTGTCTACTACTATTGCTGCTATTGGAATTATTGTTTACGAAGAGAGCTTTGGTTTTATTCAATTATATATGGCACCACTTTACATGGCTTTTCCAGCTATCGCAGCCTTACTTCTTGGAGGAGCTTCTGTGGGAAAGGCATCAATTAAAAACGTTATTATCGGGGCGTTTCTTTTTCAAGGTATTTTAACCATGACCCCATCGGTCATTAATAATATTATTATGTCTGATATGTCAGAATCTATTAGAATAGTTCTTTCTAATGGTATGATTGTTTATGCATTAACTAGAACAATGAGGGAGAGATCATGAAGCAACAAAATTTAACAAAAACATTAAATCCAGCTGTTCAATTTTTGATAAATTATGCTGTACCGATTATTTTCAGCATTTTAGTTGCTATTGCTATTCCATTGTCAGGTCTTCCAGGTGACTATCTTGTTCGGGAAATCATGACAAGACTTACAAGAAATTCATTTATTATTCTTTCACTTCTTATTCCGGTAATGGCTGGAATGGGTATGAATTTTAGTATAGTTCTTGGAGCGATGGCCGGGGAAATCGGTTTAATCTTTATTACAGATTGGCAAATTGTAGGAATATCGGGCATGTTATTAGCAATGTTAATTTCAACACCACTAGCCATTTTATTAGGTTATTTTGGAGGGATAGTCCTTAATCGTGCCAAAGGAAGAGAAATGGTGACCGGGTTTATGCTTGCTTTTTTAATGAATGGTATTTACCAACTTGTTGTGCTTTATGGAATGGGTAATATTATTCCTATTTCAAATTCCGATATTCTATTACCAAGAGAATATGGTATTAGAAATGCAATAGACTTAGTAGGGGTTAGAGGGGCTTTAGACAAGTTAATTTCTTTAAAAGTAGGTGGTTTGCTAATACCGGTTGTTACTCTTTTAGTTATTGCGGCACTTTGTATGTTTATTATTTGGTTTAAGAAAACAATGCTTGGTCAGGAAATACGTTCAGTAGGACAGGATAACAATGTTGCCAAAATTTCAGGAATTAATGTTGGAAATACACGTGTTTTATCAATTATTATTTCAACTGTATTGGCCTGTTATGGCCAGATCATATTTCTTCAAAATATCGGTACAATGAATACTTACAACAGTCATGAACAAGTTGGAGTATTTGCTATTGCTGCTTTGCTGGTGGGTGGAGCGTCAGTGAAAAAAGCTACTGTTCCCAATGTATTCGTAGGAGTCATTTTATTTCATACGATGTTTATAGTATCACCTCGGGCAGGAAAGGCGCTTATAGGTCAGGCACAACTGGGAGAATACTTTAGAGTTTTTGTTTCATATGGAGTCATTGCATTTTCTCTGGCATTGTATGCTTGGAGGGCACGAGTTGAAAAAGAAAACGATCGTCGAAAGGCGATGGTCTTGAAAAGAGAAATACTGCAAAGTACCAACCCGGCAGGGGGGGAATAATTTGAGAAAACGAATTATGATTAGTATAACTTTAGTAGTTGCATTGATATTGATCGGGATATTTCTTTACACAACAGGAAAAGAACATAAAATTCTTATCGACAATAAGAATTTTAAAGTTGGTGAGGTTGCTTACAACACAAATGCTACTTATAAAATATGGATTGATAATCAAGAAATTGGTTTGCTTGAAGAAGATGAGAGAGGTGTTGCAATGGTTGCAGGGGCAAGCCATAAGATTGTGATAGAAGAGATGAAGGATAAGGTTTTGACTGGAGAAAAATATGAAAAAAAATTCAAACTAAAAACCAATGAAAGGGCAACGATAAATATACCGGCAATGATAAATGATATAAATGAATGGATTGATAAAATAAATTGATAATTGAGCAGTAAGGGATTTTATTAATTACTTATTTTGGTTTACGGTAAAAAATTAACCTTTTGAATATGTGGCAAATTTTATAATATTATAATAATTAAACCTTTTAAAAAGAATATAAGTTTATCAAAAACAGAAAAACTATAACATTTAAAATTGACAATGATTATTAAAAAAAGTGTAAAAATAAACTGAAAGGAATAAAAATGCTAAATAAAAAATATAATAATAAGCTTCATGAAATACAGGATAAATATATCACTTATTTTGAAGAGACAAAAGGTATGGGAAGCCCTGCCTATCAAGATATAATTTCCTATTACAAAATACTTGCGGCTGATTTTCCGCAAGTGCAAATAAATGAAATGGGTCTTACCGACAGTGGGTATCCTCTGCATTTGGTGGTCTATGACCCGGGGGAAACCTTTCAACCTGATTTATGGAAAGTTGATGGAAAAATTATAGTGTTGATTAATAATGCCATCCATGCAGGAGAACCGCCTGGTATTGATGCCTCTATGATGTTTTTAAGGGATGTGCTATTGGGTAAGACTAAAATTCCTGATAATATAATTTTGGCAATTGTGCCGATCTGTAATATCGGTGGACATTTGAACAGAGGCCACAGTTATCCTATAAAAAACGGGCCATTAGAATACGGTACCAGGAAGAATGCCAAAGATTTTGATTTAAATAGAGATTTTATTAAAGCAGATACACAAAATACTAAATCCTTTCAAAAAATTTATCATTGGCTTAAGCCGCATATATTTATAGGTACCCATGAAGACACTTTTAATGATATTCAGCATGTTGCGACCTTGGTTGCTACCCAGCATAATAGGCTTGGAGGTCAGCTTGGAAATTACCTGGAAAAAGAAATGTCAATTGCATTGTATAATGGAATGAAAGAAAAAAATTTCCCCATGGTGCCCTACATACAGTATATGGAAAGTGGAAATATAGCTGCTGGTTTGAAACACAGCCATGATAATGCAAGATATAGTAGTGGCTTTGCTGCGCTTTTTAACACTATAGGTTTTATGCCAGAAATGAACAGACTCAAACCTTACAAAGAAAGAGTAAATTCTGTTTACTCACTTTTTGAAACCTTTATGGAAGTACTGGATAAGGATGGAGAACGAATAGTCCGTATGACAGCGGAAGATAGAGAAGCTATAAAGACTCAAAAATATTTTGCTCTAAACTATAAACTAAATCAAGAGAAATTTAAAATGGTTCACTATTTAGGATATAAATCAGGTCAGAAAACCAGTGATGTAACAGGACAGCCTTTCTTATATTATGATCAAAATAAACCTTTTGCTACAGAGCTGAAGTGGTTTGACCAATGTGATCCGGGAATATCTATAAAAAAACCTTATGCTTATATCATCCCACAGAGATGGCTTAATGTGGTCGATAACCTTAAAAGAAATGGGGTAAACTTAGAAAGACTAGAAAAAGATTCTATATTCCAAGTAACTGTTTATCATATCAAGAAACTCGAGACAAGCAAAAAACCTTTTGAAAAACATAACTTGCACTCTAATGTAAAGGTGGAAAAAAGCAATGAGCAAATTAACTTTAAAAAAGGAGATTATTTGCTCCCCATGAATCAAGAGAGTAACAGGTTTGTTACGGAAGTTCTTGAACCAGAAGGGGAGAATAGTTTTTTTGCTTGGAATTACTTTGATAGCATTTTAGATAAAACTTTATTGGGATCGGAAAATGATGATTTTGTTCAACCTAGAGAAATAACAAACCCCATCTTTGAAAATATGGCAGCTGATTATCTAAAAGAAAATCCAGATTTAAGAATGAAGTTAGAGGCGTTAAAAAAGAAAGATAAGGCCTTTTCCCAAGATGGAAGCGCTCAACTTTTCTGGATATATAAACATTCTCCATGGAACGCAGATAGAGGAGCTAACAGATACCAGATTTATAGAATAGAAGAATAGATGCGATCAATATAGTAAAAGAAATACGAATTTCTCTGAAAAAATTAAAAAGGAATACTAGAGACCAATTAGTCTCTAAAAGTAGTTTTAATTCTGATATTTTTTTCTTGTATTGAATTTAAGATGGGCTAAAGAATTAAAACTACTCCTTTTTGTAGTTTTAATTTTTTAGCCCATCTTAAATGTTTTTGTATTTGCTCATGCTTATTGCAACCTTTATGAATTCGATTATGTCTATTGCCTATGCTGCTGTAACAAAGGAATGAAATTATAAGCCGTACAGAACACAAAATATAATACTGCTAAAGATATTCTCTATTGGGTTAATGGATAAATTGACATAGCACCTGTCATGCGGAGTTTATGATTTTATCTCCTGATTCTCATTTTCTTAAAAATTACCATTTATTTTATATTTGTATTTTCTTTACTAAAAACTATTCGTTATTCTATAATGACTCATTTAATCAGTTAACCAATAAGATTAGAAAATATTTGTAAAAATAATCTAAAAGTGTAAAAATATATAATAATAGATATTTTAAAAAGAATAACAATCTCACAATAGCATGAAAAAGGCAAACTGTCCGAAAAGGACAGGACGCAAAGTCATGGATCTAAGGCCTTATCCTTTAAGGTTATGACCGCCAGACTACCGGCTTTTTTTATATGACATAAATCAAAACATATATACATTTTTAATAAAATATCAGATATGTAGAAAGGAACCTTGTCAAATGAAAAAAAATACTTCTTTGGTCTTACTCTTGGTGTTTACACTTCTCTTTACTTTATTTGCCGGATGTGTCCCTATTACCCCGCAAACCGTAGAAGGGCTTCTCACAGGCTTTGTAGCTATGCCCGATTCCGGTAAGGATCTGACAGGTTATACCCCGGTCCCCGGGGCCACGGTGACGGTAACAGATGCCGAAGGAATCACCCATACAACCATAACCGATGAAACCGGTCTGTATACTTTTTCCGGGTTTACGATTAATCTTAATACCATCATCCATATTGAAAAGACAACCGATACAGGTATCCTGCAGTTTAAGGACATTGTCCCACTGGTCTTAACCGAATCAGATGACTATGATGCCGGTATCGCCGATGCCTTATCAACAGCCACTGCCCTGGTATTGGAAAAGCTTATCGAGCAGGGATATCCCCGGGAGGATATTGATCTGGCAGCCATTATCCTGGCCTCCGGATTTGACAACCTGACCGACAGTGTCAGCAATTTTCAAGCAGCCGGTCAACCGGTTACCTCCGGTTTTCCCCAGAACCAGGCCATAGTCATTGCCAATAATATTTTGAATCCGGTGATTTCCCTACCTGCTGCCAAGACCGGAAAGGACATCATAAGCTGTCAGCTGAATCTTTCCCCGGCAGTTACCGGAATCATCGATAGCGAAAACCATACCATCTCCTTTGTTGTGCCTTACGGCACCGATGTGACCTCTCTTGTGGCCACCTTTACCCTGTCAGAGTCTGCCTCTGTCAAGATAGGTGTTATCTCCCAGGTAAGCGGCACCACCCAAAACGACTTTACTCATCCGGTGACCTATACGGTTATAGCAGAGAATGCTACTACTCAGGATTGGATCGTCACCGTAGAGATTACCCTGGGACCTCTTGACCACTTTACCCTGACCGGTTACCCGGTATCTACTACAGCTGGCCAAGCCTTTGTCAGTCCTATTATATTAACCGCCTATGACGGCATGGATCGGGTAAAGACCGACTATACCGACTCGGTTTATTTTACCTCTACCGACATCCAAGCTGAACTTCCCTATACCGCAGATGCAAAATATACCTTTACTGCAGAAGATGTAGGTATCGCAACCTTTGCCGCTAACACTTTTAACTTAAAAACATCAGGGACAAAGACCTTAACAGTCACCAACGGAACCGTCTCTGTGACAAGTAATGATATTTCGGTCACCCCCGGTGCCTTGAGTGCTATTAAAATCGAGGATGCTGCAGGTGGTGTAGGCAATGAAGTGGATACCTCTACCCTATCCTCCGGAGATACCCTGACCCTCTATGCAACCGACTATGATATTTTTGGTAATTATATTGCTGATCAAATAGTCACCTGGAGCGGAAGCGGTATTTGCAGTACCAACTTAAATCCAACCTTTGGCGCATCGACCACCTTTACTTCAGTTACAGCAGGAGATGGTACCGTCATGGCCCATCATGCTTCTGCAGCAGATGATACGACCGGTACCATTACGGTGAATGCCGCAGCGGCCCATCATTTTAAGATTAGCGGCCCATCGTCTGTTTATGCCGGTTCTGGAAATACAATTACCATCAAGGCCTATGATGAACATAATAATATTGCTACCGGTTATACTGGTAGCAAATCCCTGGTCTTTTCCGGGGCCCAACCCTCTCCCAATCCGGTCAACCATCCGACCTGTTCGAATATTGCTTTTGGAAATAATATTACCATTCAATTTGCAAACGGAGCAGGAACCACGGTCATGGAGTTGTATAAGGCAGAAGAAGCAGCCATTAAGGTAACTAGATTACTACCCCTGAAGCGGATAGTTTGCAGGTCACAGTGAATCCTTTGCCTGAAACCTATCCCCGAAAAATGCTTTGGGTGACCAACCCGGAAACTTCTTTTACATCAGGTGCTACCTGGTCTGCTTTCAGTATCGAGATCACCGATTCCTATGGCAACCGGACTGCAGATAATACTAGTATAACCATAACTCCATCTTCCGGAGTCTTGGATGGTGCCACTACTAAAAATGCTTCGGATGGATTGGCTATTTTTAATGATATTTCCTGTATCGAAGCAAGGACATTGCATATTACAATTTCAGCAACAGGATTAAGTACAACTTTGGTATCAGAAGACATCACCGTCACCCCCGCAGCCCTGGACCATATCACCCTCTCTCCGGAGGCTGTAACGCTTACCGCATCAGCCACCCGGCAGTTTACAGCTGTAGGCTATGATGCCCATAACAACATCCTCTCCGGTTTGAACTTTACCTGGTCTACTGTAGCTGGCGGAGGGACTATCGTAAATTCCGGTCTCTTTACCGCAGGGACCGTATCTGGGACCTATACCGGTACCGTCAAAGCTATATCAGGCGGTAAGACGGCCACAGCGACCGTCACTGTCACCCCCGGTGCCTTGAGTGCTATTAAAATCGAGGATGCTGCAGGCGGTGTAGGCAATGAAGTGGATACCTCTACCCTATCCTCCGGAGATACCCTGACCCTCTATGCAGCCGGCTATGATATTTTTGGTAATTATATTGCTGATCAAATAGTCACCTGGAGCGGAAGCGGCATATGTATTAACAAATTGAATCCGGTAACCGGTACTTCTACCGTCTTTACGACAAAAACAGCAGGAACCGGTACCATCATCGCACACCATATATCCACAGCAGATGATGCAACAGGTACCATTACGGTGGTCTATAGTATTCGAAGTGTCGGCCCTGCTGGAGGTTGGATATTCTACGATAAAGGTAGTTACTCTGATGGGTGGCGGTATTTGGAAGCTGCACCCTATGATCAGAGTACGGGGATAATGTGGGATAATGGTACTCCTATTAAAATAATCTTAAGTATTGAAATAGGCAGTGGTCAGCAAAATACAACATATATTGTAAATATACAAGGTGAAGGAAATTATGCAGCACAGTTATGCAATGATTACTCTATAACAGTTGATGGCATAATTTATAATGACTGGTTCCTTCCTTCAATATTAGAATTATCTGAGATGTTTAAAGAATTGCAGAATGAAGGGGTTAGCGGTTTTCTTAATTCCAGTTACTGGAGTTCTACGGAGCTATCTACGTCTATGGATTCAGCAAACGTTATAAGGTTCTGGGATGGTACTTGGATAGGCAATCCAAAGGATTCGCTTAATTGTGTTAGGGCGGTACGAGCTTTTTAACCATTGATCAATTACTATTTAAGTGAGTCAAGTAGTGAATAGTTATTGATATCAGGTAAAGGAAAAAGGGGCGTAAGATATACGCCCCTTTTTAACGACATCACTTCTTCGATTTTATCTTTCCTAAACATTATATGATAGGGTTTTTCAACCAGCTTCTTTTCTTTATTTACGACTTGTACTATAAGCTATCTTATTATTTTATAAAAAGTAAAAAAAATTGAACTAAATAGTATTTAATTTGCCTTTACAAAAACCGGGATATTTGATATAGTTTGTATACTAAAAATTGAATATTGCTTTCTAGGGGAGCTTTTTGCTGAGAGAAAGCTTTTTCGCTTTGACCCTTAAACCTGATCTAGGTAATTCTAGCGT
>Ga0307991_1002237_pt1 | contig 13180 bp, 11 predicted proteins | sample EllFjometagen131_FD_203146 | JGI IMG/M metagenome (GOLD analysis project Ga0307991, IMG submission 203146) | Marine microbial communities from Ellis Fjord, Antarctic Ocean - #131 | ecosystem: Environmental > Aquatic > Marine > Unclassified | place: Southern Ocean | collected 2014-10-08
GAGTTTTTAATTTTTTAACACTAACTGCAACAGCAACAAGATCTTCTACTTCTGTGTGTAGGGCAGGCGTCCGGCCTGTTTTTTTTTATGGTAACTTTTGTGCCAGGCACCAGAGTTGTCATAAATGTAAACTTTTGTGCCGGGCTCCCTCTAATGAGGGGATTTTGGCTGTTTCGTTATGTGGGGAAAAATTAAAATAATATTGTAAAAAAAGAAGGAGTGTCAAAAATCCGTGTCGTATATAGTAAATACGTAATTTCCATATAATGGGATTGATGTTATAATTTATATTGATTAAGAAGATTATGGGGATTGACGAGATCGTTGGTTAAATAAGATTTTATTAGATAATATATTTAAGATAGCAGGAGGGGAAATTGAAAGGATATTTTCGGAAATTATTTTGGATTTGTGTTGATTTATTTTTTATAAATATTTCCCTGGCTCTTTCAACTATATTGAGGTTTGGAAGCGACTGGAGAGAGAACCTTTATCAATACAGGAGTGTTTTTCTCTATTTCGCTATTTTGTATCTTTTATTTGCTTTTATTTTCAGACTATACAATAGAGTTTGGAGATATATATCTATTAATGATCTTTTTTTAATTACCGGAATTGTTACGAGTACGGTTGTTATTTGTGTATTATATTGCAATATTGCCAGTGGAATATATTTACCTACGACCGTAAAGGTATTGACCTGGTTTATCAGTCTTGCTTTAATTGCCGGAAGTAGATTGGTCTGGAGATTATATTGGGAAAGAAAGAATCCTTATAAGAGAAAAGAGGAGAGAATATTAATTGTAGGTGCAGGGGATGCAGGAGATATTATTTGCCGGGAGATAGAAAAGAGGAAAGATTTAGGCCGGATGGTTGGTTTTATCGATGACGATATTGGTAAGGTCGGGAACATTATCCGTAATAAAAAAGTATTAGGTGTGATTAATGATATTAATGGAATTGTTAATAGGGAAAAAATTGATGTGGTCATTATTGCTATTCCTTCAGCAAGGGGTAGTGAGATCAGAAGAATTATAAGCAAAATAAATAATATAGACGTAAAAATAAAGACCGTACCGGGTTTGTATGAATTAATTAATGAAAAGGTAAATATTTCACGGATTAGGAATGTCGGGGTGGAAGATTTACTAAACAGAGATTCTATTAATTTAAATATTGAAGAAATATCTGAATATATAAAAGGAAAGAGAATAATGGTAACCGGGGGAGCAGGTTCCATTGGTGAAGAAATAAGTATGCAGGTTTGTAAATTTTCTCCCGGGGGGTTGATGATATTAGACCATAATGAAAATGGTCTTTTTTATACGGAAAAAAAGATCAGAAAAGAATATCTTGATTTGAAGATTCAGATTATGATGGCAGATATTAGAAATAGAGAGAAGATGGAGAATATATTTAAAAGTTTCAGACCTGAGGTTGTTTTTCACGCGGCAGCCCACAAACACGTTCCTATGATGGAGTATCATCCTGATGAAGCAGTAAGCAATAATATTGCTGGGACTAAGAATTTAGTTGAGATAGCAGATAAGTATGGGGTTAATAATTTTATAATGATATCCACTGATAAAGCTATTAATCCTACAAGTGTAATGGGGGCAAGTAAGCAGGTAGCAGAAATGATAGTAAAAATGCATGCAAAAAAGAGTAAAACTCATTTTGTAGCAGTGCGTTTCGGGAATGTATTAGAAAGTAATGGAAGCGTAATTCCGACTTTTAAGAAGCAAATTGCTGAGGGTGGACCTATTACTATAACCGATAAAGAAATAAAAAGATATTTTATGACTGTCTCAGAGGCAAGCCAATTGGTAATACAGGCCGGGGGGCTGGGTATTAAAGAGGCAGTTTTTGTTTTAGACATGGGAGAGCCGGTAAAAATTATCGATTTGGCATGGAATTTGATTCAATTATCGGGTTTAATACCTGAAGAGGATATTAAGATAAAGTTTATTGGTCTAAGACCGGGAGAAAAATTGTTTGAAGAATTATTGACTGAGAAGGAGAGAAACCGGATATTGGGAGATAGTGGACATGAAAAGATTTTTATTGCTGAAGTTGAAGAAATTGAAGGGGAAAAGCTGGAGAAAGATGTGAAAGAGTTGGAAGTGCTGGCAAGGGAGATGGATAGTGAAGGGATAGTGAGAAAGTTACAGGAGGTTGTGCCGAGCTATCAGCCGAATAGGGGAATGCTTAAAGACAGTCGTTAGTATTTAGTATATAGTATTTAGAAAAGAGAAAAAAGAGAGTAAATTCAAGAAATGTTAATCAGTTAGTGAATAGTTATTAGTGAGGAAAAGAGAAAGAAGGAAATAAAAAGCAAGGGTAGACCTAGTGTCTGCCCTTTTTTGCATTAGAAAAGGAAGGTATTTTGTTTAAAGAATAAAATTTGACAATACACTAAAAATAGTGTATTTTATGAATTAAGGAACAATATATGTATGAAGTAGAATTTATAGTAATAGGAAAGGAAGATGTTTTACAATTGAATTCTTAAATGGAGTTAATGTAAAAATTAGAGCAAAAATCGTAAAATGGATAGAAAAGCTTGAAAATGAAGGGCCTAATTTACCAAGGCCTTATGCAGATATAATAAGAGGTAAGATTAGAGAACTTAGGGTGAATTTTGGTTCAAACGATTATCGTTTTTTGTATTTTTTCTTTGGTAAGAGAATTATTGTTACCCATGTTTTTTTAAAAAAGACTAATAGGATTCCTGAGGGAGAGATTGAAAGAGCAGAGCAAATAATGAAAGATTTTCTAAAAATAAATAAAGGAAGCTAATATAATTATGGAAGGTACGATAAAGTTTAAAGATTATTTAAAAAAAGAATTAAAGGATTCAGAATTTCGCGAAGTATTTGATGAAGAAGAAATTTATGCATCTTTGGCTATTCAGATATCTAAGATTAGACAAAAGGAAAAGTTAACTCAAAAAGAATTAGCAAAAAGATTAGATACTACTCAACAAACAATATCTAGATTAGAGAATATTCATAATAAAAGTTATTCTCTGAAAACATTGATTAAACTTGCTCGTATATTAAATAAAAGTGTTAGTATAAAATTTATTTAGTAAGAAATAGTTTAGTTGCAAAGGGTAAACCTTGTGTCTGCCTTATTTACAATAAAATTATATTTCCTGCACAACCCTGCAAGATAGGCTTCCCGCCTGTCTATTTTTTTATGTAAACTTTTGTGCCAGGCACCAGTGTAAATGGCAAGTAGAAATGCACCTTACACGGAAAACAATTTTGCACCTTACAGAGATAAAAAAATGGCTTAATCCTCCTCTTCTTTTTGAATTCTAAATGATTCTCCACTTAAATTAAATACTTTGGAATGATGAAGCAGCCGGTCCAACATAGCAACGGTCATCACTTCATCGCCCATCATTTCAGCCCACTCATCAAATATTTTATTAGATGTAATAATTACCGAGGCCTTCTCGTAAAGCTCACTTATCAGGTTAAAAAATAGATTAGCTTCCTTTCTTTCTATCGGCGTGTAGCCTATCTCATCAATGATAATCAGATCCGCTTTTAAGATGCGATTTACTCTAAAGCCTGCCTTGCGCTGAATATCAGCCAACTTTAACAGTTTGATAAGGGATGCCACCCGTTCAAAACATACCGTGTAGCCTGCCTGTATGGCCTTCAATCCGATAGCTATGGATAGATGAGTTTTTCCCAAGCCGGGTGGTCCAAAAAACAACAGATTGCTATGATTATCCAGCCATAGGAAATCCAGAAGGGCCGATAAGTCTGACTTGGTGATGCCTTTTACTCTAGCAAATTGGAAATTATCCAGGTCTTTTTCTACCGGAAAATGGGCTCCTACCAGATTCCGTTTGAGTCTTCTTTCTGTCCGGTAGTCTATCTCTGCTTTTAAAAGAAGGTCCAAAAAACTCAAATAGGATATTTTCTTTTCTTCTGCCTCGGTTATCTCACTATCCAGATTAGGAATCATTCCTTTAAGCTTTAAGTTTTCCAGTAAGTTTGTTACCTGCTGATATTTTTTCATGGTCGAGCCTCCGAGACATTTACCAGAGCACGGTAAACTCCGATATCCCTCTTTTCTACTTGAAATTCTTTCTTCTCCCGGGGGATACCCCTTAAGTTAGGGACAATTTTTACCTTTGGTAGCGTTAATTCTTTCTCCTGTTGATAATATTGATAAGTATCGTATAGATTTGCTATGGAGTAAGTCCGATTCTCCAGACACAAGTCTATGGCCTGCCTTAGATGCTCCCTTTCTATTCCCTGGGAGAATTTCTTTAGGGCATCATGATACTGATCCCGGAAATAGCGGGTATACTCTTTAAAATTTTTATCTACAAATTCACTCCAGCTATCTAAGGCAAAAAGTCCTTTTAGTTCCTCTTTTAATTGCTTCTGTTTAAGCTCTTTATGGTGGTATCTGGCCCGGTTTGTTATCCGGCTTCCCGGAATGGGAGATATGGCATATTCTGCTATCTTTTCTCCGGTACGGATATCGTAAAGGAAAAGCCTTTCTGCGGTTTTATAGATATCTACCTCCCTCTCCCGATATTCTAAGGGTACCGGATACTTACAAGAATTCACCGATATCTCGCCTGTAATATCTGCTTTCCGCCTCTCTCTGGCATTTAGGTTATCCTTCCGGTAAATAGAATTCTTTAATCCCCTTAAATGAATCTTCTCTTCGGTAAACATTTCCTGGGGGATACGCCGGGTGGCCAGCGAAATCTTGCCATTGGCCCGCCGGTTCAACCACTTGAACAGCCTCTCTTTAGCCTCTTCAATGTTTTCAAAATCTCTTATCTTTAAAAAGTTCCCCTTGATGAACTTAATCAGATTTTCTATCTTACCCTTGCTCTCCGGGTCACTCTTCCGGCAGACATACATCTTTAAATTCATCTCTTCTATAAACTGTTTAAAACCCTTAGTGTAGATGATATCTCCCCGGTTTTCACTTACTACCATCACACTATCCTGGTCTATGACCAGTTCCTCGGGCATTCCCCCCAGGTAACAGAAACAATCCAGAAGATGGTGGATCAAATCCAGAGTGGTAAAGGGTCTATCCTGTAAGGCAGAGTATTTGTAGCGGCTGGCAGATAAAACCGCTGCAAATATATACAGCTTTAAGCCTTTTTGCGTACGGTATTCTCCGAAATCGATCTGTAGCTGTTTCCCGTAGGGAAGCTCGGCAACCGGAGAATATATCCGTTTATGGTTATTTAATTTCAACTGTTCGGTCTCTACCAGATAACTGATGTAATTACGGAAACTCCTCTCTGTAGCCGGTAAAGACCCTAGTTTCTCTTCAAGATAATCATATACCGCTGATTTTTCCAGCCTTTGAAAATTATTTGCTTTGTACAGATTAAGAATATGGAACTGATAAGGCTCAAATATCTTGGTCCGATACCTTACTTTTTCTAGATAGCGAGAGTATTTCTTCTCTGACATGGAGTAATATTTCCAGACTGTCCGCTTGTTTAATCCGGTTTCTCTTACAATATCTGCTTTAGTAAATCCTCTTCTCTTAAAATACTGAATCTTTTGATACATAATCTTGTTAACCATATCTTCAGTCCTTTCCTTATAGTATTGATTCTTATTCATACTATAGTAAAGAACTGTTTCCCTTTAAAGGTGCATTTTTATTTTCCACCCTAGGTGCATTTTAGTTTACCATTTCCAACCAGAGTTTACATAAATGTAAACTTTCGTGCCGGACTCCCTTGTTTTATTTATTAACTTGACTGATGGTTTGAAATGTTTAAGAAAAGGAAAACAAAGGTGCCAGGCGCTTTTGTTTTCCTTTTTACCACAATTGTGTCTTGACACAGATAATAAAAACCTGTATATTCATTATTAGAGGTGATATAAATGATGAGTAAAAAAAGCTACATAAGAAATAGATTAAGTATTGATATAGATCCTGAAGAGCACCAAAAAATAAAAATATTTGCTGTTTTGCAAGGGAAAACTATTAGAGAATATGTTTTAGAGAGTATCAGGGAACGTTTAAATCGGGAATCTGAAGAAAAGCAATTACTGGCAATGACTACTCAAGTTAATCCAGCCTTAAAGGAAGTTTGGAACAATAAAAAGGACGATATCTACAATGAAATATAAACAAGGAGATGTGATTTTAGTTAAAGTTATTTTCTCAGAGGGTTCAGGAGTTAAAAAATCATTAGGTTTTTTATAATAACAAATTTGTTATTATAAATTATAATTTGAGTAAGCTTTAGATTAAGATTATCAATAGCAAAACAATGGAGTAGTTATATTGGAAAATCAATTACAGAAATATTTCGGGTTTACTTCATTTAAAAAGGGGCAGAAAGAAGTAATTTTGAAGATAATGAAGAGGCAATCAGCTGCAGCAATATTTCCTACCGGTGCAGGTAAGTCTTTATGTTATCAATTGCCCGCAATGTTACTGCCTGGAATAACTCTGGTGGTCTCTCCCTTGCTTTCCCTGATGAAAGATCAGCTTGATTTTTTATTGGAGCACAATATTTCTGCAGCTCGACTGGATTCAACTCTTGATAGAAAAGAATACAATGAAGTTCTTGAAAAGGCAAAAAACGGGCAATTAAAAATATTGATGATATCGGTAGAGCGTTTTAAAAATGAACGGTTTCGCTATCATCTTAGGAAAATGAATATCTCTCTATTGATTATTGATGAGGCTCATTGCATTTCCGAATGGGGGCACAATTTTCGGCCTGAATATCTAAAGCTTCCTGTTTATCAGAAAGAATTCGGAATAAAACAAGTGCTTTTACTGACTGCTACCGCAACTAAACAGGTAGTTAATGATATGTGCGACAAGCTGAATATTCCCAGTGAAAATGTTGTAATTACCGGATTTTACCGTGAAAATCTTTTTTTACAGATAACTCCCATAAAAGAAGTTGAAAAGGGCAAAAAATTAGTTCAAAGAATCAAGAAGTCTCCCGACGCTCCTACTATAGTTTATGTTACATTACGGAAAACTGCCGAAAAAGTTGCAGAATTACTTTGTTTAAATGGAGTCAATGCACATCCCTATCATGCGGGAATGAAAAACGAAGAACGGGAATTGATTCAGAATAGGTTTATGAACGGAGAGTTAAACTGTATTGTTGCCACAATTGCCTTTGGAATGGGGATAGATAAAGAAAATGTCCGTAGAGTAATTCATTATGATCTCCCAAAATGCATCGAAAGCTATAGTCAGGAAATCGGGCGTTCCGGAAGAGATGGAAAAAAATCTTTATGTGAGGTTCTGGCAAACAGGGATAATGTTAATATTTTGGAAAATTTCATTTACGGTGACACTCCAGAGAGAGATTCGATTTATAAGCTGATCTATAATATAAAACATAATGTTGGATTCACCTGGGAAATTAAATTAACGGCTCTTTCGAATGAACTTAATATAAGATTACTTCCCTTAAAAACACTGCTTGTTTACCTTGATATGGAAGGTATTATCACACCGAAATTTACCTATTTTGAGGAATATTCCTTTAAATATAATTGCCAGGGGCAACAAGCAACACAACAGCCGGCAAATATCATTGACAATTTTAAAGGGGAAAGAAAACAGTTTGTCATAGCAATTATTAAACAGTGCAATAAAAAGAAAACATGGACTTATGTAGATATTCAGGGAGTCATGAACAGCTACAATACGGATCGTAGACGCATTATTACTGCTCTGGAGTATTTTGAAAAAAAGGGGTGGATTGATGAACTACAGGCCAAACAGGCCATTGAAGTTTACGGCATAAAGACCAGGGATTTCGATGCTGAGTGGATTACTGACAAAATATATAATTTGTTTAAAAGTAGGGAAGAACATGAGATTCAGAGAATAGAACATATGATAAGATTTTTTGAAAGTGATTCCTGTCTCTCTAAGGGGCTTGCGGAATATTTCGGGGAAGATATTGAAAAAGAGCGTTGTGGCCATTGTTCATTCTGCAAAATCGGAAAAAAGGTGACTATTCAAAAAACAATAGAATTAACTCCTTTTTGCGATTTTGATTTTGAAGAGATTACCAATGAATTTATCGGAGTTTTGGGAAAGCATTTTTCTACATTAAATCTGACAAAATTTCTTTGCGGTATTTATACCCCTGTTTTCTCGAGCTTGAAGATAAGGAGTCTTCCTTATTTCGGTATTTTTGAAAGATATCCTTTTCTGGATGTAAAAGAGTGGGTTAAGAAGAAAATATAAAGATGAATTGTGGGGCATATTTTTTTATGTAAACTTTTGTGCCAGGCACCAGAGTTGTCATAAATGTAAACTTTCGTGCCAGGCTCCCCCTGATTTACTTTTTGATGTGTTTGAGTTGAAAGAGGAAAATTTGTGGTATAATTAAGAAAATATTAGCTGTTTTAAAATAAAGTGAGACAGTAAAATGGTAATAACCAGAATAAGAGAAGAGATTTTAAGTTCTCCGGGATTAAATGATATCCGAGGGAGATTTGGCGGTGTAGTAGTGATAGGTGGAGCTAATATTGATTTAAGGGGCAGGCCTGTTGGTGAGGTGCTGGAGAGGTATACCTCCAACCCGGGCAGGATAAATGTCGGCCTGGGAGGAGTGGGTAGAAATATTGCTCATACCCTGGCCTTGCTTAATATTCCGGTTACCCTGTTGAGTGCAGTGGGAGATGACGGAGAAGGGATAAGAATTTTGGAGGAGACCGGTAAAGCCGGAGTTAAGATGGAGCAGATAATAATATCGGGAGAACACCCAACCGGAATATATCTGGCCATTTTGGATGAGAAGGGAGAGATGGAAGTAGCAGTCTCGGATATGAAAATATTAGAGGAGATTTCGCTGGAGTATCTGAGGTCAAAGGCTTATTTAATTAAAGGGAGCAAGATAGTTGTGATGGATACAAATATACCGGAAGAGAGCATTGAATATGTGGTGGATTTATGTAATAAAGTTAAAGTGCCTGTTCTGATTGAGCCGGTATCGATGGAGAAGGCTAAGAAATTAAGGAAGATAGTGAATGGATGCGAAAAATGGACTGTTGATTATATTACTCCTAGTAAGAATGAGCTGAAATCAATCCTGGGGGTGGAGATGAGTAATAACCAGGATTTAGATATGGATATGGATATGGGTTTAGATTTAAATATAGTGAAAGCAGCAGAGGAATTGAAAGGTAAAGGGATTAAAAATGTGATTGTCACTTTAGGAAAAAGAGGAGTATATGTCTCTGGTGGTGGAGCTAATAAAGAAAGAAAAGAAGATTGTAATAAGTTTATAAAGCCTTACAAGAGTGAGATAGTAGATGTAACCGGGGCAGGAGATGCTCTGGTGGCAGGTCTGGTTTATGGAATTTATAAGGGGTATTCTATGGAAGTGGCGGTAAGATTTGGTTTGGCGGCGGCAGCTTTGACTGTTTCCACAAAAGAGACAGTAAGGAGAGATTTAAGAGAGGGTTTGTTGAAGAGCAGGATTAAAGAAGAAGATAAATAATAAATAATAAATAACAAATGAAGGTAGTAAAGTAATAAAATAACAAAGAAGGAAGAAGGTTAATATAGACTAATTATGAGCGGGAATAATTTTCTTTATTTTAAAGATGAAGTAAAAGAGGCTTTGGAAAATGGTAGGCCGGTAGTAGCGTTAGAGTCAACTTTAATATCTCATGGTTTTCCTTATCCGGATAATTTGAAGGTGGCAGGGGAAATGGAAAGGATTATAAGAGGATATGGAGTTATACCGGCGACTATTTCAATTATCGGAGGAAAGATAAAAGTAGGGCTAACGGAAGGTGAGCTGGAATTTATGGCAACTTCTAAGGATATTTTAAAAGCCAGCAGAAGAGACCTGGCTGCGATAGTAGCTAAAGGTTTAAATGGGGCTACTACGGTAGCGGCAACTATGGTGGTAGCGGAGAAGGCTGGAATAAAAGTTTTTGCAACCGGTGGAATAGGGGGAGTGCATCGGGGAGCAGAGAAGACTTTTGATATATCAGCAGATTTGCAAGAGTTGGCGCGAACACCGGTGGTAGTGGTGTGCAGCGGGGCAAAGGCGATACTTGATTTACCTTTAACCAGAGAATATCTGGAGACCATGGGAGTTCCGGTTATCGGATTTAGGAGCGAAGAAATGCCTGCTTTTTATTGTCGGGAGAGCGGACTGAAGGTTGATTATGTGGTGGATGATGAAGTGGAGGCGGCGAAGATAATAAAAGCTATGGAGGATTTGGAATTAGGAGGCGGTCTGCTTATTGCTAATCCTGTTCCTGAGGAGCATGCTCTTTCGATGGAGTATATGAATAAAATGATAGATAGTGCAATTAGGGCAGCAGAGAAGGAGAGGGTCAAAGGAAAGGAATTAACCCCTTATTTATTGAACAAGATAAAAGAATTAACCGATGGAAAAAGTTTAAAGGCGAATATTGAACTGGCAAAGGATAATGCCAGGGTAGCTGCAAAGATAGCGAAAGAGCTATGACAACTTTTGTGCCAGGCACCAGAGTTTACATAAACGTAAACTTTTGTGCCGGACTCCCCCGTTTCAACTATTTATTTTTTATCAAAAGAGGGATATTAAATTTAATTGCAGAATAATTAAATAAGTACATGGTGCATAATGCGAAATTTAACTTATAACTGTATATAAATAAAGTATAGGAGTATATATGGAAATAGTAATTGTTGGTGCAGGACCAGTAGGTTGTTATACGGCTCAATTATTGAAGAATAAAGGCATTAAGGCAAGAATTATTGAAGAAGACCAGGAAGTGGGAAAACCGATTAGATGCGCCGGGCTGGTAGGAAGAGAGGTCTTTGAAAACACTTTACTACCTTTTTCTAAAAGCTCTATTGTAAATCAGATTGATGGTGCATCTTTTTTTTATGGAGATGATAATTTTCAAATCAATAGAGAAGGAGTAGCTTATGTCGTTGATAGAGAGAGGTTTGATAAAAATTTGAGCGAAGGTTTAGAGGTGGAGTGTGGAAAGAAAGTAGTAGAGATAAAAAGGAAAGAAACGGATTATAAGGGTTATATACTGAAGACAAATGATGATGAAGATATTTATGCTGATTTAATAATTGGAGCTGATGGAGCAAATTCCCGGGTGAGAAAATATATAAATTTTATGGATAATGATAAAAAAAGAGGTTATATAAAAAATTATTTGGGAGTTCAATATAGAATAAAAATAAAAGAAAAATTATTTTGCAGTAAAACTACTCAGGTGCATCTTCAAGAAGGTATTCCATTTTTTACTTGGATTATCCCTGAGGGTAATAATATCATCCGTGTGGGAGTGATTTCAGAAAATGCTTGTGAAGATTTAAAAAGGTTTTTAAGGAAGTTTAAAATTAAAGGAGAAATTATCGGAAAATTAGCCGGAATGATTCCTGTAGGATTTACAAAAAATTATTACAAGAATATTGCCTTAGTGGGAGATGCAGCTGTTCAAGTAAAACCTTTAACCGGTGGCGGGATATTTTATGGGTTGAAATCCGCAGAGCTTTTAGTAAAATGCATTAGAGAAAATAGGTTGCAAGAATATGATAAACGCTTAAAAAGGAAATTTGGAAGAGAAATTAAGTTCGGGCTAAAAGCTCGAAAATTATATGAAGAGATAAACGAAAAAGAATTAAAGAATATATTTATGATGTTTAAGAAAAATACCGGAATTATTGAAAAGGCAGCTAATTTTGAAAATCATTCAGTAATTTTTATAGAAATATTAAAAAATCCTAAAATATTTAAAGATGCCGGTGAGATTTTATGTCGAAATATTAGGAAGATATTGTTTTAAAATAAAAGTAGGAGGAACTAAATTGAAATCAATTATTCTTTGTGCAGGAAAGGGAACCCGCCTTAGGCCACTGACTCATACAAGTGCTAAACATTTAATTCCCATTGCCAATAAATCAGGACTTTTATATGCAATAGAGGCTATTAGGGATTGTGAAATAAAAGATATTGGTATTGTAGTTGGCGAAACCGGTTCGGATATTCAAAAAGAGATGGGAAATGGCAGTAAATATGGTGTAGATATTTCTTATATCGAGCAGAAGGAAGCTTTGGGCTTGGCTCATGCTGTTAAAGTTTCTCGTGATTTCCTGGGAGAAGATGATTTTTTAATGTACTTAGGAGATAATTTATTAAAAAATGGAATAGATGTTTATCGGAAAAAATTTAAAGAGGAAAATTATAATGCTTTTATACTGCTGACCGAGGTGGATAATCCACGTGCCTTTGGTGTGGCAGAAGTGAAAAACGGGCAAGTGGTAAAGGTGGTTGAAAAACCGAAGGTCCCGGTGAGTAATTTGGCTTTAATCGGTGTTTATTTTTTTGACAACAATGTTCATAAGGCGATTAATAATATCAAGCCATCAGGAAGAGGAGAGCTGGAGATTACTGATGCCATTCAATGGTTGATAGATAAGGGATATAAAGTGGGGGCTGAAGTCGTTGAAGGTTGGTGGAAAGATACCGGAAAGCCGGAGGATATATTAGAGGCAAATAGATTGATCCTGGAGGATATCGATAGGGATTTTAGTGGGGCAAAAGTGGATGACGTTTCGAAAATTTCAGGGAGAGTAAAGATCGGGATGGATTCAGAAATTATTAACTCCAGGATATTAGGACCGGTCATTATTGGGGAAAGAGTGAAAGTGGTAGATTCTTATATAGGTCCTTTTACCAGCCTATCGAGTGGTGTTAAAATTAGAAAGAGTGAAATTGAATATAGTGTTGTTCTCGAAGATACTAAAATTGAGAATGTAAAGGGACGAATGCAAAAATGTTTAATCGGGAGGGATGTAGAAATTTATCATTCTAAAGACTTGCCCAGAGTATATGAATTTGTCCTGGGAGACCATAGTAAAATAGGTTTGGTTTAACTAATGTAAACTTTTGTGCCTGGCACAAAAGTTTACATTTATGACAACTCTGGTGCCTGGCACCAAAGTTGTCATTACTAGAAAGAAGTGCCTAAAGTGAAGTATATATCATATCCTTTGGGGGTGGACAGGGCTTTGGCTGCTCCCAACCTCAAGGTAAAGGGGAAGTCAAATTTTTGATTAAAATCTGCTTTTAATTCTGCTCCAATTCCTGTTTTAAAATCATGCCAACTGGAATTAATTTCTTTATTTATAGAATCTATAGTTTTGTTTGAATCCGCGCTGTTCC
>Ga0307991_1002239_pt1 | contig 13170 bp, 6 predicted proteins | sample EllFjometagen131_FD_203146 | JGI IMG/M metagenome (GOLD analysis project Ga0307991, IMG submission 203146) | Marine microbial communities from Ellis Fjord, Antarctic Ocean - #131 | ecosystem: Environmental > Aquatic > Marine > Unclassified | place: Southern Ocean | collected 2014-10-08
AAACAAAATGCATTTGATGCTACCTCTAGTTCTGCTTTCGGTAGCACAGAATCACTAATTAAAGCTGCGTCAATCCTTAACTCACATGTGGGCACATACATATTAAATATCATCAACACCACAATGGTATATCTACCAAGGGATATAAAAAACTTCCCTACGATCAAACCCTTATGGGAAAAAGACTTGCAATTTTTTGACTCATTTCATTCGCTTATCAAAATATCAAAATCAGACTGGAATGCCTACGAAACATCCTGTGAATTTACTAGCCCAGCACTACTACAACCAAACAACCGTCAACCTACAATGCGATCCACCTACCGGACACTCCATAATCACTGGCACGAGATTATACAGAAAACACAGCGTCTCGAAGAAGAAAACAACCGCATTTTCATCAAAGCCTACGGCCTACAGGAAGAGCTAACCCCAGAAATGCCGCTCAAAGAAATCACCCTGACCTGCAACCCCCACTACCGCTACGGCGGTGATAAAACCGAAGCGGAACTGGAAGCGTTGCTGCTGACCGATACCATGAAGGAATTTATTTCCTACGCTGTCGGCTGCATGTTTGGCCGCTATTCGCTCGACAAACCGGGACTGATTCTTGCCAACCAGGGCGAAACTATAGAAGATTATCTGAAACAGATCCCCGAACCAACATTTTCGGCCGATGACGACAACGTCATTCCCATTCTCGACGACAACTGGTTTACCGACGATATTGCCGAAAGATTTCAACGTTTCCTACGGGTGACCTTCGGAGATGAACATTACGAAGCCAATCTCAAATTCATCGAAAAAGCCATCGGCAAAAGTATCCGTAAATATTTCCTCAAGAATTTTTACACCGACCATGTAAAACGTTACAAGAAGCGGCCTATCTACTGGCTCTTTTCTAGCCCTAAAGGCAATTTCAGCGCCTTGATCTACATGCACCGGTACCGCCCGGATACGGTCTCCGTGATCCTCAATGATTACCTGCGCGAATTTCGCACCAAGCTCATCGCCAGAAAAGAGCATCTCGAAAAAGTCAGCATCAGTACCACCGCCGACAACCGAGAAAAAACCACAGCCCTAAAAGAGATCGAAAAACTAACCAAAATCATCGACGAACTCAACGATTACGAAAACGACACCCTTTATCCCCTGGCCACCCAAAACATAAAAATCGACCTCGACGACGGCGTCAAAACCAACTACCCAAAATTCGGTAACGTCCTAAAAAAAATACCGGGACTGAAGTAAATTAACATGCAAATTAACCGTAAATGGCTATTAAATAAAGATCATCAGATTATCAGCATTACAGGAAAAAAATGGGACTTATTGAAAGAAATAACCACACAATAAGCATTGCTGGAGACTACCCAGATCAAAGTCTTCACTATTTGTTAGCTCAAATTCATCATGCAATAGTAAAAAAAGAATACCAAGATATTATTCTTGATTTTGATAAATGCACATCTGCTTTCCCTGGCTCAATGCTAGCAACATGTGCCCAAATAATGAACTATAGAAAAGCTGGAATTGGAATTAATACTATTCTTCCAAACAAAAAAGAACTTTCTAAGTTATTTATGAATGCAAATTGGGCTCATTTATTAGATCCGGGCAAATATGAAAGTTCAACTTTTCGTGGCTATACACAGGTACCAGCAACTCAATATACAAACCCAAAAGAACAACATGAAGCAGTAAACCGCATCGTAAATGCAATTCTTGGTGCTGTTCCAGACATAGAAAGATCAAGTTTTGCGGCTTTTGAATGGTCCATAAATGAAATAGCAGATAATGTTTTGACCCATGCAGAATCTCCAATCGGAGGACTTATCCAGCTGTCGACTTTTCAACGCACTAAAAAAATTGTCCAATTTATTGTTGCTGACTGTGGTAAAACTATCCCTCAAACACTACGTGAAACCCACAGTGAATTTGGTTCAGATACAGATGCTCTTGATAAAGCTATACGTGAGGGAGTTACCAGAGACAAATCCATTGGCCAAGGCAATGGTTTATTTGGTAGCTTTCAAATTTGCAGTCATTGCAATGGTGAATTCAGGGTTGAATCAAGACATGGGTGCTTGAGATATACGGGGGAAAATGGGCTTCATATAAAATATGAAAAGATACCTTACGATGGAACAGTGGTGATTTCCTCAATTGATTTTTCTAGACCCGATTTACTTGAAGAAGCATTACAGTTTGGCGGAAAAAGATATACTCCGATAGACTATGTTGAATTGAAATATGAAAATTCAAACAATGAAAACTTGATTTTTGTTATGAAAGATGAATCTAGCTCATTTGGCAGTCGGCCAGCAGGAACCCCTGTTCGAAATAAACTAAACAATTTGAACAGCATGACGGACAACAATAAAATATATGTCGATTTTATTGATATACCAATAATTTCAAGTAGCTTTGCTGATGAAGTTTTTGGTAAATTATTTGCTGAAATTGGGCCCTTAGGGTTTGGGCAAAGATTCGAATTTATGAACATTTCTCAGACCGTCAGGCAACTTATTGACAAGGCTATCGCCCAAAGAATGGCTGTGTCTTATGATAAAAAATAACAATCCTAAATGATATTTTAACAGAAAACTCAAAATTATTGAACTGACCCATACCGAGAGACAAGCAAACAAATGACCACCGGCATTGAACACCTCCTCTCCTGACGAAGATAGCCATCATCAATTTAAAGCAGACATCAATAACGCTGATTCGTTAGCAACAGAGATGACAGCTTTTATTAATTGTAATGGTGGCACCATATTCATTCAGAAGGAATGTCGGTAAATTAAAAGAGATGAGTCTGCTGCACCGCGCAGATTCCAGGAAGTCCGGATACTGGAAAATAGCTGAATAATTCAAGTAAAGAACACTTACCAGCGGACAACATCCGCGTTAGAGCCAATAAATTCATTATGAACAATAATATATTACAGGCCTTAGAAAAACTTTTTGAACGGCATCGGATTGTCTTCTGGCATGACAATAACAGAGAGTTACATGATGATTTTGCCGGACTTGATTTGCCGACGGTTGAGAAAGTTGAAATTGACAACAACGAATTTGCTTTAAAGTATCGAATGTTACGGCAGGAGCCGGAGAACAAGTTTCTCCTCTACCATGCCGGACCGGCCCCAGCTGACCTTGATAACTGGCTCCTGGATATAGAACTGTCGCATGGCGTCTTTTATGCGGACCAAGTAACTATTTGGTTGAATGAACTGGAACTGGAAACCGAATATGGTGAACTGATACGAGAGCATACCGCCTTTTTTAAAGCGGCAAAACGCCGGAAAGCTTTTAAAGACAAAATCAATCCCACAGACAAACCGGAACAACTGCGGCTGGTCATGCTGGCCATCTGCTGTGCAGCTGAAACCCGGCTAGATGCTATTCTCGAAAGTTTACTCTCTGATCTGGCCTTTGCCAAGGATGACAAGAGCAAGCTGATTGATCGCTGCGGTTTGCAGTCGTATCTCTGGAAAAGAGTAGCCCGAGGCTATGGCTATCAATCTGAGAATCCCGGTCTGAAAGATTTCATTATTGAACTTTTCCACTCCTGCTATGCGGCAAGCGTTGACAAGAATGTTCAGGCTCAGAGTGAGCGCCAAGTTTTTCTCAATCGTTGGAAAGATAGTGTTCACCATGGAAAAGCTTTTGAAAAGCTTTCGAATAATTGTGCAGAATCGTTAAATATTGAAAATGACCTGCAACAACGTGACCTGAAAGAGTTGCAGGAGATTGACTATTTTCGCCTGATTGATCGGCGTATTATCAGCCTTTTGCTTGCTGAAGTGAGCACGCGCACGATAACGTTTGAGGAGTGTACGGCTCTCATCAGAAAACGCCGCACAAGTCACTGGTATCCGGAATTTGCCGATATTTATGAAGCTATCTATTATGCAGCCCAGCTTTTGCACCATTTTCATACGCTGAATCTGGAGATCGATACCGCAGCAAGTGCCTTACAAAAATATACCGAACAGTGGTTCAAGATTGATCAACTCTACCGGAAATTTATCTACCACAGCCTGGAATCGGGACAAACTACACTGCTCCAGGATCTTTCCGGGCTGATTGAAAATCTCTACAGCAACACCTTTCTTTTGACCGTTAATGACAAATGGCAGGAAATCGTTGATCAGCTTCAGAGCTGGCAGATTTTCGGCATTACGGCACAACAGAACTTTTTCGAGACTCAAGTAAATCCTTTTTTGGAAAAAAACAACAAGGTGACAGTCATCATTTCAGATGCCCTGCGCTATGAAATCGGGGATGAACTGGTCTCGCTGATCAACCGTGAAGATCGCTATGCAGCAACCCTTAAACCTATGCTGGCCATGCTTCCGAGCTACACCCAAATGGGTATGGCGGCCCTCTTACCCCATACAACCTTGCAATTTGCTGAAGGCGGCTCGGGAACCATTCTGGTTGATGGGCAAAGCAGTCAGGGCACCAGCAATCGCGCAAAAATCCTGGCCCACCATCAAAAAGCCAACGGTACGGCAATCAATGCTGAAAACCTGTTGGCCTTAAACCGGGATGAGTGCCGTGCGCTGACCCGTGAACATGAAGTCGTCTATGTCTATCACAACCGGATTGATGCCACCGGCGACAAAACCGCGTCGGAAGGGCGGGTCTTTGCGGCGGTCGAAGAGAGTTTTCAGGATCTGCTGAAAGTCATTAAAAAATTGACCGCTGCCAATGTCAGCAATATTTTACTAACCGCCGATCACGGTTTTATCTATCAGAACCAGGCCCTGGATGAAAGTGGTTTTGCCGCTGGCGAGCCTGAAGCCAAAGAGATAACCGTGCGTGATCGCCGGTTTCTCTTAGGTAAAGATTTTTATGCTAACGATTCCTGCAAAGTCTTTACTGCAGATCAGGCTGGACTGGCTGGTGACTTTGCCATCGCCCTGCCTAAATCGATTAATCGTCTGCGCCTGAAGGGTTCCGGCAGCCGTTTTGTGCATGGCGGTGCCAGCCTTCAGGAGATCATTATACCGGTCGTTAAAATCAATAAAAAGAGAGCCAGTGATGTCTCTTTGGTTGAGGTTGATATTTTACAGGGAGCCAATGCGATTATTACTTCCGGGCAAATTGCCGTAACTTTTTATCAACGCCAGGCGGCAACCGATAAAATCCAACCGCGCACCCTGAAAGCCGGTATCTACAGCCAGCAAGGTGACCTGATTTCCGATAGACATGAACTGGTTTTTGACTTTTCCTCAGATAACCCCAGAGATCGTGAAGTTCAGGTTCGTTTTATGTTAACCAAAAAGGCTGACAATCTCAACGAACAGGAGGTTATCCTGCGACTTGATGAAAGTATCGCTGAAACCTCGCATTTCCGTGAATATAAGACTACAGTCTACAAGGTCCGCCGATCTTTCGAAACCGATTTTGATTTTTAGTGGATTTTATAATTTAACCTCGATTTGTGGATCTTTAAATGAATGCTCTGGATAAAAAGATAACCAACCTCTACCCCGGTCTGGTCGTGCGTAAGGATCTGGTCAAGATTGTCAAAGGCAACGCCATTGTTCCCTCGTATGTACTGGAGTATCTTCTCGGCCAGTATTGTGCGACTTCCGATGAGGCCAGTATTCAGACCGGCATTGAAACCGTAAAAGAGGTTTTGCGCAACCATTTCGTCCACCGCAATGAAGCCGAACTCGTAAAATCGATCATCAAGGAAAAAACGCGCCACAAGGTAATTGATAAGATCAGTGTCACTTTGAATGACAGCACCGATGCCTACGAGGCCAGCTTTTCCAATCTCGGTATCAAAAAAGTCCTGATTGATTCAGATACCGTCAAAAAACATCCCCGCTTGCTGGTCAGTGGTGTCTGGTGTATTGCCGATCTGGAATATGAGTTTTCCGAAGATTCCCGGTTTATCCCCTGGATTCTTAACTCTTTGAAACCAATTCAGATATCTCATTTTGATTTTGACGGTTATCTTGCCACCAGGAAACAGTTTACCACTGATGAATGGATTGACCTGCTGATTCAGACCATCGGTTTTAACCCGGAAATACTTGGCAAAAGAAGCAAACTTCTACAGTTAGTCAGATTAATACCCTATTGTGAGCGCAATTATAACCTGATTGAGCTGGGTCCGAAGGGCACCGGCAAATCCCATATCTATTCGGAATTCTCACCGCATGGCATTCTCATATCAGGGGGTGAGATAACCGTACCCAAACTCTTTGTCAATAATTCAACCGGTAAAATTGGCCTGGTGGGATATTGGGATGCGGTAGCTTTTGATGAATTTGCCGGAAAACAAAAGAAAGTCGATAAAGCCCTGGTCGATATTCTGAAAAACTATATGGCTAATAAGAGTTTTTCCCGTGGGGTGGAGATGTTAGGGGCTGAAGCATCGATGGTTTTTGTCGGCAACACCCAACACACCTTGCCCTACATGCTCAAGCATACCGATCTCTTTGATGATCTGCCGGACAAGTACCACGATTCAGCCTTTCTCGACCGTCTTCATTTTTACATTCCCGGCTGGGAGGTCGACATCATTCGGGGAGAAATGTTTTCAAGTAATTATGGTTTTGTCATTGATTATTTGGCTGAAATTTTGCGGACTTTCAGAAACCATGACTTTTCCCATCTCTACAACGATCAATTCACCTTAAACAAGAACATCTCAACCAGAGACCGGGACGGCATCAACAAAACCTTTTCCGGGCTGATAAAGATTCTTTTTCCCCAAGGTGAAGCCAGCCAGGAGGAGACTGAAGAAATCTTGAAATTTGCTGTTGAAGGCAGGAAACGGATCAAAGATCAACTGATGCGGATCGATCCGACTTATGCTGAGGTAGAGTTCGGCTATACGGTCAAAAACAATAAAAAAGAGATAGCTGTTTCGACCCTGGAAGAGCGGCAACACCCCAGGCATTATTGGCAAAACCAGAGTGCGGCAGATGAAAAAGAGGCGGGTCTGCCCGATTTTCCCGAGATAAACAATAGAGGCGCCGCTCCGACATCGGCACCACCTGTCACCCTTGAACTTAAAGAGCAACATCTGACTTTTCAGGAAAACCAGCGCGGGGTATCTTTTGACCGGCTTTTTGGACCCTACCTGAAAAATGCCGGAAAAATTGTGGTTACCGACCCCTATATTCGCCTCTTCTTCCAGGCCCGTAATCTTATGGAACTGTTGGAGACCATCATTAGATATAAGTCCGATGACGATGAAGTCGAAGTGCAATTGATTACGGTCAAAGATGAGTTTAAAGAATACCAGCAGATAGAATATTTTGAAAAGATGGCCGCCAGCTCTATCACGGCAGGGATCGTTTTCTCATGGACTTTCGCTGAAGACAAAACCATCCACGCCCGCCACATTGTCATTGATAACGGCTGGAAAATCCTGCTTGACCGGGGCCTTGATATCTTCCAACGCTACGAAATGAACGACGCCTTCTCGATCTCAAACCTGATGCAGCAGTTTCGCCCGTGCAAAACCTTTGAGATTACTTTTATCAAAGCACAAGTATGATTACAGTAAAGCTGAATCAGCTTTACTTTTCCAGCACTTCCAGCTTACGCTTGAGCTCCGCTTTGACGGCCGGATCTGGTTCCCAACGGAGAAGGTCTTTATAGAGCTTTATTTGTTTACGACCATAGCCCTGAGCCTCGTAAATCGTCACCAGACGCAAGGCGGTGAGATAACGAAACTCTTTGCTGTCACCCGCTCTAAGAGCCTGGTAACGGACTAAAGCATCAGCCAGATCTTCACAACGGTAATAAGCTTCAGCAAGCAAAAAAGTAACCCGGTCAGCGAGTTCCTCTTTAAGGTCAAGTTTTTCGAGCCACAGTAGCGACGGTTGCGCCTTAGCATATGACTGAGCCCGGAAAAAATGATCGGCGACCAGCAGAACCAACTCCGGAAAACCTCTTAAGAGTTTTTCATTTTCACGCCTATCCAGAGAAAAATTGGCAAGAACCTCAGCACTGATCCAGTCATTAAGTTTTTGCCTTTCGTTAATTTTTCCAGCCAGGCTGTGCAATGTACCGAGCAATTTAACCCGGGTCAAAGAATCACTATAATGAGCATAAATTAAACGATAAAAAACGACCGCATCTTCAAAGCGCCCCAATTTATTGAGACAGTTACCTGTCATCATGTCGAGAAAGTAGCGCCCCTGACCGGGAGACGCAGTTTTATCATAAGGAGGCAACGCGGCCGGTACATATTTTACTATTTCACGACATTTACCAAGCCTATTTAAAGAACTCAGATAAGGAAAATAAAAGCGCTCGAGCTTCCAGAAATCCCCATCTTCCTCTCGTAACCGACGGCCAGCAGCAACCGAACCCAAATAATCATTTTCCTGGTAATTAAGTAACAATAACAACTGAAGATAGTTAATCCGTGAGGGAGAAGCCGCTTGCTGCAGAGAGATAACCGCCTCAAGCCAGCTTTCAAGAGCTGCTCCATCTTCAGTTTTGCGATCAATCTCAACCAGCAATCCATACAAAGCAATTTTATCAGTTTTGGGAATATCGAAACGAACCACCGTAGCCAGCTCTTCCCGAATATCCGCGAGTCGCCCCGGGACTTGCAAAAGATCAGCCGCCAACAGTAAAGCGGCACTCAGCTTGACGTTTTCAAGCTCTGCTTCAGGAATCTGCAACCACTTTTGCAAAACGGCTTTAAGAATTTTTGGTTCTTGACAATGCCAGGCACTCTCAATTGTAATTACATAGAGATCCTGGCGTTCCCCATTCGAGAGAGGGAAACTTTCCGGATCATCGACCATTACTTGGAGCAAAGGCAGGCAAGCTTTGAACACCTTAAGCTGATAACGGGAAAGAGCGGCGATCCAGTAAACCGTCTGACGATCAACTTGAGGGACTCTCTGTTTATCAGATTGCAGAGCAACAATCAGCGGCGAAACCACACGATTGGCGGCAACAAAATTTTTCTCGGCAAAAAACAAGCGGGCCAATTCGAAACGGGCCGGAAGTGCCGAAGCACTTTTGCTATGCTCCTTAATCAGTTTATTGAAAAATTCCCGGGCCTCCTGCTTTTCTCCGGCAAGCAAAAGACAATGCCCCAAACGAAGCTTGAGAACGGCTGGATCAACCCCAAATTCAATTATCCGGAAAGGCTTTTTAAGATCGCTAAAAAGAGCCGCCGCCCGGCGGCAATCACCTGATTCCAAAGAGCATAAAATAAGAACCAAGCGAACCCGGTCAAGCATTTTTGATTCCGGATAATGAAGCAGAAACTGCTCAAGCTCTTGCCGGGCAAAATCATAGAGCCCGTCATCAAAGGCACCAAAGGCCACTTTGGCATCATCATATTCATCAGCTTGAGCCGGTAAAGCCCCTAAAAAACCGAAAAAGAGCAGTAACGAAAACAGCAAAATGAACAACCTGGAACGAAACAAAATAAATACCATCGGCCAATTTTTTCGGTGAGGACCAAGTTTAGAAGATCGAAAAGACTTTTCGGGATTTCCTACAACGACACAGGGCATTGGTCAAGTGGAATCTTTAAAACCATAACTATCATCTCGCCCGGCAAAGCCGGAAACCACACAAGTCATCAAAACTTTTCCAGACTTTCCTTTTTAACGACGAAATACGCTAAAGGTTTTTTTCGTGTGTTTCGCGTATTTCCCAGTTAAAAAAACTTTTGACATTTTTGAGTTAAACTTCGGGGTCTCTTTACTTGACATCAAAGCTTCGCATGAACTACTAATGTTGGATGTCCACTCTCCTGACGATAGGCTGCGGCGGTTTTCTGGGCGCCATCAGCCGCTATCTGGTCTCCGAACTGGTCTACACCCTCTTCGGCACCGGCATGCCCTATGGCACCCTGACAGTCAATATTGTCGGCTCTTTCCTGTTAGGAATTATGGCTCAGCTTGCCCTTGCCGGAAATTTTCTCGCGACAACCACAAGCCCACTCCTCGGCATCGGTTTTCTCGGCGCCTTTACTACCTTTTCGACCTTCAGTGTCCAGACCCTGGAACTGCTTGAAAGCGGCAGCCCAGCCAAAGCCTTACTCAACATTCTTCTAAACCTCATACTGTGCCTGATCGGAGCCTGGAGCGGTCTTAGTATCGGCCGATTTTTCTCCTAACTAAAATTTAGCCAACCCCACTTTTCCACTTCCATTTCAGCTCTTCCAGTCCAATCCCAGCAGCTTCCACAAAGCTATCTGATCTCGACATTTCGAGTCCGGAAAAATTTTAAGGATCTAAAAAATGCCACTTGACATTTACCAGATGTTGTGCTTTAAGCTCCCTTCAGACCCAAGATATAGTGCTTTGTCATAAAAAATAAAAAACTAATGAAACTCTTTAAAATCATTCAACTTTAACTTAATTTCAAACTAAAAAGGGAATACCATGGGAAAAGAAGTCGAAAAAGTAAAACTTATTCCGGCCCTGCCGAAGTCGGCAACCCTACCTCAATTCAGCAACAATGCGATTACCGTTTTAGAACGTCGCTACCTGAAAAAAAATGAGGCTGGAGAGGTAATTGAGGAACCTAAGGATATGCTTTGGCGGGTCGCCTGGACAATTGCTGAAGGAGAAAAAGTATTTACACCTGAAGCCGACATCAAGAAACTCGCCTTAGAGTTCTATGAGCTGATGGCCGGACTTGAATTTTTGCCTAACTCCCCGACCCTGATGAATGCCGGCCGAGAACTGGGTCAGCTCTCAGCCTGCTTTGTCCTGCCTATAGAAGATTCAATGGAGAGTATCTTTGAAGCAGTCAAACAAACTGCGTTGATCCATAAAAGCGGCGGCGGCACTGGTTTTTCCTTCTCCCGCATCCGCCCGAGCAACGATCTGGTTCATTCGACCAGCGGCATCTCCAGCGGCCCACTATCGTTCATGAACGTCTTTGATTGCGCCACCGAAACCATTAAACAGGGCGGCACCCGGCGCGGCGCTAACATGGCAATTTTAAGGGTCGACCATCCCGATATTATGGATTTTATCAAAGTTAAAGCGGACTTGACCAAACTCCAGAATTTCAACCTCTCAGTTGCCCTGACCGATGAATTCATGGCCGCCCTGAAAACTGATGACGACTACAACCTTATCAATCCCCGCAATAAAGAGGTTGTTAAACGCCAAAACGCCCGCAAGGTCTTTAAGCAGATTGTCAAACAGGCCTGGCTCTCAGGTGAGCCCGGCATTATCTTTATTGACCGTATCAACGCTGACAATCCAACGCCCCAGGTTGGCGTTATCGAAAGCACTAACCCCTGCGGTGAACAACCGCTGTTACCGCATGAATCCTGCAATCTCGGATCCATCAATCTAGCCCGCATGGTCAATGATGACAAAATCGACTATGACAAACTTGGAAAAGCGGTAAGCTCTGCGGTCCATTTTCTTGACAACGTCGTCGACATCAACAACTATCCACTGCCAGAAATCGCAAAACAGACCAAGGCAAATCGTAAAATCGGCCTTGGAGTTATGGGTTTTGCCGACCTCCTGCTACTCTTGGAAACCCCCTATTCTTCACAGAAGGCCCGCGATCTGGCCGCTGAAATTATGTCCTTTGTCGACCACACCGCCTATAATGCCTCAATTGAGCTGGCCGAAAAACGCGGACATTTTCCCAATTTCCCCGAAAGCACTTATGGCACCGATAACCCAACCATCCCGATCCGCAACGCCACCCGCACAACTATCGCTCCAACCGGAACAATCAGCATCCTGGCCGGCTGTTCAAGCGGAGTTGAACCGATCTTTGCCCTCGCCTTTCTACGCCGGGTTATGGACAATGATGAGCTTTTTGAGGTCAACCCGATCTTTGAAAGCGTCGCCCGCAAAAATAACTTCTTCGACCACGCCCTGGTCAAGAAGATCGCCCATAGCGGCAGCTGCCATAATCTGGAAGAAATTCCGGAAAATTTTCGCCTCTTTTTTGAAAGTGCCCACGATATCACTCCGCATGACCATATTGAAATCCAGTCCGCTTTTCAGAAGTATACCAATAACGCAGTCAGCAAAACCATCAATTTCGCCCATGATGCCACCATCGAACAAGTTGAAAAAGCCTACCTGATGGCCTATGAACGGGGCTGTAAAGGGGTCACTATCTATCGGGATGGGTGTCGGGAAAATCAGGTTCTCAATATCGGTAAAACCGACACCAAACAAGCTCCCGGAGGAGCTGAAAAGCCAACCAAAAGAGATCGCCCCCAAACCCTGGTCGGGCGAACCTACCAGATGACCACCGGCTGCGGTCCGCTCTATGTGACGATTAACGATGATGAAAAAGGCCTGACCTTTGAACTCTTTAATACGATTGGCAAAGCCGGAGGCTGTGCCGCCAGCCAAAGTGAGGCGATCGGACGCCTGGTCTCTTTAGCGTGGCGCAGCGGCCAGCAACCGGAACCGATTATCAAACAACTGATCGGCATCAGCTGCCACAAGCCATCCGGCTTTGGCGAAAACCGGGTTACCTCCTGTGCCGACGCCATCGCCCAGGCGATCCGTCACCATATTGAGAAGAATAACGGTAAACGTAATCAGGCCCTCCACGAAGAGAACAATATGGCATTCGGGGCCTGCCCCGAATGCGGCGGCGTTGTCGAACATGAAGGTGGCTGTATGGTCTGTCATACCTGTGGCTATTCGGAATGCGCGTAGAATAATCCGCCTCATCTCAAAGAATCGGCAAAACTTTTCGTGCACTTTGGTGCCCAAAAAATGTGAGCTGATAGGAAAGCTGACGGTCATTGGGGAGTTGGGGGTAATTGGGGTAAATAGACAAATTCAGACAATCCGATTCTCATATTGCCTTGATCCGCTAAAAACGCAAAGCGGGAGGAATTTTGATGAGGATCCCGGGCCTGGGTTCCTGAATATCTGCAAATCCGTTATATTCCGCCAGTTTTTCTTTGCCCTCCGAGGAGGTAAAATATTTTTCGGTTACGCTCTCCCAGGTTTCCCCCTTTTCCACCTTATGAATTCGGAGGCGGGGAGGTTTAAATTGGTCAGCTTCTCTTTGAGGGATAAACTGGAGACTTTCCAACATTGACTCTAACTGAGTTCGAAACTCTTCGAAATCACCTTTTTTACTGAAACCGATCAAAGAATACCCATTAGCGCCTTCAACAAAAGCAAGGCCTTCCACCATGATAGCTTTCCCGCT
>Ga0307991_1002240_pt1 | contig 13164 bp, 12 predicted proteins | sample EllFjometagen131_FD_203146 | JGI IMG/M metagenome (GOLD analysis project Ga0307991, IMG submission 203146) | Marine microbial communities from Ellis Fjord, Antarctic Ocean - #131 | ecosystem: Environmental > Aquatic > Marine > Unclassified | place: Southern Ocean | collected 2014-10-08
AATTTCAAATTTACGAGTACGTAAGGTTACCATTGAAAGTCAAAAACCGGATCAATCCTCTGAAGAATTGAATACACAGCTTAGTGAATCAGTGCAAAATTTTCAAAGAATACTTCTTGAAGGGAAGGCTATAGCACATATAAAAGAAAAGGTAAATGATTTACTTGAAAAAATGGATACAAAAACTTATGAAGGATTTCAAAAGAAATTCCTAAAATATTTTATTCATATGTCAGGAAATTCTTTTTCTAAAGTTGAAATGGAACAGGACCTTCCTGGAAAATTAATAAAAAGCGATGGCTCGGAATTTACCTATTATTTACTTTCCTTTGGTACTAAAGATACTTTTTCTCTGGCTTTACGGCTTGCCATGGCAGAATATTTTCTTCAAAATAAATCAGGTTTTCTTATACTTGATGATCCTCTTGTGGATATGGATGCGAGCAGACAAGCCCTCGCGGCAGAGCAGATTAACGAATTTGCTAAAACCAAACAGGTCATCTTTTTGACCTGCCATCCCCAAACTGCCAAACTGTTGAACGGTCATTGTATTAAAATGACTTTATAATAATAAATAAGAAACATACCATTTTCTTTAGACAATTAATATTTTACTTTTAAACTAGATAAATAGGGAAGGGGTGCCAGGTAAATAATTCGGTGACTTTTAGCAGAAAACCTATAAGATCTGAGGAGTTTCTTAACTATGTGATTGAAACTATAAGTATTATTATAGGTAAACGCTTAAAAGAAGACCTCGTAAAAAGGAAAGGAAGTGCTATTATGGCAAAGAATAATATTCATGTAACACCTCATAAAGATGGCGGGTGGCAAGTTAAAAAAGGCGGAGCAAAAAGAGCAACTAAGAGAACTAATACACAGAAAGATGCTAAGGATATTGCAACTCAAATTGCTAAAAACCAAAAGACAGATACCAAAATACATGGCAGAGATGGCAAAATAAGAGGTGGAAATAGTTATGGAAATGACCCGTGTCCGCCGAAAGATAAGAATTGAAGAAAACAGGAGAAATGATCAGTCTGTAAAGATTTAATCGCGGTGGTTCTTTAAAGGAGTTTTAAAATGAATCGAATGTTGGTTACTGGTTTAGCCTTGGGAACAGAAACAGGAGTTTGTCATGCTTGTAACTTTGATTATACTTGGTTAATTAACTATCCATCAATTTTAGTTTGGGCCGATAAAATTATGATTACAAAAAATATTTGGGAGTCGGTAATTGATGAAAAATGGCCTGAACCGAGAGAACTTGCAAAATGCTTTAAAATAATTTTTGAAATCGCTAAAGCTGAAGGGATAATTGAAATCATTGATCCTTCATTGGTTTTTACTGATAAAATAAGAGAAAAAATATATGTGCAAATTGAAGAAGATTTGAAGCTGTTTAAAAAACATTTTCCTCAAAAAATCTCAACCCAAAAATTAGGCGAAAAAGAGGATTCTCCTACCGAAATTATTATTGATGGGATTAGTTATTGTGAACCAAGTATCGGGTCAATATATGGAGGATTGATATTAGCAAAAGCATTAAAAGCAAATTGTTTATTTGACAATTGGGTTATGCATTATTGCAGATATAAATTTGGAATCAAAAACTTTCCTATTGAAGGAGACATTGGAAAGATAAATAGCTTTAAAGAAATTTTTGATTCATCAATTCCGAACACTTCTCTTATTCCCTTTTACGCTATTGAAAAAAGTGGTAAATGTGCATTGTGTAAATACGAAACAAAATGTGAAGATACATATCTTAGCTCCTTAGAATCTAAGTTAAAGAAAATTTTAGAATGGCTGAATTATGATGAAATAAATCAGTTAAAAAATTTAGTAGAAAAGATTATTAAAGAACAATATAAAACTGAAGATTTAATAGATCCTAATGATGTAATTAATAATTTTAATGACAAAAAAAAGAAAATAAGAAAAAATATTTATAATGTTTTCCCAAAAATAAAAAGATGGGCCAATATTACAACAATGATTTCAATTCCTATTTCAGTTGTTGGCATAGCTACTGGCAATGCAATAATTACTGCTGCAGGTGTTAGTATAGCTGGTTTTTCAGGATTAACAAAAGAACAAATTAAATTACTAGAGAATAAATATAGATGGGTTACTTTTTTGCCTTCGTTGGTTGAAAATAAAAAAAGTTGAAAAAATAATTAACCAATATAAATAAAAACTTTCTTTTTTAGAATTTGTGCATAAAAGAATAGCGGTTAAGTCTCAACATTTAACATTGAATAAATTGAGACAACACATCCCATTTTCTTTGACAATTAATATTTTACTTTTAAACTAGAGAAATAGGGAAGGTGTGACAAGTCAATAATTCGGTAACTTTTGGCGAAAATCAATGGGCTCAAGGAGTTTCTTAACCGGATGGTTGAGACTTTAGGTATTACTGTAGATAGATGTCCTAAAGAAAGACTTCGTAAAATGGAAAGCTAAATCATAGTAAAAAGGGATATGTTTTTATTTAAATTAAATACAAAAATTAGTCAAACAATTTAATTGACAATCGCTACTTCGTGGGGTATATTTGGGTTATAAGGTTTTAAAAATTATCATAAATTACGCATTTCGTCTATTAATTGTTATGTGAGAAAAAATTAAATGAATAAAAAAGATATACCCATTAATCAATATGCCTTTGAGACAAAAAATCTTGATGGCCCCAATGAAGAATTCTTAAAAAAAACGGCTCCTCTCATCGGATATATTGTTCATAGCTTTAACACTCTTGAAGAACTGCTAAACTCCTCTATTTGCGAGTTACTCTTTGATGATCATGATGGGATAGGATTACAAGTAATCTATAGAAGAACTTATGCTGACAAAGTTGATTTATTTAAAAGACTTTTGATTGGGCAACAAACCGGTCTAAACAGAAAAATGTCGACATTTGAAAAATTCATTTCGAATTTAACAGAAGTCGGAAAACTCAGAAATCAAGTAGTTCACGCAGACTGGGAAAGCGCACATGATGACGGATACACTCTTTGCAAGCTTAAAATAAATGCAAAAGGCATACAACATGAATATATACAATTTACGTCTGAATCTTTAAAAAATATTTTAAAATTAATCAATGAAACATGTGAGATGTTTGATCAATATGACGAGGAAAAACAAGAACTGTATCGCTAAAAAAATATAAAAACACATAACAACTCAATCCAGCGGGCTGTAAAGCTACGCTTTCCAGCCGCTGATTTCAAATATTAGAGGGATGATAGTAGGTGCAGGTTATAATCAGTGCATAAAAAACTGGGTGCGGCTAAAATAAATAGTGTTCCCAAGACTGTCTTCTTTACATCTTGTAGAGGTGTATTTGCTGGCGGCGGTTGTCGTGCAGCGGCACATGTCGGGGCATTCGAAGCTGCAGTTGAAGCGGGCATAAATTTCTCAGAGGTCGCTGGCACATCGGCTGGATCCATCATTGCTGCATTTGTCGGTGCGGGTGCATCGCCGGAGTTCCTTCGCCGCCACTGCGGCAAATTAGCTTTTTCCAACCTTCTTTGCAAACCGACAGGTACCTCAGTAGAACCGGGCTTGCTTGGTCGCGTTCTCAAAGCGATACCATTCTTAAGCCGATCCCTCATTGGGCGCATTGCCATGTATGGGGGTGCTTACTCTTCAACCTCAATCGAGGAATGGGTTGACGAAAGAATCTCCGAACTGCTTCCAAATGCACCGCGTCCTGTAAAGTTTAATGCTATGCTCCTACCGACCACCATCGTTGCGACCGATCTCGCCGGAGGTCGGCCAAAGGTTTGGAGCACAACTACTACGCCAGATGATTCCGTAGCGCTTGCCGTGCGGTGTTCATGTTCAATTCCGCTGTTCTTTGAACCTGTAGGCATCGGCAACAACCGTTTTGTGGATGGCGGACTACTAAGTAATCTTCCAGCATTCGTGTTTACTGAGTCACGCTCTTCGGGTAGTCTTGGTGGCCGGATCTTGGCGTTCAGCCTACAAGACGATTCTGAACCACCTGCGAGGTGGGGTCACAAAGAGTTTCTTCGTTCATTGGTCGGAACAATCGTTGGAGGAGCCACGCAACTTCAAACATCTATGCAATCAGGCGTCAATGTTATCCCCATCCCCACTGGCGACATTCGAGCAACAGACTTCAACATTACGGCTGAGCAAATAAACGGACTTATTGATAGTGGACGCGAAGCTGTTTTTTGCTTTATTCGGGACGAAGCCCTGCATCTGCAGTCAGAGATGGAAACAACCAATTGGTATACAGACGAAGATAATCTCTTGGCGGAATTGGTCAGAGAAGCTCGCACACTCGGAACTGATCTCGTTGTAGTAAGGACCGATACAAGTTGGTTCTGGAAACTTTTTCCTACGGTTTTGGCTTGGCGTGAGGCTGGCTCATCCTTGAAGGTGCTAGTGGAACCACCCCAAGGTACGGTGGACAACGTGGCCCGAGAGAAACAGCGACGAAGCATCTTGACTGACCTTGGTGCGAGAGTGGAAGAAAGGAATGAGTTACCGTTCTATGGTTTTTTTCTCATGAGGCCAGACGAGCATCAAGAGGCGGCGTTCATCCTAAATCCAAGTCAAACAGAGCATGCGTCGTATGGCACGGCTTACACTGGAACCCACCATCAGCCCTTGATGAGAGTAATTAAAAAAAGGTTATATGGTGAGTTTAACAATGAGTCTAGTACAATAGAATCGTGTCATTTGCAGTTGCATAAGGCTTGATGACATTATTACCCAACTCAAGACCGGGGTGTGGCAGTACGGTCGAGACGGTGTAACAATTACACTTGAGGAGGTACCGCTCAATCATGTTCAAATGTTAGTAAAAAGGGTTAGAACTTTCAAATTCATCCAAATTAGTCATCTAGCCAGGCTTTATGAAAAATTCAGTCTTCCATTTTTCGTGCCTGCAGCTGTTATCGCTAAAGAACAAATAGTGTCAGTCGTCATACCGCCAGTATTCGAAGAATGGGGTACAAATCTAGTTGCAATCGAAGGAAACACACGCCTGTATTATCTACACAAAGAAGGGCATAGTAAGATTTTCGCTCTAGTTGTGAGGGGCGTTACAGATCCACTTCCAGGCCATCCTGTGTGGCCTGCTCGGGCGCTCCTTTATACGCGTAAATTAGAATCTATGGAGCGGATTGCCGGCTTCAACTATGCTCGGTTTCGAAAGATCGAGGGATCCGCAAGACCTTTAAAAACATAAAGGAGGGTAAGATGCAAACACCGACTAACGTCCAGAGGCTCTTCGATTTAGTTGGCACGAACGCACCAACCGCTTATCGCGATCTCATAATGGCTCACGCCGATGTTGTAACTATTACAGTTTGTCGATACAAGACTCCACCGTTGCTCCAGCAACGGATTAACGCTACCCCGTTTGAACAAGAGATCATCTCCATCGCGCTAGATATCCGCAGTGAAATAAAAATCCCTTTTTGGGAAGCTATTTTCGCGGCGTGTCTCCGCGCGGGGAAATGTAGCCACTCCCTGCTTGACGCTGCACTTTTTCATAATGGACTTGGCGACCTAACAACAATCACGGCTAAGAGTCTTAAGCTTGACGGTTTGAAAGACATCGTGGCCAGTGGACAAAGTAATATCGGCCTTGCATCTCGTGTTGAATTGACGAATGTCGATGCACATCACTTGGCAATGATGGATTTTCATTGTAGTATCACGATGGAGAACACTGAAATAGTGGCTTCCATTTGCCGCCGCTTGATGCCGGAAGGCTTCCTTCTGCTGGATTCTGGTGATTCGTATCATGCATGTGGTATTGTTCTTTTGACTGAAGAGGAGAGACTAGAGTTCCTATCAAAGTCACTGTTCTTCGCGCCGATTGTAGATTCGTCTTACATTGCTCATCAACTTATGCAACCCATGAGTTCGATTCGCATTTCGAAAGGCGGTTCGAGAGCAAAGTGTCCTGAGGTGTTACGCGTGGAGGTGCATATTTAATAAGAGATGGGATGGGTAAGTAATAAAATAGGAACAAGGCCCATTTTCTTAGACAATTAATATTTTGCTTTTAAATTAGATAAATAGGGAAGGTGTACCAGGTCAATATTTTGGTAATTTTTAGCGGAAAACCTATGGGCTCTGAGAAGTTTCTTATCCAGATGATTGTGGCTTTAGGCATTAATATATAGATAAACGTCTTAACGGAAGACTTCGTGAAATGGAAAGCTAAATCATAGAAAAAATAGGATGTGTCCCAATTTTAATTAAAAATTATAGGGGGCATTTAAAAATGTTTATACGAATACTTGCAACGTTTGGATTTATGGTTATATATACTATGATAGCTATGATACTTGATGAGGCATTACAACTCCAGTATAATTTCTTTCAAATAAGTATTCCGTTTGTTACAATAGGTTTTTATTGGTATTTAAAAAGCAAACATAAAAGCATTAATAAAATCATTAAAAAAGAAATATTAAGAAAGTATGTAGAAAAAAATAAGTATTTATCGGGGTATTACAAAAGTTCATTTTTTGATAAACTCAAAGCATTAAAACAAAATAATTCCTTTGATGAAATTATCAAAATATGCAACCAATATTTAAAGAATAACAACCCTCATCCATTAGTCAAAGCAGAACTGTGGAATGAGATTGGCTTTTCTTATAAAATGATTGGTGAAAACTATAAGGCTATAGAAATGTTTGTAAAAGTGCTTGAAATCGATAATGAACATTTAGACGCAAGCGAAGGGTTGGCCCAAACATATTTAAAATTAAAGGACTATGATTCCACTATAGAATGGTTACAAAAAAGCAAGGAGAACTTTAAAAGAGCGATAAACGATTCGAAAATATTGGAGACTCAAAACAACAGAGTTAAGCAATTAACAGATGAACTAAATAAGATAGAGATATTGTTGGAAAATTTGAAATCAGGATATGAACCTGAATAATATTAATAGGGTTAATTATAGTAGTATCTATTAGCGCAGTATTTTTAATATGGATAGCTTATAATCTTAAGAAAACATTTTGGGTTGTTTTAATGGGAATGGTGACAATACTATTTAATCCTTTAATTCCTATTCATTTTGATAAAGGAATTTGGGTTGTAATTGATTTTGTTGTAGCAGTTTTATTTGTAGTATCAATTTTTAAAATAAAACCAAAAGAGTAATAATTTACGAAAGAAGAGAATCAAAAGAAAATCGATAAACTATTGAAGGCACTTAAAAAACCTATTCCAAAAGATCCTAAATTAATCAGGTTGAGGTCTATATGGTTAACTCTGATGTGTATACTCGGGTGCAAGGATGCATTGAAAATATTTTTTATAGAGTTCGATAATAATTCTGGGAAAAATAGAAAGAAAACGAAACTGTGGTTCGAAATGAGCGTTTTAGCTGTAGCTACAGCTTTAGGATTTCTCAAAGAATGTTTAAAAAGGGAATTTCCTGAAAAGACAAATGAGGAAATTGATGATATTCGTAGCAATTGTGAGATAGATGTCATACGTGTTTTAAGCGAGGTTTTTAATGATAGAACGAAGGAAGAAATATTTGATATTTACGCTTCTTATACTTTCTGTGACCTAAATACCATACAGAAGAAAAGTAAAACACCGATTGATAAAAGAATTGAAGAAAGTATAAGAAATTTTGCTAAAATTAAAGAAAATACCCACGATAAAGAACATCATTTTGCAAACAGAATAAAAGAGATATTTAACTACCTTGACTTAAATGAGTTGGTAAAATTTGCAAAAATGCATGTGTCAATCCAGGGTCTTTTATTATTTATGGATGCTTTTGCAGCTGTTGACCAAGAAAAGATAAATAAAGACGTTGTAGAAATATTAGGTATAACAAAAATCTAGTAATAGGTATTATTGCTACAATAATTGGTATAATAGAACTTTTATTACACATTTTTCTCAATACAAAACTTCTTGAAAGATCTCTAATTAATAATTCTATACATAGTAAATTATGAATTTATCGAAAGCAGTAAAGAGAAAATTGAAATAATTCCTTATTAAGCAAAAGGGCAGGGGAGGAAAAACTATTCACAAATGATTTACAAATACTATAAATTATTTCTTCCGATCTTTAGTACATTATGTTTTATTATTTTAAAATATTTGGAGATTGAATTAATTGTCAATTGAAGAAAATAACTATTTAAGTAAAGTTTATAAACCTTATAGACAAAATTTATACTCAAAATATAATGAAGCATTTGAATTGTTTAAAGAATTTAATCTTTTCTTGTACAAAAAATTAACAGACATACCATTAAAAGATAATGATACACAGGGAAAAATAATAGTAGCATTATTTATAAAATCTCTTTCTACTTTTCAAGCTATATTCAATTTGTTTGGGAATTATTATTGTAATGATGCAAAAAGTTTAACTCGAGTTCTTTTTGAAGAAATGGTAAATATTGGTTATTGTAGTAAGGGAGAAGATGAATTAAAAAGGTTTAGTACTTTGGAAATAATAAATCGTATAAAGATGATTGATACTATTCATAATGACTTTAAAAAGGAAATGAAGGAAGATTTTTTTAAAGAAAAATCATATGAAAAACAAAAAAAAGAATTATATGATAAACTCCATAATTTAAATATAAAAGGATTATTTAGTAAGAAAACGAAAAAGTTAAAACCACCCATTAGTATAAAAAAGAGGATAGAGAGATTAAAATCAAATGATATTAATGAGATAATGGATTATTATAAAACTTATTATAGACTAGCATCTATTGAAGTTCACTCTACTCCAGGATCTTTGGGCAAATACTTTAAGTTTGATAATAAAGGAAATTTAATTGAAATAAATTGTGGACCCAAGACAGAAGAATGTAGTATTGCACAAATTATTTTTACTTCAATAAATTTTATGCATATAATTTGTGATTATCTTTATGATTGCTTTGGAGTTCCTAAAAAGGAAGAGGTAGATAATTTTATTAAAAAATTAGATTTGGTACACAACAAATATCTAAAATATATAGATAAAGACTTGATTAAATGGATAAAAATATCAAGAAAGAATGGTTAATCAAATAAAATAGAAAAAAGTTTTTTAAAACCCTTGCCTCAAAAGAGCCGGGGGTTTTATTGGATTACAAGAAAATAGGCCTCGATATTTTGATTTTAATGGGAGTCTTTTTTGTTTTAGGTACAAAATCATAAGGGGCAAGTTAAAATTTCTTAATGCACGCAGTATACGAGCGTTTTTGAAAATCTTTCAAAGCCTTTTTTTATAAGGGTTACGGCGTTTTTTGTGAATTACTATTTATAGAATAAATATAGTAATATTTTCAATAATTATAGTTTATTTATAGTTTTTGAGTTAAAAAAAGGTGAAATATTGCATAGGAATAGCATATAGTTACTAAAATCAGCCGTTAGTAATTGGTATTTAGTATTTAGTTCGTAAAGAAATAAAGGATTTGGTTATAAGCGAGAGAAGAAATAATAAAAAAGTAAAAAGAAATATAAAATACTAGTGTAATATGCGAATTAAGAATAAAAGATAAATAAAGATTAAAGATATAAAGGAATAATGAGATTGATACATTTTCTTCGAAAGTTCGAAATGACATAAAATAAAGACGGGCTTGATGAATCAAGCCCCTACATTAAGAAAATAAAGAAAAAGATAGATTCCCGCCTGCGCGGGAATACATAAAGAATGCTGGAATGACAGATGGGTATGATGAGATTGCCGCGTCGCTACGTTGCTCGCAATGACAGAATGAAGAAACACTTAATTAATTACTTTGATATAAGAAAAATAATAATAAAAATAGGGCATCCAGAGAATTTTATATTATTTTATCATTTTTACAACGTCCTATAATATATCTTATGTAAAGTAATATAATTTTTATATAATTATCTGTTAATATTATCTAATTCATGTAATTCTAATTCATGATTTACTAATTAAAACATTATTATAAAGTAAAATGAAGTATTAATTTATATTTTATCCATAAATATTTTGTTAATTTTAATCATATTGTTGCAGTTTTAATCATAATTATTTAGCAGGATAAATGGAAAGCAGCAATTACTTTTTTATTCTGGTAAAGTTTATTATATTCATCACAAGCTTCTTTAGTTTTTTTTACGATAACTCTAATATCTTTTGATTCTAAATATTCTATAAGATCAAAAGGAACTTTCATTAAACCATAATATCCAGTTCCAATAATTAATATTTCCGGTTTTTCTTCTATTACTTCTTTAATATCATTTATATTAAGATTGTGCCCTTCCTTTCTCCACCACTTGTCATTAACACTATTTTTATAAATAACGAGATCGGATTTATATTTTTTTCCGTTAATTAATATATTTCCAAAACCATAATTATCTATCAAGTTAATATTCCTCATTATATTTAGTAACTATAGATTAAATTTTCCGCAGTTTTGTCTTTTTGGGAAATAATCATATCATACAAAATTAAAAATTATTTTTTATAGTATATTTTTAGTTTATTTTTAGTTATATTCATTATTTTTTTATCATCAAAGAAGCATAACCGACCACCTGGTCATACATGCCGGTAATGTCACCAGATGTGGCATATTTAAGCAATTCTACCTTATTTGCACCCAATGCTTTACAAACAGTTAGCATTACTGTAATCGGTCCCGGACCACACATGGTCAATCTACGCTTGTAGATTATGTTATACAGCTTCTCAGGATTGAAATCAATAATGGATTCGATTGCCAGTTTATCAAGGTTTTTCGCGTATTCCTGTTCTTCGTAATGAGTAAAATCTGAGCTGGCGATTATAACAATATTTTTATCATTAATAGAAGAATAAATGGAGCCGGCAACCTGAATACTTGTATTTATATCTTGTTGGGACATGGATATTGGTATTATTTTTACATTATTTCCAAAAATATATTGTATAAAAGGTAATTGAACTTCTATGGAATGCTCGGATTGGTGAGCTCTACTATCTTCTTTAATTATTTTTGAGTGGTTTAAAATATTTTTTGCCATATCCTGATCAATTTCCAGCTCACCTAAGGGTGTCGACCATTTTCCTTCACTCATTATAGCTATTTCTTCTCCAAAACCACGATGATTAGGACCTATTATAATAATCGTATCGGGTTTACCGTCAAGAGCTAATTGATAAAATCCATGGGAAGCAACAGGTCCGGAATAAATGTATCCGGCATGCGGACTAATCAGCCCCACAATTTTTCTTTTTCCTGCAATGTTTGCCAAAGGTAATTTTCCGGGACCAATTTCGTTTAGAAAACAATTCTCAATCTGTTTATTTAAATTATTCAGATCATCTTCGTAAAAACTGCCATTGTAGACAGATTTTCTTATTTTATATTTTCCCATATAGTCACATCCCCTACTCTTTTAGAATAATATCTTTATATTTCTATAATTATTATTAATTTTTAATATCTTTTTACTCTGGAATGACGACTATCTTTTCTCCTCTTCAATTTTGGTATTAAAATTGCAAATAAGATTAATACAATTAATACAATAAATATGATTCTGATATATTTTGAATAATATAATGATTTTATATAGGACATATAATATCTTTTTTTAGCTGAAGGATAATCCGGGTTTATATCCAATACTTCTTTAAATCCCGCTGCGGCAGCTCCGAACGAAGAATTTACCTCGTAGTATATAGCCAAATTATATTTGGAATCAATAATTTTAAGATTATATTTTTGATCTTCCGGATATATTTTTTGAAGATAAGTGTAAGCTTTAATTGCTTTCTCCCAATTTCCATTTTCATAATAGGCCAAAGCAATTCCTTTTCGAGCATCAATATTCAGAGGATCAATTTCAATAACCTGTTCATATTCCGGTATCGCTTTTTTCCAATTATTTTCATTTACATACTTATCTCCTAATTGACTATGAATCACAATTTGAGATACACAGTATTTAACCACCCGGTTATTTCCTGCATCTGCTACGTAAATATAATCTCTACTGTCAATTGCAATCCCTTCCGGATAACTCAAGTTAGCCTTATCTATTTCATTACCAAACTCCAATATAAAGTTATCTTCTTCATCAAATTTTAATATTTTACTATTTTTGTAATCTGATACATATAGATTATTTTCTGAATCAAATGCCAGATATCTGGTTCCATCAAACTTTCCAGGTTCGCTTCCACCTTCACCAAATTTTCTTAAGAACAAACCTTCCTTACTAAGTACTTGTATTTGATTATGAAAAGTATCGGCAACATAGATATTTCCGTCCTTATCCAGCGCAATACCTCTGGGGTAATAAAATTCACCATTACCCATGCCTTCCTTTCCAAATTTTCTTATAAATTCAAGGGTTGGTGAAAATACTTGTATTCTGCTATTTCCTGTGTCTACAACATAAATATTATCATCTTTGTCGATAGCGATACCTCTTGGATTTAAAAATTCACCCGGACCATTCCCTTCTTTTCCAATCATTTGCAAACTCTTGCCATCGGGAGATATTTTATGTATTCGATGATTAAATTGTTCTACTACTATAAAATTGCCCTTGCTGTCCAATACAATTCCTACCGGTCCGTCAATGGTTAAATCAATATTTTCTTCAGGAATAACTTGCAATAATCTACCTTCAGCACTATATTTTTGTATCCTGTCATTATCCCAATCTGTTATATACAGATTATCATTATCATCCACGGTTATGCAAACCGGATAGTTGAACTCCCCTGCTCTGTTTCCATATTCACCAATGGATAATACGGTGATATAATTTACATCTGCAGAAATATTCATGGATGTTGAAATAAAAATTAAGAAAAAAAACATTAGAAAATATTTTTTCATAATAATAACCTTCTTTTATTTTTTTTAATTTTACTATTTTAGAGCGGTGGATACAAATAATTTTATATAAATTAATTTAAAATGGTGGATTATTTTTTGGAAGTCAATGCTTTTATGTCCTGGCTGAGCATATTTAGTGATTCTAACTGGTAGTTTTTATCTTTATTTTTTTGTTGGATTAAGTATTTTGGAGAACCAAAACGAACGATGATTTTATGTTTAAAGAAAATGGGGAATCTATTTCCGCGAGGATATATTTCATGAGCACCGATAATTCCTGCCGGTAATATAGGTGCGCCTGTTT
>Ga0307991_1002243_pt1 | contig 13159 bp, 8 predicted proteins | sample EllFjometagen131_FD_203146 | JGI IMG/M metagenome (GOLD analysis project Ga0307991, IMG submission 203146) | Marine microbial communities from Ellis Fjord, Antarctic Ocean - #131 | ecosystem: Environmental > Aquatic > Marine > Unclassified | place: Southern Ocean | collected 2014-10-08
GGCCAGGGCAAACACGATGGAATCTTTAGCCATGGTTGCAACCATTTTACGATCAACCACCCCTTTGGTTGAGAGACCGATAAAAACATCCGCTCCCTTTATAACATCCACAAGGCTTCCTTGAATATCTTGATGTCGAACCAAACTGGCAATTTCCGCTTTGGCCCAGTTCATGCCTTCCATTCGGTAAGTATGTATTGCCCCATGCCGGTCACAAATGGTGATATTTTCGGCACCCGCAGCCAAGAGCCTTTTGGCAACGCCGATACCGGAAGCGCCGGCGCCGTTAATAATGATTCGAGCGTCGGTGAGGTTCTTACCCACCACCTTCAAGGCGTTATACAGGGCAGCCAGAACGATGATGGACGCCCCGTGGTATTCATGGTGAAGAATCGTTAGTCCCATGGCTCTCCTCAACCGGTGCTCAATGGTAAAGCATTTGGGAGCCGCAATACTTTCAAGACAAAATCCACCGAACGATGGTGCAAGGATGCGGACAGTCTCTACGATCTCGTCGGCGTCCTGGGTACTGAGCGCTATGGGAACCGCATCAATATTGGCAAACGTTTTAAAAATAACCGATTTTGCCTCCAGTTTGGGCAATGCAGCCAACCCCCCGATATTCCCAAGCCCGTAAACTTGACTTCCGTCCGTGATCAGGGCAATTGAATTTCCTCGGCAGGTATAGTCAAAGGAGTAGGAGGGGTTTTTAGCGATCTCTCTGCAAGGAGCAGCCACTCCCGGAGTATAAATCCGGCTCAATACGGATAGGTCTTTGATCGGCATCTTGCTTTTGACGCCGATGAGGCCCCGGTGACGAATCCGGTAACAAAGGGCATCTGATTCTTTACTCATATTTTCACACCTATAAGGGTTATATATTTTCTTAAACAGTCTATAATTATGAATATAACATCTTGGAAATTATACAAGTTATTAAAATAATAGATTCGCAACCTTACGAATCAGTCGAGTTCGGTCTTCAGCAAATTCTTGCACAGATGATAATATACTTCGGAAAGATAGACAATACCGATCACCTTGGAATTTTCCAGAACCGGAAGACGACGGTATTTCTTTTTAACCATGCGGTCGATAACCACCATCAAATCATCATCCGGCGAAACAAAGAGTACCGGAGAAGTCATAACCTGCTTAACCTTCAATCCCTTGAAATGCTTAACGTAGGACTCCAGTTCTTCGTCCCAGAAATCGATACTGCTGACCATGTAATTCAAAACTGGTGGTCTTAAATGATAAAGCACGTCGAACATGCTAATTACACCGGTCAAACGGTTAAATCTATCTATTACCATAACACTTGCCGTCTTTTGGCCGGTTTCTCTGATCTTGCCTTTATAAATCAATCGCACAGCCTCTTCAATAGGCGCATCAGATCGAATTTTGTCAAAATTTCGAACCATTACGTCTCTTGCGGTCACTTTCATTTGGTTACTCCTTTGTTAAAAAGTGTCAAGAATACACTTTAATTTGCTGTGTCTATGATAAGCATACCATAAGTATCATTCTATAATTTTTCCTGCTGTTAAATGATTCTGATTCAAGAGTCAAGGAATATTAGGGTGGTGGAAAGTTTCTACCGGACACTTTCAGGAAATAGGCAAATAATATTTATATTTCAAAAACTTGTGTGATAGACTTCTCCTAATTTCAGGTCTTATATGTCCTTGCTGATTTTTCAATGGGTTATAACCACGATGATATGGGCTTTTAATGCCTGTATGGAGGCGTAACAATGGCGTTTTGTCTTATGGAGGGTAATGAGGCAATTGCCTGGGGGGCTGTTGCTTCAGAATGCCGCTTTTTTGCCGGATACCCGATTACTCCGGCCACAACAATATTTAATACCCTGCTCAAGCTGTTGCCGCCTTTGGGCGGCATTTGCCTTCAGGGCCAGGATGAAATTGCTTCAATCGGCTACTGTCTGGGCGCATCCATGGCAGGCCTCAACGTAACACAGAAAAATGAATACGATATTACCGTACTCAGAGGAGCCTGCATCAGTGAAGTGGTTCTTTCTCCGGAAGAGATCGGGTATACGGGTATAACAACCCCCGACATTGTTTTGGCGCTCAGCCAGGAAGGCGTGGACCGTCAAAAACACCTGTTTGATCAGCTTGATAAAAACGCACGGATCATCCGGACGGAAGATATCAATTTGCCGCTCTGTAATGCCAGGGTGATAGAAACGGACTTTAAAGCGCAGAAGATTAAATCCAATGACCGGGCTCTGGCAGCTCTATGCGTTTTGGCCGAACTCGACACGGTAATTTGTCCGGATATGCTTGAATACGCACTTGCCTCCCGGTTCAGAGATAACCTTCTGGCATCTGTTTTAGATCTTGTTGAACAGGTTAAGATCGATTAATGGAATCGGGGCATAAACCGAACCGTGGCACAAAGAAGCCCTGCCGGTCCGGACTTCTCTTGGATTCAAAATCAAAAACGGTTTGTCGTACCCGTGAACCTTTTAATCTTGAACGCCTATAGATTAATGAACTCGTAAAAAGTCAAAATTGAGACGGCAAAGTAAAAAGTTCAAGTTCCCCCGAACAGATCTCTCGGGATAAAAAGGCGTCGCGAATTTCGTGGAATGAGGCGTACTTATGTACGCCGCAGTGAACACGAAATGAAGCGCAACGCAGAAATTTGACTTTTTACGAAGCCGGCATAGGTTGTTTACCAGTTAAATACCTTGTCAAGATCTTGGTCTTTGACCTCAAAAGTTACATTATGGGGTGGCAAGGGTTCATTTTTAAAGAAGTCGGGCAGCCGATCCTGCGTTGATGTGAAGCCTGCCCGGGTATTGAAATCTCTTTCATGGTCAAGTATCTTCTTGCCTAATGCGACCACGTCGTCAGCCGTGAGATTTTGGCCGGTAAATGCACCGAGCATGTCAAGCATAGCATTGAATGTATCCTCCTGATCCAGAATGGCAAAGGCAATAAACAAACAAAATCCGGTTGCATCGATAGCGGCCGTAGCAATCTGGAGGTTCCGGGAAAGCGCCACCTGACCTTCGGGTTTCAGAGGATCCACGGTGCCGCCCACACCGAGAACATTGGCGGTGACCGCATAGCCGGCCGTGTGGTCGGCACCCATGGTGCTGGTGGCGTAGGTAACGCCCATACCCTGGACTGATCGGGGATCGTAGGCCGGCAGGGCCTGTCCCTTGACCACAGGAACCCGTTCAACACCAAAAACCTTGCCGGTTACGGCAGCCCCGTTTCCGAGAATACGCCCCAGCGGCGTGCCCTTGCCGACTTCTTTTAAAAGGGTAATGGCGGCTTCGCCGTCACCGAACTTGGCCAGTCCAGCCTCCATGGCCACACCGATGGCGGCTCCCATTTCGATGGTATCCAGACCGTAATCATCGTCCAGGCGGTCAAGCATGGCAACCACATCCATATCGTCAATGCCGCAGTTGGCGCCGTGAGCCCAAACCGTTTCATATTCCGTTCGTTTGGTCAGATAGTTGCCGTCTTTATCATTGTAGATGCCCGAGCATCGAATGACGCAGCCTTTGTGACAGCCTTTTGCAACCGTACCGCCCCGGGACTTCATGATCTTTGACTGAGTTTCGCCACTGATATTGCCGGCGCCGTCAAAGTGCCCGGTTTGAAAATTGTGAGTGGGTAATGCGCCGGCATCGTTAATCAAATGGGTCAATATATTGGTTCCGAATGACGGAAGCCCCTGACCCGTTATGGGATGTTTTTTCAGACCCTGGACAAATGCCTTGTTTGCCGCTTTGAACTTTTCCGGATCCTTGGGAGACCTCATTAGCATTCCGCTGTCATCCAGCACCATGACTTTGACGCCTTTGGCCCCCATCACCGCTCCCACACCACCGCGACCCGCATGACGGGTCGGTCGTTGTTCCGTGTCGGTAAAGGCTACCGTGGCGGCGGACATTTTCATTTCGCCGGCAGGACCGATGGAGATGCAGGCAACTGCACTACCGTATTCTGATTTTATCTTATCAATCAAATCGTAGTTCCCCAGCATTTTAAGACGGTTATCGGAAATTATTTCTACTCCGTCTTTGTTAATAAAAACTTTATAGAGCGTATCATCTTTGGGTTTGCCTTCAAGTACTATGGCGGCATAGCCCAACCGGGCCAGGACCTGAGCACCCTGGCCGCCGGCATTGGCTTCCTTGATTCCGCCGGTAAGGGGGCTTTTACACCCCACCGAAACTCGCCCGGACTGGGCGGCATGGCTTCCGCTAAGCATCCCGGGGGCAATGATGAGTTTATTGGATTTTCCGAGCGGGTGACACAGCGGCGGCACTTCTGCGGAAATAATTGCCGATGTCATGCCCCTGCCGGCCAAACCGGCATAATTGCCCACCGGTTCTTCACTGGCTTGAGGTCCAGCTTCATTTCCCATATTGATTCTTAGAATTTTGTCCATGGCAACCTCCATTGTGCGGTTGAAAAATATTAACGCATGATCCGGTCATCTCAATAATCTGATGGATTACAACCCGTCGTACCGACTCAAAATTTATCGTAATAATTTGAAATGTCAAGACAAACAAAAAATACTATCATTTTTCTCTGGATGAGTTGACATTCAGTGAACTTCTCGGCTTGCAGATGTTAGCAGGCCGTACTCAACCGTAAAGGATCCTGGCCCATAGGACCAGGCTTTGGTTCGACCCTAAAAGGGTCTGTCACCCTAAATGCCGGACAAGTTAAAAGTGATAAGTGATCTAAAGTGCCTAAAGTTATGGAGTCGCTACGCTCCGCTGATTTTATATATTTGACAAAATTCCTTAACCCTGGCCCAGACCGATCACCAATACGCTATATTCAAAAAGGCAAGTTTGCAATGATGTTTAGCCGATATCAATATACATGTACGAGTCGCACCAGGGCGGGCTTTAGCTCACTTTAAACTTTAGTTCACTTCAAACTCTTGCGGCGCTTCTTCAGGCAGAGCCATCTATCTCTGACCTGGCCCACAGGACCAGGTTTTTCAGGGCCAAATAAATATATTCCATTAAATAGCTAATATTCATTATATTGACATGATTATAATTTTATGAAATATTTATTATTAATCCGATTAAGCTTCGATTCTTCATCCTGCTCTTTTTACTCGTACCATGATCAACTCAACAATTTAAAACAAGGATAAGTGATGAAGAAATACATATATAGCGGAATACTTATTATTGTTGGAATTATCATCGCATTTCCTCTGTTCAGTCTCGGTTATTACACAATGGTACGGACATCGACACCCCAATTCTGCGCATCCTGTCACGAAATCGAGTTTGCTTACAATACCTGGAAGACCTCAACTCATGTAAACAATGAACAGGGATTTGTAGCGGATTGCATGGACTGCCATCTACCGGCTCCCCATGACACCTTCGAATTTTTTTATGCGAAAACCGCTCATGGAATAAAAGATATTTTTGTTCATTTCACAGAAGATATGAGCCGGTACGACCATGAGTTGCAGCGCCAAAACGCGTATTTTTCTTTTAAAAACGACCAGTGTCAAAAATGTCATCGTAACATTCTTTACATGCCCGACAAAAGAGGAGCAATGCTGGCGCACCGGTCAGTGGTTTATGCAAGACCGGGTTATGAGAAAAGATGCGTGGATTGTCACAGGAATTTGGTGCATCATGCCAGAGAATATTATACCTATAAACAATATGAAAGCAGTTACAGGGGGTTAGGATTATAAAAAGGGTAACCGTTAAGAGAAAGGAGGAGAGCCAATGATTCAAAAACAATGGTTTTGGGCCTTACCGATGGTTTTGATGATCATCGGGGCATTGGCTGCTGTAGGAATCGCCCAGAATGTTATAAAAGAGAAAGAATTTCGAATTGAGCGCAGTATGCCCAAAGAGGCCATCGCCTGCATCGAGTGTCACAAGCGAGAGCATCCCGGGCTTTTTGCGGACTGGGCTCATAGTCGACATGCCAGCGCCAACATCACCTGCTATGACTGCCATAAAGCCGAAGCATTTGATCCTGATGTAAGTCAGGAGCATTACAAGCAGTACCAACGATCCGACCAACCTTACGGAACCCGTGAATATAAGATTCCGGTTGCTGCCGTTGTCACGCCCAAAGATTGTTCGCGGTGTCATCCCGATGAAGCCAAGCAATACAGTCAAAGTAAACATGCCAATACAATTGAAATCATATGGAAAATCGATCCCTGGCTGAATAAGGGAATGAATAGCGATGTTGAACGGGTCACAGGCTGTTACCATTGTCATGGTACTATACTGAAAATGAAGGAGGGCACCCTTGACCCCGAGACGTGGCCCAACGTGGGAGTGGGCCGAATCAATCTGGATGGCAGCAAGGGAGGCTGCACCAGTTGCCACACCCGTCATAGGTTCTCGATCATGGAAGCCAGGAAACCCGAAGCGTGCGGTCAATGCCATTTGGGTCCGGACCATCCGCAGATCGAAATTTACATGGAGTCAAAGCACGGCGATATTTACACCGCCCACGGAGACGATTACAATTGGACCGCCGCACCCGGCACCTGGTCGCCGGGTGTGGATTTTCGTGGTCCCACGTGTGCGTCCTGTCATATGTCCGGAGCCGGGACAACCTTAACCACACACGATGTTACGGAGCGTTTATCCTGGGAGATCCAGGCACCGCTGACCATCCGGCCTTCAGAATTCAAGCCGTTTCCGGCCAAGACCAACTGGCAGACCGAGCGCGATAAGATGAAGGTGGTCTGCACCCAATGTCATGGGAAAACCTGGGTAAACAATCATTATGTAAAGCTTGATAAAGTTGTAGCAGAATATAATGATGTTTATTTTAAACCGGCCAAAGCAATGTTGAATCAGCTATACGATAAGGGCTTACTGGACAAAACCAGATTTTTCGATGAAAGACTGGAAGTGGAATACTATGAACTCTGGCATCATGAAGGAAGGAGAGCCCGTATGGGTACGGCCATGATGGCGCCGGACTATGCCTGGTGGCACGGTTTCTATGAATGCAAGAAACGGTATAATAATTATATGGAAGAGGCTCGGGATCTGATCAAGCATAATAAAAAAGCATATCAGGCAACAGACTACCCCAATGCCACGGGAAATACCTCCAAACCAAAACAAGTATTTCCTGTAGACCAATAAACTACTTTTTAATTATCAGAGGAGTTCCGCCTCAAATCATTTGGGGCGGACTTCTGCAGTTATAACACGCTTCCTATACTAATTCAGGGGTTCACTCGGGGGGATTTTTTTTCTTATTTTTGACTTAAATCAAGGTATTTTATCTTTAACCTGAGTTGAGCGATTTTTTGCGAAGAGATGTGCTGAGATCTTGATGCATAAGGCTTCACGAAAACCGCAGGCATACCCGTGGATATGTTGAGGATTTTCGCGGATCCTTGATGCACAATAGATCGGTGCAGATCGAGTAAAAAATAGCTCAATTTAAGTTTAAGAGAGCTGCTTATCTACGGGCTCAAAGGCCTGGCTGCCTATGCGGACCACGCAGCCATTTTGGGCCGGGAAGATGATACGGTCTATGCGTTCGTGCATGAGGCAATGGCAGCCACGCTGGATAAAAGCCTTTCGGTCGAGGATTACATCGGATTTGTGATGAAATGCGGTGAAATTAATTTCAAGGCCATGGAGCTGCTGGATGCAGCCAATAAATGAAAATATAGGATAGTTTTTGAGGCTTGAATGCTTGCCTCGAATAATGGGAAGGTTTTTATGTTGCGTATATTCCAGACCGACCTTCTAAATACAGACGATTTTATCATCACCCTTGAGCTGGTTCCCGGAAAAGAATCGGTGGGCAGATCCGTTGACACGGTTATGGGAATTGCAAAAGATTCATTTTTCGACGGACGAATCTCAGCAGTTTCAATAACAGATAATCCCGGAGGGAATCCTTCACTGAGTCCGGATGTTATGGGATACGAGATCTTTAAAGTGGGGATGGACGTTATTGTGCACTTTACCTGCCGGGACCTGAATCGGGTCGGTATGGAAAGCCGGGCGTTACAGCTTGCCATGATGGGTATGAAAAATCTACTGGCCCTAACCGGGGATTACACCGGTAAGGGGTTCGGCGGTCAAGGGGCGCCGGTATTCGATCTGGATTCAGTGAATTTGCTTATGATGTTGAAGCAGCTCAGTGAACGAATGAATGAATCCGGTGATCCTGACGGATTTTTTTCCGGATGCGCGGTTTCACCGTTCAAATACACCGAAGCCGAATGCTTTGCCCAATACGCCAAGCTTTGCCGGAAAATTTCCGCCGGTGCACAATTTGTAATCACTCAATTGGGATATGATGCATACAAATTTGCCGAATTGATCAACATGTTACAATTGGCAGGAATAGACATTCCCGTGATCGGCTCCACTTATGTTCTGACTCCCAGAGCCGCAAGGATCATGAATCAAGGAGCCGTGCCGGGCGCGGTGGTTTCCGATAAGCTGCTAAAACAGGTTGAAGTTGAATGGAGTAACCCAAAGCAGGGACGTGACATGGCTGTTGAACGGACAGCGAAGCTGGGTGCCATACTCAAAGGACTCGGCTATCGAGGGATGCACATCGGCGGTATCCATCATAATTTTGACATTGCGGGGCGTATTCTGAATCGTATGCAGGAAATTGGACCTAACTGGAAAGCATTTCTGATCGAGTTCGACTTTCCGGTTTGCGGAGGGTTTTACGCCTTTCCAAAGGATAGCATCTGTGATTTGACGGTGCCGGAGTTCGGGAAAAAACCGCCGCCTTTGGGAGTGAGTGAAAAGATACATTTTCACATGCTCAAGTCCATACATGAGGGATTATTTTCTTTTGAATCCAAAGCCGCTCCATTTTTCAGTAAGTTATGTGGCTGGCTCGATGGTCGTCCGGGTGCCAAACAAATGGTCCACTGGTTTGAAAGTTCTATAAAAAAGATTTTACTGGGGTGTGAGCAATGCGGAGATTGCGGAATTCAACATGTGGCCTTTCTTTGTCCGGAATCTCAATGTCCGAAACACTCACGAAACGGGGCCTGCGGCGGCAGCAGAGACGGTCGCTGTGAAGTTTTCCCTGAACGACAATGTGTCTGGGTCAGAGCTTACCGGCGGTGGGCATTTTCAGGAGAAAGTCAACAGATGATTGCCGGATGTGTACCGCCAAGAATGTGGGAACTTAACCATACGCCGTCTTGGATTAACTTCCATTTGAAGCGTGATCATCAAAGTCTATCAACAGGTCTGTTGAAATTTTGTGAATCTGCTGAATGCACTCTTACAAGAGGATTTTCCGATCAAAGCCAAGGGACCGAGGAATAGTGAAATTGGGCTACAACCTTTACGAAAACCCATTTAAAATACCTATTATTAAGCAACGCCCTAACTTCATTTAAATTTTGTATCATTATATGACATATAGCGGGTTGACTCGCGGGTTTGTTTTTGATATCTGCACGGTAATTTTGGCCGATTATCATCGGTTTTCATGTTTTGCGGTTAGGTTGAAAGCGGTGCACAATTCGATTTTTTCTTTTCATCCGCTTTCATGATGTTTTTAAATTACCTTTAAACGATATGATCAAATGAAACCAAGATGAGACTGATACTCAACAGCATCCTTGTGCTTGCGGTCTTATTTGCATCCTACGTTGAGTATGTCTACTTTATTGCCGTGCCGCCCAAACTCGGCGAGGTTGTCCCTTTCACCGTTCGGTCCCAAGGATCCTTTACTTTTGATCAAAATAAGGCGCTTAGGGGTAGGCGCGATATAGCCCTTTCCCGGTATGTTCCTTTGTATACCTATCTCCCAGGTATTGCCGGGAAAGTAAAACCAAGAATGGATGACCTGATAAAAGAGGTCTCATTTCTTCAAAGACAAAAACGTTCTATGGGACAGAAACTGGTAACGTATGTATACGAAGAGTTCGGAGTAAAAATCAGCCTGGATGAGGCAGACAAGTTGCTTGGCTACAGAAATCTGACGAGCCTTTTGAATGGCATCCTGGCTTTCGAAGAAACCATTCTCCAAAATATCATTGTAGAAGACCCGGAGCCATATGGTGGTAAAAACATAATTGAGGTACTTTATTCTGAACCCAAGGGGATTGTGGCCCATCCCGTTGAGGAAGTCATTACCCTTGAGCAGGCTCGTTTCATGCTACAAAATAAAGTCACTCAACTCTTTTGGCAAGTCCGTAAAGAGGTCTTGGATCCTGTTATAAAGGTATCACTATCCACTCTCCTGCCGACGTTGAAATACGACCAAAAGGAAAATGACAGGAGAATCCAAGAGATCGTCCGGCGTTATCCTTCCAAAGTCATACATTACAAACCAGGGGATGTCCTCGTCCCGTTTCGAACAGTGCTAAGCGAAGAGGATTTATTGCTGATTGTTTCTCATAGTGAGTTTACTAAAAAAAATCTTTATGGCAATACCCCTTGGATACTTATTGTAACTCTGCTAATCGTCGTGTTCCATGACAGGCTTTTTTTGAAAATCATTGACACAGAACGTCGGAAGACACTGCCTTACCGGCCGGTTCTGTTTCTATTGATCATCAGTATTTTTCTTTTCAAGTTTTGCCTCTTGTTCACCCCTTTTCCTCTCTATTTTGTACCTTTTGCCTTGCTTCCGCTCCTGGTCGTTCTTCTAAACTACGGAAGAACCGCAGCCACCTGGTCCACGGTAATTGGAGCGATATTTCTAACGCTAATTTCAGCTCGCACTTTTGAGATACTTCTTTTCTTCACTTTAGGTGGGTTGACCGCTGTCTTACTCTGTTCCAAGATACAAAAACGTATTCATATTCTACTTCCGTCATTAGTCGTCGGAATTATCAATGTGGGCGTACTTTTCGCTTATTCTACAAAATGGGAAAACATGGCTCCTCTGATGGGGAACTGGCACGAAATTTGGGCCTTTTTTCAGGCGATGGTTCCGGACAAGCGTTTGTCCGATTGCCTGGGCTGGGCTTTTGTGGGCGGCGTTCTGGCAGGACCTATGGCATTAGTCCTATTGCCGGTATTGGAAATGAGTTGGCGTGCCGCTTCCAACTTCAAACTTACAAAGTATTCGGACCTTCAACATCCCCTTTTGAAAGACCTTTTTGCCAAAATCCCGGCAACTTATCAACATAGTATGACAATGGCATTCCTGGCTCAAGCTGTAGGGGAGGCAGTGGGTGCAAACACTCTTTTGCTCAGAATAGGTGCTTATTACCATGATATAGGAAAAATGGCCGATCCCATGTTTTTTTCTGAGAATCAATCCAGCGGCGAGAATCCTCATGATAATTTGGACCCCCAAGAGAGTGCACAAATCATAATCAATCATGTAAAATATGGCGAACAGATTGCAAGGAAAATGGGGCTGCCAGAAGTAATTGTGGACTTTATCAGACAGCATCATGGTACGATGTTTGTAGAGTGTTTTTACAACAAAGCCGTGGAGGCAAACCCCGAGTCAAAACCCCTCAGGAAGAATTTCCGGTATTCAGGGCCAAAGCCCCAAAGCCTTGAAGCCGCAATATTGATGATAGTGGATGCGGTAGAAGCCACTTTCAGGTCTATGGAGTCAACTACACGAGAAAAGGTCGAGAAAATGATTATTCTCAACATTGTAAAACGAATTGCTGATGGTCAGTTCGACGAATGTAACCTTTCTACCCGTAACATCGCAAAAATTATAGCGACATTGACGGATTCTCTGGAGGCCACATCCCACCCGAGGGTTGCCTATCCATGGCAGGAAAGAAATAAGCGTTAGAACCGGCCTCGTTATTTGATTACGCTAAATTGAGACTTTCTTTTCAGGAAACAGACCGAGTATGTCTTCTTGTGATGCCTTACAGACCCCCCGTTCCGTTATAAAACCGGTAACCAGTCTTGCCGGTGTGACATCAAAAGCAAAATTGGCGGCAGGACTTGTTTTGAGAGGAATTAAAACATTTCTAATAGTCCCCCGGTCCAGCCCCTGGACATACCTTATTTCATCCGGATCTCGCTCTTCTATGGGGATCTCTTTTATTCCATCTTTAATATCCCAGTCGAAAGTGCTCGATGGCAGGGCAACATAGAAAGGTATGTTGTTATCCCTGGCCGCAAGGGCTTTGAGGTAAGTCCCGATTTTATTCGCAACATCTCCGGTGAATGTTGTTCTGTCCGTACCCACGATGACCATATCCACCATACCGTGCTGCATGAGATGGCCGCCGGCATTGTCCGTTATAACGGTGTGTTTGACACCATGTTTGCCAAGTTCCCATGCCGTCAGCCGTGCACCCTGGTTCAGGGGCCTGGTTTCGTCAACCCATACATGTACATCTATTCCGTTATCAAATGCGGCATACATCGGCGCCGTAGCCGTGCCATACTCGATGCAGGCCAGCCATCCGGCGTTACAATGGGTAAGCAGATTAACGGTATGGCCTTGTTTTTTGCGGCTGATTTCATGAATCAGGCTTAGTCCGTGTTCACCGATTTTTCGGCAGTTTTCAGCTTCTGCCTCGGCAATCTCTTGGGCTTGCTTACGGGCCATACTAATTTTATCTGAAGCGGTGTTTGTTTTTAACACTTTAGATAAAACTTTATCCACAGCCCAGGCCAGATTAACCGCCGTGGGTCTGGCCGCTTTTAACCTTGTGCCTTCCTGTATTAAATAGTCATTTCCAAGGGTATTCACCGGTGAATTCAAAACGGCAAGATATACGCCATATGCAGCAGTTACCCCGATTAAGGGAGCCCCTCTTACATACATCTCCGTGATGGCTCTGATGACATCATCAACGGTTTTAAGATCCGCAATTGCAAATTCGTGGGGAAGACGTCTCTGGTCGATAATTTTTACAACATTTAAGTCCGTATCAAGCCAAATGGGTCGGAGATCTTTGCCGTCTACTTTCATAATCATAACCTTTAGTTACGAACTTATTAAAATCTTTTTATTTAAAAAATAATCAAAATAACCATATATTAAAGACGATAAAAAATCCAGGCCAATAACTGTTCAAGGAGAAATCAGGGTAAACGCATTTGATTTCGGTGTAGCGTAGCGACAGCGTGTATCTCTTGGAAACCGACTGACTGTTTGAAGGGCTTTAGCACGCGTTAGCCCGAGCCGAATCAAATTATAACTAAAAAAATCAATGGAATAAT
>Ga0307991_1002247_pt1 | contig 13151 bp, 9 predicted proteins | sample EllFjometagen131_FD_203146 | JGI IMG/M metagenome (GOLD analysis project Ga0307991, IMG submission 203146) | Marine microbial communities from Ellis Fjord, Antarctic Ocean - #131 | ecosystem: Environmental > Aquatic > Marine > Unclassified | place: Southern Ocean | collected 2014-10-08
AGATCATCCTGAGCTAGACGGTGATGTAAAAGGAAGGATGACTGGAATAATTTCAAAGATAAATAAATATCGGCTGAATATAACGCGTCTAGAGGCTACATTGCAGAAGGTAAAAAATATAAAAGAGGCATTAGCTAAAGAGCCTCCTGGAGTTATTTCAGAAGCAGATAGGTTCACATACGAAGATCTTAGAACTATCGACGGTGCATTATGGATAAAGAAAACGTATGAAAATATTATTGAATATGGACTTCTTTGTGAGGGTTATATTATTCCGGAGCTGCAGGCAACTAAAGAACTTTATACTGCATTTGACGATAGATTTGATAAAATTTTCTTTGAAGGTTATGAACCCGGGCATATCGTTTTTTATGATCTGGCAGCGAAGGCGAAGTTTGGTAATGGAGTCGCACGTCTTCAGAAACTTTACGATCGATACTCGCACATGGCGATCTATAATCATGGGAAAGTTACGCATTCAAGAGGTGTTAAGGAAAACCCTGTATTAACAAAAGAGATAATAACACCAGTGCGTATAGCTTTTATGCCCAAACTTGAAGTCGATTTCAATAAAGTTTTCAACGAAACATTGACCCAGGAAATTGAAGATCGTATTTCTACTTTGTATAAGGAGAAAATGTTGGAGAGGACCAGTAACCCTGGTCAGTATAAATTCAGCGGTTCGAACACACTTTCAGGTGCGAGGATGATACTTACAGCTCGAAAATATGTCGCTGATCCGTCGGTGCGTTTGACTGAGAAAACTGATGCTAAGGTCCAAACGGCGGCGCAACCAATAATGTGTTCAGGTTTTGTTGCTGGGATGATCTATGAAGTTATGAAGGAGATTCGCAATGAGATAAATGGAGAAGCTTTACCAACCGCACTTACATTTAGGAAATCTTTCAGCCAAGATGTTTCGAATATGACTCCTCGCGATATTAAGCGTTGGAATATATGGAGTCCGTCACCCCCAAGCGAAGAGCTTCAAGGGATTTTATCTAGCGATGTCCTCAAAGGTATGACAGGACTAGAGCGCTGGGTACAGTAGCAGGTCGCAATCGCGGGATTTGTTGTACATAATGATTCCTCCTATACATAATAAACACATATATATAGTAAAAATGCTCAAAGGCATATCTTTGACACGCCAGACGAAGTTTAGCGTTGTGGGTATGCTTATGGCGAAGTTTACTATCCATGAAGTGTAGACGCTTACAGCTCCATGAATGATCTCTCCTACGGGCGGGATGACGGCAGTGATGGCAATGGCGAGAAGGAAGGTTGTTATTGCGACGCTTACCAATAATGGAAAAAAAAGGTTCATGATAAGCCCAAGGATCGGGAAGCGGTGAAAATTAAGGAGCATTATCGGTATTGTGACAGCATGAACGGCAAGCGTCAGTGCCATAGCTTTTTTCATGATACTGACTAAAATATATCCCCACTGATTCAAATGGTCCATCTTCAGGGCTGTGGGCAGGGTTCGGGATGGAAAAATAAATTCTAGCGCTTTGTTAAAAGGAGCATACAACAAGAGTATTGCTCCGGTCGCTATGAAGCTGAACTGGAAGCCTAGATTTTGGCAAACCATAGGGTCGTAGATGAGTGCCGTAACAAGCGCTACACCCAAAGTGTTCAGTGACGATGGTGGCTTCCCAATCAGCTGTCCGCATAGAACTATCATTATCGATATCCATGCCCTTAGTATCGACGGGGTGCATCCTATGAAGACAAAATAGCTCGTAAGGAATAGAAGAAGTAGACGCGACGCGTTTTTATATGACAAAAATGCTCGTAGGAAGAGGGCTATCATCCCGGCGATTATTGAGAAGTGGAAACCTGATATTGCCATAATATGCTGTAGCCCAAGCTTTCCGAATTCGAATAGAGTATATCTGTCGTGGAATTCTCCGGTAATAAGACTTGTGAGGAATGCTGCACTGCGCGGATGTTTGATATGTTTGTGGACGTATTTAGCCAGTGACGTCTTCGCCTTAAGGCGCCGTTCTACCAGGCTCCGGCTTCCGCGTATCGGGTGCCAAAATGTCGATGGTAAAGGCTTCAGTCTGTAGTAGTATGATTCCGTTGGCATTAGCTTGGCATTTAGGATGTATTCCTTGTCGGCCGGAGGGCGGGGACCCGTTCTGGGCAGATGCATGGTGTACGGAATATTACTTGCTATGCGTTTACCGTCATATGTGAAAGATCGTACTGTTCCACGATATGCCCACGATTGTGAGAAATGTGTGTTTGTTGCTCGTATCGCTGTGATGTCGATGTGAGCTTTGCCTTCCAGGCCCTTCTCAGGTATTGTCGGAAAGCTGTATATCATGTGGCCATAAAAAAAAGCACATATTGCCACAGTAGAAGCTAACAATGTGCGGATCTTAGCTTGCTTAGGAATAGAACATGCTGAAGGATAAGCTAAGAGAATAAATGGAAGAAGTATGGTATATGTCATTTGAAACGATGCAAAAAAACCCAGGAAAATATTCAATCCATATATAAGTGCAGGGTTGTAGGAGAAAAATTTACAGTAATGAGAAATCCATAATGAGTGCCACAGTGACATTTTAGAGGTAAAATGTTTCATTCACTCTGCTATATTTTGATTGCGAAGGAATGCCGATTGATTGGAATGCGCATCTTCCATAAGTTAAACCTCCACCAGAAATACTTTTGAGAGGCTCGGAGCTATGCCGTCAGATTCTTCTATAACCTGAGGGTGAAATTTCTGAAAAAAATCCCTGTCATGTGAAGATTTATTTCTATTTTTATAAGACACCTCAAAATCTTTGTGGCAACTACTGTCGCTGCTGTTATATTTTATTGCCGTAGAAATGTTATTGTGGCGTACTTTTAACGTATCTTGAAGCGCCTTGATGCCCAGCGCAAATTTCTTCGGTTCTGCGCCATCGAAATAGTCATTATGGTGGTCCGAAACAATAATAAGATAATGATACGATATTATGTCGCCGTTATGCATTACTACGCGTTTGTTTCCCTTGTCTAAAGAGGAAATATCCCCGACTAAAGCAAAACCATTATAGGTATCATTATATATATATTTGGAGTCTGTCAGAACTTGTTCGGGAAACTGGTATAAAATAGGGCGTATAGTATTGCAATATTTTACTACATCGATAAAAGCAACTTCGATATGCCAATAATTTATCAGCGTAATATTGCCGAGAGGAAGATTGAATCCATTGTCAATCGTTATGGATTCAGGGAAAATCATTACCTTTCTCCTAAATATACGAAAATAGTAAGCTTATAACTGTATCCTTTTGTGCTCAAGGATATTTTTTGCGAAAATGGAGAAAGTGATGATAGAGATAACTTCTGTTACGGCATTTACATTGTATCTTGGAATTATGTTGGCGGGGCTGATGATGGTCTGGCTTTATCATCATATTCGTTGCTCTCATAAGAAGATCGTTACTTCCGAGAAACATCTTATTGTATGTGAATATTGTCGCTATGCGTATCTCAGTGATAAAAGCCGTATGATAACGAAGTGCCCTCAGTGTAGCTCCCTGAATAAAGGGAATGTATATTCACCATATATAAAGTAAGCAATCTCACCTATTCTAGGAGGCTCTGGTGTGGGTCGAGGGTGTTGATTTCGAAGGTTATGGCGATTTCTCCGTTGGTGATAAACGCGTCGCTATTGCTTTTGAAAAGCATTTCACTGATGATATTTCTGGCAAGGATGTTGAGGCGTTCAAGTTCCGATGCTTTTATAAGGTCAGCCAAGAAAATTCTTCCGCTCTTGTTTTCCATCTTTACGGCAAATGTTATAACATGTTTTTCTGTTTCTCCGATCTTTTCGATGGTTTTTTTTACCTTGGAAAGCCCGTCTGCGATAAGAATATTAGATGTAATCTCGCCGGAGATGGTGGTCGTTACTGGATTGAATTGTTTTATAAATGACAATGGAACGCCGGGAGGTTGATAAATATCACGCTCAACCTGGGAGAAACTTTCCCCAGGCAGTGATAATCCTTTTATATTTTCGAAGTGTATGTCAATAGGGATTGCCGGAGGATCGAAAATAAAAGGTATTGTCGATTCAGGTTCCAAGATGTATTGTTGGAGCATTCCGTGCTTGTCGATTTGTGACGATGCTAAGCTACTTTCGATTGATATCTCATGTTCGATATCAGCACCAACAACTATAGGCGAATGTGCTCTTTTATCGTCGAAGTCGTGATGTTCTATTCTGAATAGTATCAGCGCAAGTATATGTAGTACGACAGCTATTGCAAGAGCTTTTGTTAGAGGGCTGTTAGAAGCTGAATCTTTGCGGCTTATGGTGGCGGGTTTTTTATTGCGGGTAGTTGTTTTCTCTTGCTTTGCCATGGGAATATTTAGAATCTCATTGCTATTGTGTCATAAATTTCTGATTGTTCATCGTCTTCAGACTTATATACAAGGCGTACTTTTGATCCGCATTCTTGTGCTATCGAGAACAATTTCAGGAATGGACCATATTCTACACGCTTGTCAATACTCAGCACTACTGCTGGGTCGATACCGGGATGTTGTTTTTTTAGGAAGTCAATCTCTTCTAGCAAGTGTTCTTTTATTGATGTTAGATCGACAATGTCTTTGCGTGACCCCATGTATACGACATTCTGAGCATCCATGACGACCAGAAGCTGTGTAGTTAGTGGGGCGGAGTTGCGTCCGAGTGTTGGATTTTCAACATGAAGGGATTTTAACGGCAGTATGTCCGATGTTATTATAAAGAAAATAAGCAAAAGGAATATTACATCGACGAGTGGCGTGAGATCTATGAAGATGTTATGAGATTTTAGGTTTGTTTTAAAAATCATATTCGTCCTGCTTGTGTGTTAACAGATCGACTATCGTCGAAGATGTCGTCTGAATTTCCAGGACAAAGCGTTCTATTCTGCTGACGATATAGCTGTATGCAACGAATGCTGGGATAGCGACAACGAGACCTGCCGCTGTCGTTATCAGAGCATATTCCATGGCTGCTCCGATGTTAGTCGCAGAGATATCCATAAGCCCGCTCAGGCGCATTTCAGCGAATGCTCGCATGAATCCTAATACAGTCCCCAATAGCCCTATGAGCGGAGCAATATGCGCTATTATTGACAGGATCTTGGTGTTTTTCTCGAGCTGGGAGATTTCTATGAGTCCCGAGACTTCCATGGCATTTTCAATCTCATCTTTGTCTTTGTTGTGCCTTAAAAGTCCTGATTTTATTATATTTGCTATTGGTCCGCCAGTATTCTCGCATATGGTGATAGCTTCAATGACGTTTTTCTCCTTGATAACGTTCCTGATGCTTGTGACGAATTTGTTTGTGTCAATTTCTGCCTTATTAAGATGGAAACAACGCTCAAGGAAAACAATAAATCCAAGAACAGAACATCCTCCGATGATAATAAGTATTATATTCCAGTTGGCCGTATTGGAGACGTAGTCCCACAGATCTGTTACGGCGAGAATGTTATAAGAATCCATAGTCATTTTCAAGTTTCCCTTTTGCTTTGGAAGCCCATTCTCCGCCTTTCTGGACGGTGGCTTCCAGTTGTTTTATTGCTAGTTCATGGCGCCCTTGTAATTCGTAAATTTCTGCCCTTAAATACATGGCTTTGATACGCAGGTTTGATGCGGCTGTTTCGTTGATAACTTTGGAGAGCATGAGCATAGCCATATCAAGCTGATTAAGGGCACGATAGCAGGCGCTTGTCTGTATCCATAGGTCTAATTTTTGTTCTACGCTTAGGACTCTTTCTTTCGCAGTATTTTCCGCGCGGCTTAAGAATTTTAATGCGAGATCGTATTCTTGTTTTCTTATTGCTATGCGTCCCTGTTCATACCATGCTCGTGATAGGTAGTATCCTCGTGATATCTTTGCTTCGGAATATTGCCGTAGCATCTTCGACAGGATTTTCTCTGCCGCAGAGTCTTTGTCCATGATAAGAAATACATGTGCTAGTCCATACTCACTTTCTTCGTAGGTTCTTGGGAACGGAGAGCCTTTGGCGAGAAGCTGTGTTAGGGGATTATTCTCATCTTCGAAGTCCGAGATGATGCAGGAAAATATCTCTGAAGCATTTTCTAGATATACATGACGGGTAGCGCCCTCTGCTTCCTCTGACATTGCTAGTGTTGTCATGGCTTTTTCTATAATGCTTCTATAACGTAGCAGGGTGAAGTATTCGAGGTTGCCGGATGAGATATTATCGTTGGCATAACATGTGTCGAAGGTTTCAATGGCTTTCTCGAAGAACGACAGTGCTTTCTTGAAATTTTTTTTCTCGATGCTAACGCCAATTCCGTTGGGGTGATCGGTTTTTGCATTAAGTCCCAGAAGATAGTTGGCTATAATAGAGTGTGTCGAGGAAGGGTATTTCTGTGGCATTTTTTTTAGGTGTAAGAGAGCATCTGCATCGCTATTCATGTATTCTGAGAACGAGTAATAATAGAAGAATGCTTCAGGTGCATGTATAGTACCAGGATAATTCTCGAAGACGTTTCGGCGATATTCTTTTATAATTTCAGGAGGCTTATGTTGCCAGTCGGCACACTCGCCAGCCCAGAACCATGCATCGCCGGCATAGCCTGAGTCCTGGTATGTTGTTGCTAACGTTGTGAATGTTTTTTCGGCGTCATCATATAGACTGCGATGAAAGTATATTGTTCCGAGTAGGTCGAGAGCTTTGTCAGCGAAAAATCCTTCGGAGTAGTCGTCGACAATTCTGTTGAGAGACACTTTTGCAATAGATAGGTATTCTTCATCGTCGTCGCCGAGGATCTTGGATGCTACCAATCCTCTGAGGTATAACACAGCGTCATGTGTTTTTATGGCGCTAAAGACAGGATTGTCTTCGATGAGATGATTTAAAGCATGAATAGCGGATAAATATGACTCTTGAGAACCAATTATGTAGTATGCCTGCGCTAGATAGTGCAGTGCTAATCCTGCTTTTTCTTTGTTGACAGGGCGTAGTATTTTAAAGGCTTTTGTTAGGGATTGTATGGAGATGTCGAGGATCTCTTTGCGCTCAGTGTCCGTAGCCTTTTGAAAGTCATTGAGTCCGTGGCAATACCATCCTTCGCCATACGAGGTGGTTTCTTTATATATATCATCAGTAAGCTGACGGTAAAGCCTCGACCTGAACGCGTAGTCCGTCGATGCTTCAGCGCGTAGTAATAATGCTTCAGCCTGAGAGTCCAATGACGAAAGCATTGCGTTTCCTGACAATAATTCCTCAACCTTTTGTTGCTGTTCGTTTTCCTTGAGGATCGTATCCCGAAGAATGTATGTTTTTGCCAGAGATAGGTATGCCTTAGGGCTGTTATCTAGGGATATAAGCTTGCAGAAGCTTTCTTCGGCTTTGTCTAGCAGTAGTGCCTGGGCAATAGTGTTTTCCGGTGAATGCTCGCAGAGCTTCAGCTGGCTCCAGCCAAGATTATATAATGCTAGAGGATACCAATGTGCTTTTTTTCTATTCTTTGTAGGAATAGCAAGAGAATAAAATTCTATGGCCTTAGAATAGTCTTCGTTATGAAATGAGGTTTCTCCGAGCAGATAGTTTATCTCATGGCGTATTGGGTTGTTCTCTGGAATTTCCGCAAATAATGGCGATAGAATTTTCTCTATATCGGAAAAACATTGTTCCTTTAGGCTTATATGTGCCATGTATACGCATGCCATATAATAATAATGGTTATCGCCAGCGGATGGTGTTATCGCGAGAAAATGTGATTGAGCTGAGCTTGTATCTCCGAGCATGTAATATGAAAATCCAATCTCCCATCGTGCCCCATCATAATATATAATAGGGTTCTCATTGTCGAGGTTTAGATATGTCGTAAGAATTTCTATGGCGCTCTCATACTCGCCAAGGTGCCTGTAGGCCTTTGATTGTAGGTATAGACTCTTCTGGTATGCTGTATTCGACTGATATTTCTGATCCTTCAATATGGCTATGGTCTTATGATAGTCCTCATAGAGAAAATATGCTTCTGCTAACAGGTATTGTATTTTGTCGGCAATGATCTCAGTATCCTTGGTATATGTCATTACGGCAGGATAGTATCCGAGACGTATCGCTGCTAGGACTTCTTTGTATAATGATGTTGATTCAATGTATAAGCCGGAGTCAACAAGATCTTTGGCATGAATAAGAAGCGAATCGTATTGCTGGTTAAGTTTTTCCTCCACATCGAAGAAAAATTGCTTTTCGTCTGGGTGCCAAGCTTCTACAGGTACGATCTTGTTGAGTTTATATAAAATATAATATGCTTCTCCAAATGAGTTTTGTTCGTAGTGGAGTCCTGCGCGTAATGCTTCTACAGGGACAAGAAGGTCTTCTGGCAAATCGAGGTGTAGTAGATTGTCTAGAAGATTTTTTGCCTCATCGAAGTTCTTTAATTTGAATTCTGCTTTTGCCATACGTATGGTTAACTCTATGACGGATTTTGTGTCCATGCTGTCAGAGGCGGCGAGAAGGTCTTTATATATGTCGTGAGCATGACTGTATTCTTCACGGGTCATATATATATTAGCTTTTTCGCATAGAGTGCTGATATTTTTATTGCTCAGGGCATAGCAAGGGCAATGTAACAATGAAAGAGAAAATACAGAGACAACTAGGTATATCGAGATCCTGATGCTCATGTCTTATTTTCTCCCGATAAAATAAAATTATGAATGAGTAACATCAATAAATGATAGTTCGGCTATTGCCAAAAAGTAAAGGCAAAGTTCGATCGGAGCGCATGCATAACATCATTCTTAGGAAGGTTTGCGAGGTCTAGTACAAAGAAAAACTAGGGAAATCAAGTTAAAAATGCCTCTTGAATCTTATTTGGTATAGCGTCAAAAAATTTTTTTTTTGATTAAAGTGATTTTTATGTTAAAAAAAAGATTGGATTCGTGTACGCTAAAAAAAGGTTTGCACGGTGTAGTCCAGAGCTATTATGGAGGAATGTGCTACTTAAATCTAAAACAGGAGGAGTGTTTATATGGCATTTAAAGATACAATCAAAAAAATGAAAGATCTTTTAGTACAGATCGCTACCGATGTGGAAAAGGCTGTTGGTGGTAATAAAGCCGCTTCTCAGCGCGTAAGGACAGGGACTGTTAAGCTTGAAAAAGTAGGCAAGCAGTACCGTAAGGAGTCTATCGTTGCTGAGAAAAAAATGAAAGGCAAGTCTAAGCCAAAGAAAAAGCCCGTAGCTAAGAAGAAGCCAGTTAAGAAGATTGTTAAGAAGATTGTTAAGAAGCTGGTTAAGAAGGTTGTCAGCAAGCCTATCAAGAAGGTGGTACACAATAAAAAAACACCTATCAAGAAAAAGGCTACAGCTAAACTTCCAGTCAAGAAAAAAGTTGGCAAGAAGAAGTAGGGCTTAAATAGTCGAAAGTTGCTATAAATGTTAGAGTGTAAGGGAGACAATGATCTCCCTTTTTTTTATTATTGTTATTTCTGAGATATATGAGAAAAAAAAAGGAAGTTGTCGTAGAAATTGTAGCCGTCACTTCGAAGGGGCGCGGTCTAGCGTATTATGTCGACGCTATCGGTACGCGTCATGGCGTCGAAGTGCTAAAAGCTGTCCCTGGAGATGTTGTACGCGTAATTCTTCTGCGTAAGAGGCGCGGAGTATATATATCGTGGCTTTGTGAGATTGTGAAGCCGTCGATGCAACGTGTTGCACCGAGGTGCGGACATTTTGATGTTTGTGGCGGATGCTGTTGGCAGCAGATGCCCTATGAGTGGCAACTTGCTACTAAAGAGTCGGTAGTTAGAAATCTTTTCGATCCATTATTTGATGGCTCCTCCGATGATTTCTATGGAATAGTCCCTTGTGATCCTCCATGGCATTATCGTAATAGGATGGATTTTTCTTTTTCTTCCACAAAGGAACATGAAAATTTTTTGGGCTTGATGATCTCTGGCTGTAGGTCGCAAGTTTTCAATATTCGCGAATGCCATCTTGTTAACGGGTGGTTTGCCGACGCTGCCAATACTGTGAGGCAATGGTGGAATAGTACAGAGCTTCGAGGATATCATCACCGTAGTAATTCTGGATCATTGAGGGCGTTGACGCTTCGCGAGGGGATGCGTACTGGTGACAGGATGGCAGTTCTTACGGTTTCTGGGAATGCAGACTATGCATTAACGAAAAAACATATAGAAGGTTTCATTTCGTGCCTGAGGGATACGTGTGAAGGATGCAGGGATATGAGTATCTTCCTGCGTATTCATCAGATTGCTAAAGGGAAGCTAACATCGTTTTTCGAGATGCATCTTAATGGTCCTGAATATATCCATGAGGAGCTATTTTGTGACGATGGACGTATTCGCGTTGCGATCGGACCTTCGGCATTTTTTCAGCCGAATTCGTGGCAGTCGGAGAAGATGTATGGATTGGCTCTGGGGTATGCAGGGATTACTCGCGATGATGTCGTATACGATCTATACTGTGGTGTGGGGGTGTTGGGGTTATTTGCTTCCTTGAGAGCTTCGAGGGTTATTGGTGTAGAACTCTCTTGTGAAGCGGTTCTCGATGCTCGCGAGAATGTCCGTAATAATAACATATCGAATATGGAAGTCTTTCAGGGTGATGTCGGGGAGGTGCTGTCAGGGCAAAACGGCGGTAAAGGTCCTGTTGTTATTATCGATCCTCCGCGGATCGGTCTCGATGGCAATGCTTTGCTACAGGTTCTACGGCTACAGCCACGAACTATTATATATATATCATGTAATCCGCGTTCGCAGGCTGATAATGTCAAAAACATTATTATGGAAGGATACCGCTTGACGACAATATGTCCCGTTGATCAGTTCCCTCATACGTCACATATCGAGAATATTGCCATTCTTTCTAAGGTGTAGAGTCATCTTCAATACATATTGGTAAACTAGTTGTTGTTTATTTTTTTGTTGATGGTATTTGGCTCGCACTGACCATGCGACGCTTCGTGTAGGCTCTGAATGGCAACAAAGGCTATAGGGTCTTCGCGGTATACTATTTCTTTCAATTTGGCGAGTTGCAGACGTTCGACGACGACGTATAGAACTTCTTGTTTTTCATTGGAATATCCTCCTCGTCCGTATAGTATTGTAAGTCCTAGTTCTAATTCATGTACGATAGCATCGCTGATTTGTTTTGTTTTCTTCGAGATGATATTAACAGACTTCGTTTCCTCAAGTCCTACGATAACTGTATCCATGATTTTCATCGCAACAAAGTATGTCATCATCGAATGGAATGCTGGTCTCCAGCTACCGTATATGATTCCGGCTGCTGTGAAAACGAAGAAATTTATGAAAAATACTGTCTGTCCGACAGTGAAGCCTTTTTTTTGCGATGCTATGATTCCAAGAATTTCAGTGCCATCTAGGCACCCACCCATGCGTATTATCATCCCTAGTCCGATACCAAGGGTAACACCTCCAATGACAATGACTTCCAAGGGATCGTTTCCTTCGAATGGTGTGGATCCGTGTAGTAGGAAGAGGAAGCCTGCAAATAAAACAACGGCAACCATCATATGGATAAGGAATGTCTTGCTGATATGTTTATAAGCGAGATATAGAAATGGCAGATTGAAAATAACAAGAAATAATGGGATAAGACGCTGATTGAAAACTTTTCCGCAGATCATGGCGATACCTACTACACCACCGTCGATAAGTTCATTTGGGATAAAGATGACTTCGATTGCGACTGCAGCCAAGAATGCTCCGATAATAGTGAAAGTAAAAATTTTTACATAGAAGGTAAAGGTTTTGGCTGACTGAGAACATGTAACCATGAAAACTCCATGATATAAAAATTTTTACAAAAATTAGAAACAGTTATAACAGTGATTCACTAATGTTACGCACTAGGTTTGCCTTAGTGGCTTAGCGAAAGGTATGAGGTACAAGCATCTCGACAAGGCCAACTCAAAAGAGTTGGACGAGAAGAGATGCGAAGTAGATTGCACCTTGTAGAAAGCCAATAAAGTGAGAATAGTGCGTAACGTCAGTGATTCATATAGAAAATCCCAAGTCCAAACTTCTAATAGGTGTCAATATCAATTTGAATTTTGGAAAAGTAACGCGGGAGACGGGATTTGAACCCGCAACTTCCGGCTTGACAGGCCGGTGCTCTAACCAATTGAACTACTCCCGCATCAGAAACTTTGTTGGGCGCAACAGGACTCGAACCTATGACCGCCTGTGTGTAAAACAGGAGCTCTACCAACTGAGCTATGCGCCCTCTAAATTAAGTGAATTATTCTATATCGTGGAGACGATTTATCTCAAGGGAAAATGTTAAAACTATGGAAATTTTGATTTACTTTATGAAGACGACATAGTAATTTGCGATATGGAGGTAATGGAATATGGATTCTAATAGCGTTTCTGGTCGTTCCGAGACCGGTGTTTATTCTGGATTTACTAATGATCATGAAGAGATCAATGTTGATTCTGGGCAAGATATCAATGATATTATCGGAGAAAAGCTCAAAGAACTTAAGATAACCAAAGATGATGTTTGCAGTATAACGTTTAAGTATGACAAGGGTGGTAATGTGGATGTGGCACAGCAGGAGACGAATCCGTATTCGACAGTGAAAATGTGTGCGACGCTTAAGGTCCTTGTTGGTGGCAGAGCTAAGACGCTGTATTTTCGACAGGATGTCGAGGTCTATTGCGAAAAAGAAAAGCGTGCGTCAAGATGTTTTGTCAATATGCAGCTTGCTATTAAGCGTACAGATATTATGAATGCTTTTCGACCTTCGAGTAGGCTGATGAAGATGTATAATTCTACTGTATTTTTCTGGAGTGGTATTGATTTGTGGTTTAAAAAGATATTTTCCAGTAAAAAGAGAATATCGCTCGCTACCAGTAGAGTCGGAGCTCTTACAACTTCAGAATATTGTTTAAGCAATAGTTCTCTTTCTTCTAGGGTTGCTAGCACATTTTCAAGCAGTGTACTGGTGAAGTCTTCTACTGGACATGATCTCAGGCGTATTGATATTAAAAAGTTGGATCGTATACAAAGAGCCGCTGTTTGCTTCGATCCGGGGGAAGCAGACAGAGATGCGTACACAGCATTTGCGGCGGATGCTCTTTCGGAAGGAAGTTGGAAGTCGAGTACAACAGCAA
>Ga0307991_1002248_pt1 | contig 13150 bp, 13 predicted proteins | sample EllFjometagen131_FD_203146 | JGI IMG/M metagenome (GOLD analysis project Ga0307991, IMG submission 203146) | Marine microbial communities from Ellis Fjord, Antarctic Ocean - #131 | ecosystem: Environmental > Aquatic > Marine > Unclassified | place: Southern Ocean | collected 2014-10-08
TAAATAAATCAGGAAAATGAGTGGGTATGACATTTTAACTTTGCCCGCTACTATGACATTTTAACTTTGCCTTTACAGGACAGTGCAGTTTATTGACGAAATTGTATGAATAGGATATAATTTTATGTTAAAAATTAAAATAGTAATTTAATAATTAAATATAAATCAAATATAGTTTAAAATGAAAAGATTGATATTAGTGCCCAATTCCCAAGTAGAAATAGAAGTTCCTGCCGGTTATCAATATATTATTGATGAAAATAGTTCAGTATTTACAAAGTGTGATTCAAGAATTTTCTATAAATATGGTTTGAATAAAAAAGAAAAAAAATCAAAGAAAATTTCAGTGAAATCATTTGATCTTGTTAAAGATTCAACATTTGCAGAGATGTTTAAAGATTTTGAGAGGAAGATTAAAGATCTAAGTCTCACAAGAAACCAAATAGCAAAGTATTGTCAGAAAAACAAAAAGAAGTTGAATGGGATAAGAAATTTTTTTCTTCTAAAAAAAAGAAGATGGATTTTTTGGAAAGAATACTTTGTTGCTGTCGTAGACGTATATCCCAGCGGTCTGTTTGTCGATGTATACCGCTTAGAGGATGATGACATCTGGGGAGTGGGACTTCATCTTCGCTTGGTTATTCCGCAATTAAAAAATTAGATTTTTGGACTTTGATTATTTATCTCTTAGGTTCTTTGAGTTTTAACTCTTAGAATTTGAGAGATTTTTTATAATCCCAGAAAATATTGTTTTTATAACTTCCTGTTATGCTTGGCCCAAATAAAGTTGTCTTAATTGAACTGTATCCCAAAAAGTAGACACTTTTTGGGGTACAGTTCAAACCAGGGGTGTTTTTAGTTTGGGGCAAAGAATTTATTTATTATTAGGTAAATTTATAGCTGTTATTTTCTTTCTCTGCTTCTTTCTCTTGACAAGTATATATAAATATGATATATTAATTAGTTAGCAATAGATCATTAAAAAATATTAATTTAAATTGATTGCCAAAAATATAGTAATTTGTATTTTTAGCAATCAATTTAAGTCATTAATAGAATTTAAAAATCACAGAGAAATGGAAGCAAAAAAAGTAAAAAGCAGTTATGAAATTTTAGTTACAAGAAAAAATGTTTTAATTAATTTCCCAGGATTAAATGACGAAGGGATGAAATATATTACAAAACACAGCTTTATTGATTCTAAAGGTAAAAAGGTGGTGGTTTCTTCGCACTTTAAAAAAGAAGATTATTATAACCGTCAACTTGTTGTGAGAAACTTCTTTATTGCCCCTTATTTTAGGGGACAAAAAATTGTGGTTGACGAGGTAAAAATTATTGAAAAAACCGATAATCATAGAAAAAAGATCACGTTAATTATCGATATTATTCTTAAAGGAGTTGGCTCTAGCAGTTTAGAGCCGGAATGCAAACTTTCCATGGGTGGTCCCACTGGAAAATTTGAAATTCCAGGTGCGCCTGGTAAATTTATTGACTTCAAGTCAATAGACTAGAGTTAAAAAAACAAAAAAACAGGTAAAGGTCATCTTTTTAGATGACCTTTTTTTCATAGTAAAAAGCTTGATAATATAAATTTCTAGAGAAAATATTAGTTTAATGTTAAAATAAAAGTATAAGCAAGATTAAATAACAATTATATGATCAATGGTAAAAGTGAAATTTTAAATGAGGAGGAAGAAAAAATTAAGGCGCTTGATGCCAAGGATAGAGGCAGAGTTCTTAGTGAGCTTGAGATAGATGATATTGAAGGTCCAGTTGATGATGACCCTTTAGTGCTGACTGATTTTTTAAAACTTATTGATGTGGCTAAAGAAAATAAACTTGAGGTTTTAGGTGAACGGGAATTGCTTAGTAGTGGCGCTTTTGGACCAATTTATACTTTCGAAGCTAAAGAGTTAAATAAGGGTAAAAAAATAAAAATTGTGGAGCGTTGCTTTAGTGAGGTTAAGGACATTGAAAGACGCTTTGCTTTAATTAAGATTAATACTCCATGGCAAAAAGATTCGGAACCGCGCTATGAAATACAAAATAGTAAAAATGAAAAAAGAAATCGCTTGATAATTGATTACTTGTACAACGAAGAGCAGGCTTTAAAAACTTTGCAAGGAATTAAAGGTATTCCTAAATTCTATGGAGCGGTTTACGATGAATTAAATGGCTCTATTTTAGAAGAATATGTTGATGGACCGGATTTAAGCATGCTTTTATTGAAAGACAAAAAAGATCGCCAAGAATGGGATGTGATGGAAATTTTAGATAAGGTAAAGCAAGTATATATGCAAGCAGCTAAGTTTGGCTATATTCACAATAACCCTAGCCAAGCGACTATTATGCTTGATAAAAAAAGTCAGCAACCGTACTTAGCTGATTGGTATTTATATTCCCGTGGTAATATTGAGGCTGATGGCCCGATTAAAGATAAGTATGTTCAAGGATTAAAAGAAATTGAGAAGCTAAAAAAGAGCTTGCTCACGAGTGTATAAATAAAAAAGCTCAATTGTCTAAGTAATTAGGTTTATAAATCATTTTAATCCATCACGACTGTGAACTCCTTCAAAGAATAAAAGTAAATTACTTTTTTTGAGAATCTTTTTGTAGTTTTTGATATTTTTATTGATAGTCTCTATATTTCCATTTTGGTATGCAGGAATAATCTTCTCATAATATCCCAGAGTTTAAATATATTAAGGTTCTATTATTAGTTTGATTACCAGTAAGGAGCCTGGTAAATAAATAAGGATATAAGGATATTTTGCTAGTATTAAACAAAATAATTATTTCTATTAAAATTAATTACGGATATTACTAATTTTAAGGAAAACAGGATATAATAAAGATATATAATAAAAGTTGAATTGAAACATGAAGAAATTATTTCAATACAAAGAAACATTCTTAATTATCTCAATTATAGTTTTTGCTCTAGCTGTTACTGTACCTATTATTATAAAAGGTAGAATTTTTAATATTTCCGAAGAGGTTTTTGAAGCGGTTGTTTTATTTGCCTTGTTGCTTTGTTCCTATTCTCTAAATCTTTTATATTTACGTGAGGTCGGACGCTTGCAGCGTTACCAGGTTAATTTAGAAGACCGTTTGCAGGATACATTTAAATATATTGGTTCGGTGAACTTGCAGATGGAAGAAATGAAACAAGCTTTTGCTAATTTTAAAAAATATCCGGAGAGCAAGAAAGATATTAGAACGGTCTTTGTTTATTTTTCAGAAAAGATATTAAGTATGGTTAATGCTGACTGGGTAATTCTAAGAATCATTGATATTAAAAGTGAGCATACTGTCCGAGAGGATAAGTTTATTCGTAATCAGAATGGCAACTCAGTTTTAAAAATTGAGAATAAAGATATTTTGTCCGGTAAAAAGCGTTTAAACGATTGCACAATTATTAATTCTGATCAGGATAATTTAAATATCAAAACCACATGTATTTTACCAATAAAGTTAGGAAATCGAGATCAGGAATTTTTTATTCGTTCCATGGTTAATCAATTGGAAATGCTGTTTGTCGTTTTTTCATCACTTAGTGGTGATATTAAATCAAATACAAAAAAATTAAGTTTTAAAAAATAATTTTAAATTTATGGTAAAAACAAAAGCAAAAACAAGTACTAAAGAAGAAAAGAGTAAGTTTGAAGAGTTTAAATTAAATGGTCACGAACTTGTAAAAAAGATTAAGGAATTAATTAAAGCTGGAAATATTCGTCGCATCATAATTAAAAATGAAAAAGGCAAGGTAATGATGGAAATTCCAGTAACTGTGGCTGTAATTGGCGCTGTTTTTGCTCCTATTTTAGCAGCCGTAGGCGCCTTAGCCGCTTTATTAAATAAGTGCAGTTTAGTTGTAGAAAAGAAATAGAATTATTATTTAGGTATTAAAAAAAGAGAATGTAAATTCTCTTTTTTTGTTGTTTATTAATTTTTGTTTAGGCTGATTTGATAAGAGCTAAGACCTCATCGCGTTTTTCTGTCATTACTTTCTCGTCATTGGCCTCTAAATTTAAACGAATTTTATTTTCAGTATTAGAGGCACGTACATTAAACCAATACTCTGGATAAGTAACACTAACGCCGTCTAGGGTTTTTATATTGGCATCGGCGTAAGTGTTTTTTATAAGAGCTAAAACTTTATCCTTATCATCTACGGAAAGATTTATCTCCCCGGAGTGACTGTAACGTCTATAGGGTTGGATAAATTCAGCTATACTTGAAGTTTGGGCGGAGAATAGTTCTAGTAAACGCCCAATCATTATTATTGGCATTTCAAAACAGCCAATCTCTAGATTGAGAAAGAAATGTCCTGACGATTCTCCAGCAAAATAAGCATTTTCAGTCAGCATCTGTTCTTTGATTAAGGAATGTCCAACTCGACTAGGGATGGCTATGCCACCAGCCTTTTTAATTAAGTCTACAGTAATTTTGCCCGGCCTAACATCGTAGCAGATTTTACTGTGAGGCTTATCTTTGAGAAATATTTGTGCCAATAGGCCACGAATAATAGCTGGATTAATTAATTGACCAAGATTGTCTAGGAAGAAAATACGGTCACCGTCACCATCAGTGGCAATCCCTAGATCAGCATTATTTTTTATAATTGCTTCTGACAACTGTTTAATGTTTTCTGGTTTTAAAGGGTCGGCTTCATGAGCAGGAAAGCTTCCGTCCAAATCAAAATTTATTCCTTCCAACTTAACTGGTAAATTTTTAGCTAGCAACTTAAGATATTGAGCACCCATGCCATTGGCGGCGTCAGCTATAATATGTAAAGGTTTTATTTTGTCCAAATGAATATATTTTAAGTCATGTTCTAATTGATCTTCAGCTCCGCTAGTTAAATCTATTGCCTTGGTTTCAGTGTTTGAATTTACAGCTTTGTCATCAATGTTCTCTTTTAACCATTTAATCCCGGTTTCGCCGCTAACAGGCAAACTTTTAGTTCTTACCAACTTAAAACCGTTCCATTCTTTGGGGTTATGAGAAGCTGAGACTATAATGCCGCCATCAGCCTGTTGTTTAGAGACGCTAAAATAGAAGGCGGGCGTTGAGAGTAGTCCAGCATCAATCACCTCAGCACCGGCGGCCTGGAGGCCAGCAATTAAGCTTTTGCTAACCGAAGGTGAACTTAAACGCATATCACGCGCTACTAAGATTTTTAGAATTTTACCCTCAATATAATCTTGATCGTGTTTGCGCAGGGCGACAAAAGTTTGTCCGAGCTGATAGGCAAAATCAAGATCAAAGTCTTTTTCAAAAACTCCTCTAATATCGTAAGCTTTAAATATATTAGGGTTAAACATAATAATTTATTTTTTTAAGTAGATTAAAATTACTCCTAAACCAAAGCTACTAGCAACAAAAGAAATAATCCAGCCAAGATAAGGAATGGCGCAGAGTAGCCATAAGATAACAACGCCGATAATTAGGGCCATGGTAAAACTCTGTTCGTTTTTAATAAATTTATCAAGTAAATATTTGCCGATAAGAATGGCAATAATAATTTTACCTAAACACAGAAGGATGAGCCATAAAATAACAATCATTAAAGCCAGAGGAAGACCAATTATAGAAAAGATTAAAAGAATGGCTGACAAGGGGATAATAAGTGAGGCTAAAATCCCCCAAGTAATAGCTTTATTGGCATTTTCTGTTAGGAGGTTATTGAGGTTGCTTAGGTGTTTTTTTCCTAAGGTGCTTAACACTAAGCCAATGGTGAGAATGGCAAAGATTGTATAAATGAATGACCAAATTTTTCGATTGTTGTTGTTTTTGCTATTATTCTCTTGTTTTATAATTTCAGTGTTACCAGCGATATTAGCCTGTTCGGATATATTTAAATCAGTGCCCTCGCTATAAAGGAAATCTCCATTAATATTGGCATCTGGGCTGATGGTAATTTTTTGAGTTTTATTCTTAGTACTAAAATTAAAATTTTTACCAATTTTTCCAGCTAGAAAAATATTGTCGCTGCTTCCATTTACATTACCTTTAATCACTCCTTTAATATCAGTATTTAAAGCGCCAGTTAGCAGGTCCCAGTTAATTTGAGCAGCTTTTTCAATATTTAAATTGTTACCAATAAAATTAACATTACGGGCGATGGTTCCACCTATTGTTAGCGTACTACTAACTGCACGAATATTTCCATTAATCTCCCCGTTAACAGTAATGGTTTGGGCTAAAGTGATTAAATCGCCTTCTAACCTTCCATTAATGGTGATAGTTTTAGCTAGAGCAATTAAGTCACCAGCAATATCGCCATCAACGACAATATTATTGCTGGCAGCATATAAATTACCATCAATAGTTTCTCCTTGCGGAATGTATAAATTTTCACTAGACTTTAGTTCTGCCGCGGAGGCGTTTATTGGTATAATAAATAAGCTAAGCACAAGAGTAGTTAGTAATAATTTGATAGTTTTAGTCATAAAAATAAGTTTTTAAATATTTGCTATAATAATATGAATATTATATCCTAAATATATGTTGGAAGCAATTAAAGAGCTAATTGAAAATGCGCCAAAGTTGATACATAATCGTGATGAACTTTCTGCTTTTAAGAGAGAATTAAGTAAAAAATATAAGATATCATCCTTGGCCAATGTCTCTATAATCAAAGAATATAAACGTCTATTAAGTCTAAATAAAATTGAAGCTAATTTTGCCTTGGAATTACTTTTACGCAAACGTTCCATTCGTACCTTGTCTGGAATTGCGCCGGTGGCTGTTTTAACCAAATCTTATCCTTGTCCTGGAAATTGTGCCTATTGTCCGCACCAAAAGGATGTGCCTGTTAGCTATTTATCTAACGAGCCAGCGGTAATGAGGGCAATTCGTTGTGGTTATCATCCTTATACTCAAGTTAGTTCCCGCTTACGAGCCTTGGAAGATAATGGACATCGTCCAGAGAAAATTGAAGTTATTGTTATTGGAGGTACCTGGAGTTATCTGCCAACTAATTATAAGTATTGGTATATTTTAAACTGTTTTAAAGCAGCCAATGAATATAAGGCTAAGGGCACTTTAAAAAAATCTCCCTATGGACAGAATTTGAAATTAGAAAAATTAAAGAAACTATTATTAAAAGAACAAAAGAGAAACGAGACTTCACTTTATCGTATTATTGGTTTAACTTTAGAAACAAGGCCAGACTATATTAGCGATAAAGAAGTTGAGGAGATGAGAATTTTAGGTTGTACGCGCGTGGAAATAGGTGTTCAAGTGCTTAGTGACGAGATTTTAAAACTTAATAAAAGAGGACATGGGGTTAAAGAAATAGTAACGGCAACTGCATTATTAAAAAAGTATGGTTTTAAAGTTACTTATCATTTAATGCCGGCATTGCCGGGTGCGACGCCTAAGAAAGATTTGCAAATGTTTAAGCAGTTATTTACCGACGAGCGTTTTCAACCAGACCAAATTAAATTTTACCCAACAGTTGTCACCAAAGGGAGCTTACTTTATAAATGGTATAGACAGGGTAAATATAAACCCTATAGTGATAAAATTTTGCAAAACCTAATTGCTCAGTGCAAGGCAGTTGTTCCCGAATATGTACGCATTATTCGTTTAATTCGTGATATTCCGGCCGAATCAATTATTGCTGGTAATAAAATTACAAACTTACGCCAAATTTTACAACAGCGAGGAGTTGAATGTTCTTGTATTCGTTGTCGTGAGGCTAAAGAAGAGGCAGTTGGTAAATATAAAATTAATATTATTTCCTATCCTGCTTCTGGTGGGTATGAATATTTTATTAGTGCCGATAGTCTTGATCATAAAACTTTGTATGGATTTTGTCGTTTGCGTTTAGATGTTGATAGTCCAATTGCACCAGCAATGATTAGAGAGTTACATGTTTATGGAGAATTAATGCCGGTTGGCAGTGGTGCTAAAGTTCAGCATCGGGGATTAGGTAAAAAATTAATGAATAAAGCTGAACAGATAGTTAAAAAAGAAAAAATTAATAAGTTGGCTGTTATTTCTGGAGTGGGTGTTCGTGAATATTACCGTAAAGTTGGTTATAGACTGAACAACACTTACATGATTAAAAAAATAGAGCTATAATAGAGCTCAATCTATTAAATTTATGATATAAAGTAATAATTTATTTTTAGGGAAGATTAATTAATATTTGATAAAATTGAAATATATGCAAAATTTAAATTTGAGCCAAGTTGATCCAAAAATCGCCGATATTATTAAACGTGAAGCCGAGCGACAGGATAATGAACTAGAATTAATAGCTTCAGAAAATTATACCTCACCAGCAGTACGGACTGCGATTGGATCTATATTAACTAATAAATATAGTGAGGGTTACCCGGCTAAACGTTATTATGGTGGTAATGTCATTATTGATGAGGCTGAAACCTTAGCAATAGAGAGGGCGAAGGAATTGTTTTCGGCTGAACATGTGAATGTGCAGGCGCTTTCTGGTTCTCCAGCTAATGCCGCTGTCTATATGGCTTTTTTAGAGCCTGGAGATAAGGTTTTGGGTTTGAGATTGGATCATGGTGGGCATCTTTCACATGGTCATAAGGTTAATTTCTCCGGACGCTTATACAATTTTGTTCAATATGGGGTTGATGAAAAAACTGGAATTATTGACATGGAAGAAGTGAGAAAAATTGCCTTAGCAGAAAAACCAAAAATGATTGTGGCTGGTTTTAGTGCTTATTCTCGAGAAATAGACTGGGCTAAGTTCAAAGAAATTGCTGATGAAATTGGCGCTTATACCTTCGCTGATGTTGCTCATATTGCTGGACTGATTGCCGGTAAACAATTAAGTAATCCCGTACCAATCTTTGATGTTGTCTCCACCACCACTCATAAGACCTTAAGAGGACCAAGAGGGGCAATTATAATGTGTAAGGAGAAGTACGCTAAACAGGTTGACCGAGCGGTGTTTCCGGGCATGCAGGGTGGTCCTCATGACAATGTTACCGCCGCTAAAGCCGTTGCTTTTAGTGAGGCTTTAAAACCAGAATTCCAAGAATATAGTAAACAAGTTATTGTTAACGCCAAATCTTTATCTGATAGTTTATTAAAGAAGGGTTATGGCATTGTTTCCGGAGGAACGGACAATCATTTATTAGTACTTGATTTAAGTGTTCTAAACATTGGCGGTAAAGAAGCTGAACAAGCGCTTGAGGCGGTGGGAATATCAGTTTCTCGCTCAACTATACCTAATGATCCCAAACCACCTTTAAATCCTTCGGGCATCCGCCTAGGAACACCGGCAGTGACTACTCGTGGTATGAAGGAAATGGAAATGGAAAAAATAGCTGATTTTATAGATAGGGCTTTAAAGGAGAGATTGGATATAGAAAAACTAGCAAATATTAAGAATGAAGTGAAAAATCTATGTCATCTTTTTCCGCTTTTTAGTGATAATTAATTTATTTTAGATTTGATATGTTAAAACTTATCGACGGTAAAGCAATTGCCGACCGCATTAAAGATAAAGTTACTCAGCAGATTTATGCTTTAAAAGGACCAAGACCAAACCTGGCTATTATTTTAGTAGGTGAGCGTGAAGACTCTAAGTTATATGTTGCTCTTAAGGAAAAAGAAGCGGTAAAAGTTGGTGTTGATACACATTTATATAGACTAGAAGCTAGCTCAATTGAGAAAGATATTTTATCTATTATAAATTTTTTAAATAATGATGAGGTGGTAGATGCTGTACTAATCCAATTGCCATTACCTGATCATTTAAATACCAGTAAGATTATTGAAGCCATTAATCCAGCTAAAGATGTGGATGGTTTTCATTCTGCTCATCCTGATTTTGTTGTTTCTCCAGTGTTGGCTTCAGTGGAAGCTTGTTTGGATGAAATTAAATTTTCAACTGAAAATAAAAAAGCCTGTATCTTATATAATTCAGAAATTTTTGGTAGTACTATTCGGGAAATGTTATTAAAAAGAGGTTTAGAGGTAATAGACAGAGAAAAGATGGAACAGGCTGACTTAATTGTTAGCGCTTTAGGTGAGCCACATAAAATTAAAAAGGAAATGATTAAAAAGGAAGCTGTCTTAATTGATATTGGCATTACTAAAGTAGATGGAAAGGTTTTGGGCGATGTTGACTTTGAAGATGTAAAAGAAAAAGCTTCTTATTTAACGCCAGTTCCAGGAGGTATTGGGCCGATGACCATTGCCTATTTGTTTTATAATGTTTGGCAGATATTTAAACATAAAAATAAGATTAATTAATATTTTTGATGATAGATAAAAAGAAACAATTATTAGAATTGCTTAAGATCCATTTTAACTATGGATCTTTTCGTCCCGGACAAGAAAAAGCGATTGATTCAATTTTAGCTGGTTTAAATACAATTACTGTTTTGCCAACCGGTGGCGGCAAGTCAATGATTTTTCAATTACCATCCTTGGTGTTAGAGGGGATTACTTTAGTGGTCTCACCTTTAATCGCTCTAATGAAAGATCAAGTTGATTCTTTAGAGCGAGTTGGTATCCCCGCCACTTTTATTAATTCTTCAATTTCTTCGCAAGAATTGAACGAACGCTTAGAAAAGATTAAAAGTTCTTATTATCGTTTAGTTTATATTGCTCCGGAAAGATTTTATAATCAAGCCTTTGTTAATGAACTAAAAAAGATAAATATTTCTCTGTTTGCCATTGATGAGGCTCATTGTATTAGTCAATGGGGACATGATTTCCGACCTAGCTATATTCGTTTAAAAGAAGCAATTAAATTATGTGGTTCGCCAACGGTTGTTGCTCTTACCGCTACTGCTACTCCGGAAGTGAGAGAGGATATTGCTCGACAACTTGGCTTTAAAGATTATGAATTAGTTATCAGCGGTTTTGCTCGTCCCAATTTACAATTAGCGGCTGTGGTTACCAGTAATAATCGTAAAATGGATTATATTTTGGATGCAATTAATAGTCAGCCAGGAGAATCGGGTATTGTTTATGTTGGCACCAGATCAAAGGCTGATGAAATTGTAGAATATCTATCTGACAATGGTATTTTAGCGGTCTCTTATCACGCTGGCATTGATGGTGATAGTCGAAGCTGGGTGCAGGAACAGTTTATGCAGGGTAAGGCGCAGGTGGTTGTCGCTACTAATGCTTTTGGTTTGGGTATTAATAAAAAAGATATTCGTTTTGTAATTCATCATGACTTGCCGGGAACACTAGAAGCTTATTATCAAGAAGCTGGTCGAGCTGGACGTGATGGTTTGACTAGTTATTGTATCTTGTTTTATTCCCCTTCCGATCGTTATCTGCAGGAATTTTTTATTTCTGGAGATAATCCTAGCCCCAATATGATTAAGGAGGTTTATCAATACTTGCTTGATACTCATGAAGCGAGACCAGAGAATGAAACTTCTATTCTCATTACTTATGCGAAAATTGGTAAACGTTTATCTGAGTCTGCTCCAGATATGGCTATTGGGACAGCTGTTAAAATATTGGAGAAAGAGGGTTATGTTTCTCGTCCTAACGAACGCACTACTAACTCCTATGTTAAATTGCTTTGTTCTTGGGAGAATCTGTTAAAGGGAATTAGCAAGCGAGCTAAAGTTCAGCTGGCGATTGCGGAAAAATTGCAGGAAAAATACACCAAAGAAATGATGAAGGGTTGGCAGTTTTCAGCTGAAGAAGTGGCAATTGTTTTGCATGTTAAGAAGGATGTTTTAAATAGAGCTATTAAAAAATTAGCCGAACAGGAATTACTTGAATATAGGCCACCTTTTAAAGGAACAGAGATTAGATTGTTAAAAATTGTTGATCCAGAAGATTTATCTTTAGATTTTAAGGCCTTAGAAGTGAAAGCTGAGCATGCTCGAGGTAAATTGAATGAGATGGAGTCCTATGTTTATTCCAATACTTGTCGGCAACAGTATATTCTAAAATATTTTGGTGAGCAGGATGCTAAAATCTGTGGTCGTTGTGATAATTGTCTGAAAAAAGAAAAAATGCCCAACAAAAGTTATTTGGGAGAATATTAATTTATGAATAATAAGAGTTTGACTAAATTAAAAAAGATTGTGTCGGAGTCATATCAATTGACGGCGGAACATTTTAGTAATACCCGTAGTAAAATAGCTGCGCCCGATTTTGTGTGGGCGGCCAGTCAAGTAAAAGTGGATGATTATGTTTTAGATGCTGGTTGTGGTAATGGACGTTTGTTAGATTATATTAAAACAAGTCCTGATAAATATTTAGGCATTGACCAAAGCCAAGCTTTAGTTGAAATAGCGCAACAATTGCACCCTGAATATAGTTTTAATAATTTTGATTTACAGACAGCGACACTTCCCTCTCAAAAATTTTCCTTAATATTTTGTTCGGCTGTTATTAGTCATGTTCCCGGAGTTAAGGAGAGAAAAAAAGTTTTACAAAGTTTATTGGCAGCTGGTAAACCGAAGGCACGATTACTAATTAGTTTTTGGAAGATGAATGATAAGCATAAAAACAAAATTTATTTGAATCTTTTTAAAAAGATTATTGGCCAATATAATTTTCCTTTAAGAGAACTGGTTTTCCCATGGAAAAATGCTCAAGGTGAAGAGGTCTGTCAACGCTATTATCATTATTTTACCAAAAAGAGTTTTCAGAGAGAGCTTAAATTAGCTGGCTGGCAAATAGAGACAGAAAGAGATGATAAGCATAATTATTGGGCGGTTGCTGTGAAAACATAGATGGTCTTGACACCCCCAGGGGGTGTATGATATATTATTAGTATTAAGATATATGAAAACTATCGAACAAAGAATAAACAATATAATTGGACAGTTGGAGGGAATAAAAAAAATGATGGTTAAATCGCCAGACGATTGTTTTGCTCTTTTAACTCAAATGAAGGCCATTAAGTCGGCGGTATCTTCTTTGACTGAAAAAATTCTTTCATCAGAATTTGACCGTTGTTTAGGTAGTCGTTTAACTCCAGAGAAAAGATTGAAAATGGAGGGCTTATTTAGAGAAATAATTAAAAAATAATATAGAAATAATAAATATAGCTTTTTATAATATTTATATAAAAAGCTATTACAAAATTATGAGTAAAGTAATAGATTTATCAAAGAGTAGTTTCGAGGAAGAAGTATTAAAAAGTGAGATACCAGTATTAGTAGATTTTTGGGCACCT
>Ga0307991_1002249_pt1 | contig 13147 bp, 10 predicted proteins | sample EllFjometagen131_FD_203146 | JGI IMG/M metagenome (GOLD analysis project Ga0307991, IMG submission 203146) | Marine microbial communities from Ellis Fjord, Antarctic Ocean - #131 | ecosystem: Environmental > Aquatic > Marine > Unclassified | place: Southern Ocean | collected 2014-10-08
CAATTAAACCTTGGGTAGAACTGGTAATAAAAATGTCACCTGTAACTTCAGTGTCACCTATAACTTTCAGGCTGATCCCGACGGCCGGTGAAATACCAATACCAATGTTGCCGCCAACACCAACATCGCCGGAAAAATAAGCGTCTTTCCAATTTTGACTGGCGTTGCCAATATCACGCGAGTCATCAGCATCCGGGAGAACATCGGAATCAAAGGTAGCAGCCGAGGCGCGGCTTATAGCGGTTCGAAAAGTCCGCTTAAACTTAGCTTGCTCGTTTGAAGTATTGTAACTTACGGTCATATAAATCTGCACAATTGAGTTTCCGCCAGGGTTCTCATATTCAGTGGCTAAAAAATTATCAACAACTACATGAGAATCGGTAAGAGAAATTGGTGAGAAACTGCCTTCTTCTAAATAGATGGCGTTGTCTTCAAGATAAACTCTGGTAGGGTCAAGGGTTGAAGAAGCCATTCTTAATTCTATGGTTGTGGTAGCCGTCCCGACCGGCATACTAACCAAAGAGGATTCCCTTATCACTCTCTGGATGGTGTTATTAACAAAAGAAATCTGGTCGTTTACTTCATTTATTGAGGTCTGGTGAATATTTACTCGAGTGAAGATAATAAAAATACCAACTAAAAAAACTGACACGGCTGTAAATATGCCAATGTACACAAGAAGTTCGACCAAAGAAAAACCTCGCTGTTTTTTCATAGTGGATTTATTATATCACAAAAAACACATTAGTAGAAAAACGCAACACCAATCTACGAATGAAACCTACACTATCGAAAATAAATATTACTTCTCTGGAAGCTTTCGGAGTCATTTTCGTTGGAAAAATGAACTGTCGGTTCCAAGGAAGGTGGGGTCGGAGTGTAGTGAGAACACAACTGTTTTATACCCCGTGCAACTTGAAAAAGTTTCTGCGGGGCTTGTGTTCGAACAGCGGAGACGGGCTGAGCTATATGCGAAGCATAGCGAAGCCCAGGGCAAAACACAAACACTTCACATTTATTTTTCGAGCCAACACAGGGGCAAGCCCTACTTATAATACAGCCTATCCTCAACCCTCATATCAAAATAATCAATCTTAGAAAAATCAGCTCGCTTCTTTAAAGTTTGAACTACTTCTTCTAAATCATTAGGGACAAAATTCAAACTAAAGAGAAACTTAGGACCGACCGAGATAACTGTTTCCCATTCTTCCAAACTTATTTCTTTTATTAAAACTGATTTAAGATAAAAATTATTCTTTTCCAATATTTCTATCGTCTTTATTATATTTTCTATCCATTCTTCTCTCGGTAAGAATTTTTCGCCTAAAACCAAATGACGGTCGTTAGTATCAGTAATTTTTAAAATCAGAGAACCGCTGACATTTGGAGCAGGAGCAAACACTTTTCCTTTTTCATTAAAAACATAACAATTATCTTTGGTATCACATATAATGCCGGAGAGATTTTTTTCATCAACTGAGATTTTAACTCGCCGACTAAAAAGGTTAACATCAAACTTAACTTCCTTTACCGAAGGTAGAATACTCTCATTTACTAAATCATCTTTTCCGCTAAAAAACCAAAAAAGGATATTATCCGAATCCAAATATCCTAAAATTTTCTTATTCTTAACAACTTGGGTAGCAAGAGAAGAAACAAGAAACTTGTTTGAGAAAAAACTAGTAGTATTGCCGGTTTCTGAGTAATTGTTAGAATAGCTAAATTCAAAATTTTCAACATTAAGAAGACCAGAATAAAAAATAATATAAAGGATACCAATAACAAAAAATGCTGAAAAAATAAAGATGGAAAGATGGAATAACAGCCGGAGTTTCTTTTTTTTCTTTTCTCTTAAAAACATACTTGGTATCAAGAATTAAGGAACTATTTTATTTCGGACTTACCCAAATATTCCTGAAGAGCTTCGGGAACTTTTATAGTCCCTTTTTCGGTCTGATTATTTTCAATAATCGCGATTAATGTCCGGCCAATAGCAAAGGCAGTCCCGTTTAACATATGAACTAATTTAGGCTTGCCACCACTTTCAGGTTGAAATTTTGTGTTCACGCCTCTGGCTTGAAAGTCAGTGGTATTTGAACAGGAATGTGTTTCTCTGTATTTATTTTCGGATGGAAACCATGCCTCAATATCATACTGCTTGGCATCACCCCAGCCCATATCACCGGTACAGATTTCAACAAGACGATATGGAATATTTAATTTATGCATTAGTTTTTTCTGAATGGAAACCATTTCTTTTTGCATCTCCTCCGACTTATCAGGATGGGAAAAAACAAACATTTCCACCTTGTCAAACTGATGAACACGAAGAATACCTCGAGTGTCTTTGCCATACGAACCGGCTTCTCTTCGAAAACAAGTTGAGAAACCCGCGTATTTCACGGGTAGGTCTTTTTCTTCAAATTTCTCATTCATATGGAAAGGACCAATAGAATGCTCAGAACTTCCAATTAAATAAAGATCGTCATCATTTACATAAAAGACGTCTTTTTCATCAATAAACTTACCCTTGCCCATTTTTCTCATAATCTCGGGGTGCATCATTGCCGGTGGAACAATGGGAATAAAATCATTTTCGAGAAGAACATCAAATGCTAAGCGAATCAAAGCAAATTCCATAACGGCGGCATCACCTATTAAATATCCGAAGCGGCTGCCGGCAACCTCAGCGGCTTTTTTAGTATTAATAAGATTTAACTTTTCACCGAGCTCCATATAATTCTTGGGGATGAAATTGAAATCAGGCTTATCTCCCGCTTCCTCTACAACTTTATTATCAGATTCATTCTCACCAACTACAATATCTTCAAAAGGCAAATTAGGAAGTTGGCTTAGAGTCTCACTTCTTTTTTCTTTGAATTTCAACTTCTCTTTTTCAATTTTAGAAATTTGTTTTTTTAAAACCTGGGCCCGAGAGAGGAGTTCTTCCTTTTTCTGTTCGGCAATTTTTTTACTAAGCTCATTCTGTTCGGCTCGGAGATTATCAAGAGCGCTCATTTCCTCCCGCCATTTTTCATCAAATTGAAGAAAACGGTCAACAAGTTTAGGGTCAACCCCTTTTTTCTTAACGCCTTCCTTAACTTGCTCCGGGTTTTCTCTTATTAGATTAATGTCCAACATGGTTAGTAAGTAGTTAGTAGTTATTTGTCCTTCGGCTTGAGGGTGGTAAAAGTTATCACATCCTTTATATTATGAGCGCCGGTTAGAAGCATAACCAGGCGATCAATACCAATACCTAAACCTGCTGTGGGAGGCATGCCGTATTCCAAAGCTTCCAGGAAATCTTCATCAAGACGAGATGCCTCTTTATTGCCGGTTCGGAATATCGCTTCCTGTTTTTCCATCCTTTCTCTTTGATCTAAGGGATTATTTAACTCCGAAAAACCGTTAACAAGCTCTGTGCCCGCAACTACTAATTGAAAACGTTCGGTAAAAGTGGAATCTTCGGACTTAACTTTGGAAAGAGGAGAAATGACTTTAGGATAATCAACTACGAAAACTGGATCATTTATATTAGGCCTTACCTTCTTTTTAAACACCTCATCAATTTCTAGGGTGTTAATTTTATCCATATCACCAGGACTGTATTTTTCAATCAGTTCTGTATATTTTACCCTGGGCCATTTCCCGTTGAAATTGACTTTTTTATTTTCAAAGATTACTTCTTTTATTCCAATGTTTTTAACAAGAGTTTTGAGCCAATTTTCAAGACTATCCATAAGACCTTGGTAATCTTGATACGTCCAATATAGTTCAAGCATAGTGAATTCGGGGTAATGGTCATGATCAATACCTTCATTTCGAAAATTCTTGCCAATTTCAAAGATTTTCTCAAAACCACCCACGAGTAGACGTTTCAAATACAGCTCTGGAGCAATTCTTAGATACATATCAAGGTCAAGGGTATTAAAGTGTGTTTTAAAAGGAGCAGCCAGAGCACCACCGGGAATGGGTTGAATAACCGGGGTTTCAACTTCCATAAAACCATCGGCTTCAATTATTTTCCGAAGTTCATTTATTACCCGCGAACGAAGAATTATTTTTTTCTTTGACTCTTCATTATACACAAAATCAAGGTATCGACGGCGGTATCGTTCTTCAATATTTTCAATACCAAACCAAGCCGAAGGCCAGGGCCGAAGACTTTTGGCAATCATTCGAGCTGAATCAGCCATAATGCTCATTTCTCCCCTTTCGGTTTTACCGGGCACACCGTGAATTTCCAGAAAATCGCCTAAGTCAACAGTGTTCTGTAAAAGTTTAAAATTCTCAGTGTTATCTTCAAAAACCGCCTGAATTTTGCCGGAGCCATCCTTTATATCGGCAAAGATAATGCCCCCTTGATCCCGCCAACCCATCACTCTGCCGGTTATATATACAGGTTTGGCCTTCTTCTCAAAATCATCAAAAGATTCAAGAAGTTTTTTAATTTCAAAATCCTTTCGGCTCTTGGCGGGGAAAGGATTTTTTTTCTTGCGGTATTCCTCAAGTTTTTTGAGACGATTTTCTATTAAATCTTTTAACATGCCAAATTCAACTACTAATTTATCTTTATGATCTTTAAGACTTTTTTGCCTCCGGGGGTTTCAAAAACAACATCATCACCAACTTTACTGCCTAAAAGTTCCTTGCCTAAAGGAGATTCATAAGAAATTTTACCCTCAAAAGGATTAGCTTCATTAGAACCAACAATGGTATAAACAGTTTTTACACCATCTTTTCTAATTTCAACCTGGGAACCAATTTGAACCTTGTTGCTCTTACCAAGTTTTTTAATAACCTCGGCATTCCGCAAAATTTCCTCAAGCTGATTTATTTTCTGGTCGAGAATAGTCTTATCATTTCGAGCTTCTTGATACTCGGAATTTTCAGAAAGATCACCGAGCTCCTTGGCTTCCTTAAGACGCTTGGCAATTTTTCGACGTTCTCTACCTTTAAAATACTCCAGTTCTTTCTTAAGCTTTTCGTATCTTTCTTTTAAAAGATAAGTTTTTTTGAACATAGTTAAGATAAATTAAAAGTGAATTCATCCCGTTAGAGATAGGGTGTGCTCAAAAAGTACACCCGTGTGGTTTAAGACCGACCTATAAATTCCAGTTTTCTTTGATTCTATAGTAAACATAAAATTGATTGTTTGATTATCTCTAACGGGATTCATATTAATTAAACCGACTAATGTGGTAATAAGCGAAGCTTGCATCTCCCTGCGTTCGGAAAAGATAGAAAAACAAGTTTTCTATCTTTCTCCTCACTTGGGGCTGTAAGCAAAGCTTGCTCTCGGGGCGCTCGTCTGAAATGAAAACACATTCGTGTTTTAACTTCATCCTCGCTACCGATTGTAAAAGATTAGTTTCTGTTACTTCCCAACTAATCTATTATAATAATACCAAGAAAAAATGTCATTAGCGACAGGGACGGTATTCAAACCACCCTCGGTAGCATTCTCTATTAAAACTAAAATTGCAATCTCAGGATTTTCGTATGGGGCATAACCAACAAAAAAAGCATTAGTTTTACCTCTACCAATTTCGGCAGTGCCAGTTTTAGCGGCAATTTCAAAAGGCAGGTTTGCAAGATAGTGCGCAGTGCCATATGTCTTGTCAACCGCGTCTTTCATGCCAATTCTTACATATGGAAGAGAATTTTTAATCTCGGAATTAATGTTTTTTATAAGAATTGGGGATTCTTGATTTTTTGCAAGACGAAATTTGTATACTTTGCCACCATTGGCAATAACTGATATGTAATTTATAAGCTCTAAGGGTGTAACGAGAAGTCCGCCCTGGCCAATACTTACATTATACGTGTCTCCGACAAGCCATGGTTTACCAGTTTCCTTCTCTTTCCAATCAGGTGTAGGCAGAAAACCAGTTTTTTCATCAGGCAGGTCAATACCAGTTTTCTCATTAAGATTAAACTTTTGCCACCATTTATACAAGCGATTTATTCCCAATCCGGGCTGATCTCCATAACCACCGCCTACAATATAAAAATAGACATTGCAGGAACAAGCCAAAGCAGAATAAATATTTACCCAGCCATGAGGCTTCCAGTCTTTGAGAATTGTGGGATTATCCGGGTTATACGGATTGGGAATTCTAAGATAACCAGGCGAAAAAAAACTCTTATCTGGACTAATGATACCTTCTTCCAAGGCAGCGGTGGCAACCAAAGGTTTTATGGTTGAACCGGGACTATAAAGACCTTTAACAACCCGATTAAAAAGGGGGTGATCGGGCTGGTCAAGATACTTGGTTAGTTGATTTACCTCAAAACTGGGAATGCTGACTAAGGCGAGAACTTCTCCATTTTGAGGATTAATAGCCACTCCAGCGCCACTGTTGACACCCAGGTCTTCAATTTGTTTTAAAAGGCGATTATAAAAATATTCTTGAAGACCGGCGTCTATAAAGAGATTTAAATTTTCGCCAATTTTAGGTTCGGTGACAATACGTTTATCCTTTATTTCCATCTGGGCATTCATAAAAGCGAGCTCTTTGCCGTTTTGACCCCGAAGCTTTTCATCGTATTGAGATTCAAGACCAGCCTTGCCTATCTCATTTTTAAAAACAAGGTCGGGATTCCTTTTAAGCTCTTCTTTATTAACCAAACCTACGTAACCAATAAGGTGACTAAAAGCTTTGGAATCTTTGGGAATTCTAGAGAAGCCGGGTTCAATTTTAATACCAGGAATATCTTCCGAGGTTAGGGCGATAAGTTCATCATGGGAAATATCCTTTTGTAAAAGAAGGTTACCTAATCGCCAGTCATATTCCTTAACTCTTTGAAGAAGTTCTTCCTTGTTAATGCCAAGAATTTCATCAATTTTCGCAAATAATTTTTCTCTTTCAGTAGTTTCCCCAGGAAAGTTATAGGGAGTAAAAAAGACTTGAAAGGAAGGTTTATTACTAACAATCACTTCGCCAAAACGGTCTTTAATAAGTCCTCGAGGCGCTGATTCTATTCTAGCTTGCGCAATATTGGCAAAAGCGCTTCGTTTATATATAGAATGATTAACTAAGCTTATATTTACAAACTGGATAAAAATAACAAGAGCAACAACTAAAATTACACCAAAGAAAATTCGAAAAACCCTGGAAGTAAGAGGAATTTCTATTAGATTATCTTCAACCGACTTGTCGGTTAAAATGTCCTCAAGATTTAGATTATTTTTATGGCGTGATTTCATTATTTTATGGTTGTCCCGATTTCTAATGAAATCGAGGATCCTCGATATTTTGTTCTGTAAAATATCGGGACGACTTTTGGAATGAAATTACAAACAACGCTAATTCACCTAAGATAAGATTATATATTAATTCCCCTAAAATCATAGGCCAAATTAGAAAACTTGCGCCGACAATGGCTAAAATAATGTAAAAAAGGAAAGTAGCAATAACCATAGAGATAAGAAAATCAACAAAAATGCCGCCGGTGAGATTTCGTTTTAAAAGATTAGTAATAATTCCAAAAACAGCGGCAAGAATGATACCCCAAATCCAAAAGGAAAACCAAAGGAATGATAAGGCGGTAATACCAAGTCCAACAAAAACTAACAACTTCATATTACTTTTTTCGGGAAAACAAAAAGCCAAAACCAGAAAACCGATTAGAATAAGGTTAGGAATGATTCCGCCTATTCTAAGAAAATGATTACTCTGAAACCAAAGTAAAAAAACAAAGACTAATAGAAAAATTAGAGCTTTAGTTAGAAATTTCATGTCTGCCAATTAACAAAAACAACAACTTCATTTATCTCATCAAGATTATACGGCACTTTAACTGATGCAGTACGCCAGATTTCATCGGTAATATCTTTTATCTCTTTTACCTCTCCAATTAATTTCTGATACGGAAAATCGGGAGTAATGTTAAAAACTGAATCGCCTTCATTAATCTCGGCTTCTTTGGAAAGAAGTTTTAATTTTGGAGGTTGGCCACCTTCCATAACTGCTTTATTTTCAATTTCTTTTACAGCCACGCTTGATTTCCATTCCACGTCAAAGATGGTTTCTATTTCAGACTGATTACTCCGAACAACTACCACCTTACCGAGTAGAAAACCATCTTTAGTTAGAACCGGAGCGTTAAGTTTAATATTATCTTCTTTGCCAAGATTTATAATTATTCTTTCTTTGTCATTAAAAGGATAACGAGAATACACCTTAGCTATTACACCTTCCTTAACTTTTTCTTCGGCCTCCGCCTGATATTTTTCAAGTTCAAATTTCAACCTCTGGTTTTCACGGAGAAGTTGATTATAGTCGTTAGAACTAATAACTTTACTATCAGAACCACTTAAAGACACCTTAGTTTTCTGGTAAATATTATTAAAGGCGCCGCGAAAGAAAATAACGACAATAAAAATCGCAACAATAAGGATTAAAATAATAATCTCCTTTAAAGATTTCATAATGAATTAATCAAACTAATAAATAGTATCAAGCTTCAATTACCTTTAAAGAGGCGTCGGTTAGAAGGTGGGAGTATTCATCAAATTTTTCAGTGATAATTCCGGAACCTCGAGCCACGCTCGTCAATGGTTCGTCTATAGTGTATATTTCAACCTCAATTTCTTTCTTTAAAAGCTCCCCGATTCCCCGAAGCATACTGCCGCCGCCACAAATGTAGATACCGTTCTTATAAATATCACCAACGAGCTCCGGCGGAGTAATTTCAATTAAATCTTTTAAGGTATTAATGATTTCTTTCAAAGGTTGGGTAAGCCAAGAACGAACCGTGGTATCTTTTATTTTTACCTCTCTTGGTAAACCACTTGAAACATCTCGACCCCGAATAGTAATCTCAAATTTTTCAGATTGAGGTATAGCAGTTCCAACACCAAGTTTAATTTCTTCAGCTGTCGGTTTACCAATTACGAGCTTTAATTCATCTTTAACTCCTTTTATAATTTCATTATCAAAATAATTACCGGCAATTTTCAAACGCTTTGAAACTACAATCCCGTTCATAGAGATAACGGCCATATCCGTTGTTCCGGCTCCAATATCAACAATTAAATGGGCGGTTGGTTCAAAAATATCAAGATAGCTTGAAAAAGCCGCCGCTAAAGGTTGTTCAAGAAGATATACATTGTTAGCCCCGGTTTCTTTCAGGAGGTCAATAACGGATTTTCGCTCAACTTCAGTTAAATTAGTGGGAATAGCGACGATGATATCGGTAAAAAAAGACCAGGGTAAATTTTCATTTTTTAGAAAACTGCGAATCATCTCCTTTGTCATATCAAAGTCGGCAATTACGCCGTTAGCAATGGGACTTATGGCAGTTATATGAGACGGAGTCCGGGAAACCATATCTCTTGCCCGATGACCGATAGCCACGGCTCGATTGGTTCTATTATTAAAAGCTATAATAGAAGGTTCATTAACAACAATTCCCTTCTTTTTGAGATAGATTTGGGTAGAATCAGTACCTAAATCCAAGCCTAAAAGTTTTTTGAATATCATATTAGTATTGTTTAAATTTATAAGCAAAGCTTGCAATTTCGTCAGTCGGTGGAAATAAATATATTTTCAGTATATTTATTTCACCTCCTTCCTTATTATAAGTTTATATTACTAAATTTTCTTCATAATTTCCAATATTTGAAAATTTAGATATTTACTAATAACCTCTGGCAAAAATCACCCTGTATTTAGCATTCCCGCCGCATTTCACGCATTTACCTGTTTTAGGTTCTTGATTCTCAAATGGAATACAACGAACGGTAGCTTTGGTTTCACTCTTGATTTCGGCCTCGCAATTTTCATCACCGCACCAATCGGCATATACCAAACCACCTTGTTTAATGAATTTTTTGAAGTCATCATAATTTTCAGCCTCATAAGTATTATCCTTCTTAAAATCACTGGCTTTTTTCAAAAGAGCGTTTTGGATACAATCAAGAATCCTCGGCAGCTCTTCAGGAATTTTACTAAACTCAATCTCTTGTTTTTCGCCATTATCCCTTCGAACAAGAATAGCTTTGCCGGATTTCAATTCTTTCTCCCCTATTTCAATTCTTACCGGCACACCTTTCTTTTCCCATTCAAAGAATTTATTGCCTATGGTTTCATTTTCCCGGTCGTCAAATTCTACTTTAAGACCAGAAATTGATTTTTTTACCTCCATAGCTTTTTTAATAATCCTATCCTTGTTTGATTCGTCTTTCCAAACAGGAATTAAAACAACATGGATAGGAGCTACTTTAGGAGGAACAACAAGCCCTTTATCGTCGGAATGAACCATAATTAGACCTCCAACAAGGCGGGTGGAAACGCCCCAACTCGTCTGCCAGACATACTTATCATTGTTTTCTTCGTCTTTATATTTAATATCAAATACCTTGGCAAAGTTCTGGCCAAGATTATGAGAAGTACCCATTTGAATAGCTTTTCCATCTTGCGCGAGAGCTTCAATAGTATATGTCCGCAGGGCACCGGCAAACTTTTCAGATTTGGATTTCTCACCAACCACTACAGGTATGGCCATAAAATCTTCAGCGAAGCTTTTATACACGTCATTCAAAATCTTGAGAGATTCTTCTTCGGCCGCTTCCTCACTTATATGAGCAGTATGGCCTTCCTGCCATAAAAACTCGGTGGTTCGGAGAAACAAACGAGGACGCATTTCCCAACGAACGATATTGGCCCACTGATTTATCATATAAGGGAGGTCTCGCCAGGAATTAATCCATCTGGAAAAAGCGGCATTTATTATGGTTTCGGATGTGGGACGAATAACAAGAGGTTCGTCAAGCTTTTTCCCGCCGGCGTGGGTTACTACCGCCAATTCCGGAGAAAAACCTTCAATATGCTCCTTTTCCCGGGAAATATAACTTTCAGGGATAAGAAGCGGGAAATATGTATTCTTAGCGCCGGTGGCTTTTATTTTTTCATCCAAAATTCTCTGGAAATTTTCCCAAATAGCGTATCCGTAAGGCTTAATTATCATTGAACCCTTAACCTCAGCGTGTTCGGCGAGGTCGGCGGCTTTTATCACGTCTTGATACCACTCGGAGAAATTCTCCTCACGTTTTGTTATTCCTTTACTCATCCCGTTAGAAACAAGGTGTGCCTTTTAGGCACGCCTGTGATATTTAAATTTGACCTTGTGTTTCTGTTTAGTTTCATTTAAGCAGTTTGCTTATAGTTTTTATGCCTGACTGTTTCTAACGGGACTCATAGGTTTACTATATCAGCCAATACCTCGCTTGGCAACAAAAGAAGGGTTCATTTAGAACCCTTCTTTTCATTCTTCATCCTCTTTACCTCCAAGCTTTTCCTATACCTAAAACTAGACGGTGTTCTGTACGTTGGCCTCCCCTTCTTTTTCCTAATTTTGGCATGGTCTTTCATTTGTTTATCACAAGGAAGGTGAGGAAAATAAATGCTTGTATTTATTTTCCGAGCCAACGCAGGGGCAAGCTTCGCTTACTTTTTTTCTTTATCCCCTGTAATTTCAGTGGGGGCGGACCATTTACAGCCAACTTTATTATCTATGGCATTTCCTTCAGCTTGAGTGATTTCCTCCCGATACTTCACATCTGGTGGATAAAACCTCGCTATAGCCAAACCTTCTTTTACTAATTGAATATTAATATTTTGACCATCAGGCAAGAAAATATATCTTAAATATCTATCATATTGGTCAACATCGGTTTCGTCTTTCTCCAACCTCACTTCCTTGTTAAAGACCATTTCTTCCAAACGAGATTTCGCTTCTCCATAACAAAGATAACCTTTTTCATCGGTATCAATACTCAAAAGCCGGATATGATATCCCCCTTCAACAACAACTGTATCTCCATCCAAAACTTTAGTAACTATTGCTTCGGTTGGACACTCGCTAGTAAAATCAGAAAGTGGGATATCGGATGGAAGATTTACTTTTTGTTCATCCCGAAGGCCGAAATATATTCCCGCTCCAACAATTAAAGATCCGATAACAATCGCCAAAAATATTTTATTTCCCTTGTTTTTCATCCCCGTAGAAATTTCACTGATTTAATAAACCCCATGTAATTAATATGACTAATTTTATTATAAAACCTATCTTACAAAATTACACCTGAATTAAAACTTACCCTACAGCAAGATATCAGTGTAATTTCACGGGGTTAGCCCGGTGAAACTATACTGCTAATTCTTTTGCTTTTCGTGCCGTTAGGCGCGGCAGTGAAGTTTCACTGGGCATACTCATTCCTAATTATACACTAAAAATAAAAACAGCCCATTTCTGAGCTGTTTTTAATTTAACCTAAAATTATATCATTCATAATTTTTATTTTTAAATTAATTCTCTAGTTTTTACCCAAAAAGTCAGAAATATTTCTTGCTTTGCTTACGCTCGGTAGCGAGGATATAAATAAACGTTTATGTTTATTTATTCCGAGTGCCCCGAGGGCAAGAATCTTTGATTCTTATCACAAAATAAATCTCCCTATATCTTTGACGGTGACAAAAATCATTAAAGCAATTAAAAGAAGAAAACCAGCCGCATTTATAACCATTTGAACTTTGCCGGAGACTGGAGAACCTTTGATTTTTTCAATAAGAATAAAGAAGAAGCGACCGCCATCCAAGGCCGGAAAAGGAATAAGATTTAAAATAACAAGATTAAGAGAGATAAAACCAATGAACTGGACTAAGTAAATAAAACCGATTGTACTGACTTGTTTGGTAATCACAAAAATACCAACCGGACCGGCTATATTTTCCATTATTTCAGGAGTGGTGAAAGCTTTAGTGATAATAGTATAAAAACCAACAGCGATTGCGCCGAGCATTTGAATGCTTGTTTTTAATCCATGCCAGAAAGCGGTAAAAAGAGGTTTCTTCTCAATACCCATATTTACAAGAGCTACGCCCAGACTGCCTTCCCCAGGCGGCGGATTTATCCGGCCGGAGATATCAGTTTCAAAAGTTTTACCATCCCGCTGGATAGTTAAAGTAAATAGACCCTCGGGGGTTTCTTTAACAAAATTTATAAACCTATCAGTAGTTGTTAAATTATCAAGAATTTCCTCTCCCCGTTGGGTTTCAAGAATAATATCACCGGCTTGAAGGCCGGCGTTTTCAGCCGGAGAACTATCCGCCACCGAAACAATACCAACGTATTCCGGAGC
>Ga0307991_1002250_pt1 | contig 13143 bp, 10 predicted proteins | sample EllFjometagen131_FD_203146 | JGI IMG/M metagenome (GOLD analysis project Ga0307991, IMG submission 203146) | Marine microbial communities from Ellis Fjord, Antarctic Ocean - #131 | ecosystem: Environmental > Aquatic > Marine > Unclassified | place: Southern Ocean | collected 2014-10-08
TTGGTGGTAGTTATGAGCCTTCAGCTAAATTAAATGGTAATTTGGTAAATCGCTATAATTTTGGCAACGATGAAGACACCCTGAGTTATAATGAAGACCTGTTTGAAATACCTGAAAATGCTAATATTGGCATGACCTATCAATTTTCTAATAAATTAAAATTAAATCTGGAAGGCAATTATACATTCTGGTCAAAGAGCAACAGAGAATATGAAGATGAGTATGGCAATCCTGGAAAATATGAAGACAGCTGGCGAATAGCGAGTGGGATTTCTTACGATCCAATTTCAGGATATGGCAAATGGTATGAGCGGATACCCTTTCGATTAGGTGGCAGTTACAGATTATTGCCTTTTAAGAATGGTGGAGACGATATTCAGGAATTAGGATTGTCAGCAGGCAGTACTATCCAGCTTGATTCTCCAGGCAGAAAGATAGATTTTGCAATGAGATACATATATCGTGGAAATAGTGAAAACAGCGGATATCGGGACAGGTCTCTGCAACTGGTGATAGGAGTTACAGGCTTTGATATTTTCCAGAAAAGACCAAAGCGAACCAAAGAGCGGGACATCCCTAAGGTTGATCCCGGCATGGGAGTGAGAGAAGACACACAATGAGATTTAGCTGGAATATCCCTGAAACATCGAATCTGAATTTTTATGACCAGATAGTAGGTAATCGTGGAATCGAAGAGAGTTATTTTTATGCAGGACTGAAAGATATACCGAATCTAAATCTGATCAAAGATATGGAAAAGGGTGCTTTGAGAATAATCAAGGCACTGCAACGCAAAGAACGGATAATGATCTTTGGAGATGATGATATTGATGGCATCACTTCCACTTATATACTCTTTGATTTTTTCAGCAAACTGGGATTTCAGGACCATTATGCCTATATTCCCAACCGGATACTTGAGAGTCACGGGATGCAGGCAGGATTTATCAAGGAAGTGAAAAGCAGGAATATCTCACTTGTGATCACAGTGGATGGTGGAGTATCTTCAGTGGAACAGGTGGGTGAATTGAATCAGATGGGTTGTGATGTAGTGATCACTGATCATCATGAAGTGCCGGAGGTATTACCGGCAGCTTATGCTATTATCAATTGCAAGCAAAAAGACTGTCAATTCCCCTTTAAAATGCTGGCAGGGGTGGGAATCAGTTATTTATTGATCAAAAAGATAGCAGAAATTATCAATACAGTAACTGATCCCAGTTATTTATTCTGGGTGGCAGTAGGTACAATCTCAGATAAAGTTCCTCTGGCAGGAATAAACCGAATATTAGTGAAAGAAGTGATAGAGAACTGGTATGAATTTGAAGATGATACTCTGGATGTATTGAACAAATACTTCTGGTTTCCGGGAGATTTTTCCTCGCGGATGGCGATTTTTAGATATTTGATCAAATTACTTGCTAATGGCAGGGAAGCTGATGGGCATAATACCTCATTCAAACTGCTTAATTCACCTAAGATCTATAAAAGTCAGATATTGAAGTCCCTGATCTCGAAAAGAAAAGAGAGTGAAAAGAAATTAAATGAAGTGCGGAGTTATATAGAAGATCTGGTTTCAGATGATATCGGGATATATTTTTTGCATTATGATAAAGATGATATGATTCCGCATCAGTATCTTGGTCTTTGTGCGACCACGATCAGTAAAACCCACATGATACCTACAGTATTTTTGAAGAAACGGGGTGATCTGATCATTTGTGAGGTGCGTGGAATAGACGGTTTTGACTTTATCAAAGCATTTGAAAGTCTAAAGGATCTATTGATCCAATGGGGTGGGCATCAGAAGGCAGCGGGATTTACCATGAAGCAGGAAAATCTGGAGGAATTTATAATCCAGTTCAAGGAATATGTGGAGACGCATCGGGAATCAATTATGGCAAACCGCAGGCTTGATATCGATTGTGTATTTGAACCAGCGCAGATCAATCAGTTGATCAGCTTTGTTCAGATAGATCTGCCCACATTTCAGCCGTTTGGAGAAGGAAATCCTGAGCCACTATTTCTGATCAGAAATTATAATCCAGCCCGAGATGGCAATAGCCTTTCTTTTGCAGAAGACAGCAACCTTTCGTCAGATAAATATTATGATATAGTGTTTAATTTCAGAGGATCATCATTTTACCTGGTTGACAGCCGGGAATCCTCTTCAAATCAATAGATCAAGGAGCACGAGATGAAAATAAACCAAAACCTTTGCGATATTTGTGGGAGCTGCGTGGCAGTGTGCCCGGTGGATGCGATCAGTATAAGCGAATTTTCTGTGACAATTCATCAGGATCAATGCATTCAATGTGGAAACTGCATACAGGTGTGCCCAGTAAAAGCGATCAGTGAGGATGAATAATGAAAAGCAGTCAATATGATATAGTAGTGATAGGTGGAGGACCGGCTGGGAGTATATCAGCACAATATGCAGCAGAAAAGGGTGCAAAAGTACTAATGCTGGAGCGTGATAGAGAAGCCGGAATACCGGTAAGATGTGCAGAGGGCGTTTCTCATAAAGGGATAGCTTCCTTTATAGATATTGATCCCAAATGGATAGCAGCGAAAATAGATTGTGCCTGTTTGCATTCTCCAGATGGAGAAAATGCCTATATGTATAATAATGGTGCGGGATACGTACTTGAACGGCGGATATTTGACACGGAGCTGTGTAATCTGGCGATTCAGGCAGGAGCAGAAATGCTAACCAAAGCAGATGCAGTGGGATTAGAATTTGAAGGTGAAAAGATCACAGGTGTAAAATATAAACACAATGGTGAGGTCAAAATAGCTAATTGCTCAATTGTAATTGGAGCAGATGGAATAGAATCACGTGTGGGCAGATGGGCTGGTATAAATACAGCACTTGCCTTAAATGATATTGATACCTGCGTGCAATATACAGTGAGCGGAATAGATTTTGAAGCAGATACCTGTCATTTTTATTTTGGCAGAGATGTGTCACCTGGCGGATATGTGTGGATATTTCCCAAAGGTAATAAGACAGCCAATATTGGCATTGGCATAAGTGGACACCTGGCTGCAGATAAAGGACCTAAAGAGTATCTGGATGAATTTATGGAAAAACACTTCCCGGATGCCAGTGTAAATTATACCGTGTATGGTGGAGTTCCTACTGCCTGGGGATTAAATGAATACATCAAAGATAATATAATGTTGGTGGGAGATGCTGCCCGACAGGTAAATCCTATAACTGGGGGTGGAGTTATTCAGGCAATGATCGCAGCCTGGATAGCGGGTCGGGTTGCTGCTGATTCCATTGCGGAAGGTGACCAGAGTAAAAAATATTTACTGAGATATAAGAATGAATGGGATGCCAAATTAGGTAAAACCCAGAAAACCATGTATGCTATGAAAGAGAAATTCATGAATATGGATGATACAAAATTTAATAAACTGGTGAAGATGTGCCAGGGCATTCCAAAAGATGAATTCAGCCTTAAGAAATTGTTCTCAGTGGCAATGAAGGGTAATCCTCTTTTAGTGGCAGAAATAGCCAAAGCCTTTGTGGTAAGCAAACTCAAGTAATTTTTAATTTTCCTAAATAAAATTATGAGCAGTAAATGAATAAGATAAACAAGTCAGAGTTTTTCAGGAAATCTATACATATCAGCTCTCTCCTGATCCCTATGCTTTATAAGTATCTTTTTCATTTTAACCGTAAGAATACTTTTTTGATCCTTTTGCCATTAACGGTAATATTTATATTATTTGACACCTTCAGGATAGAGCACAAAACTTTCAAGAAATTTTATCAGGGTCTGTTTGGGATAATATTGCGCAAGCATGAGCTAAGCGATTTTACTGGAGCAGCTTATGTGATGGTATCAGCAGTATTATGTATTGCTTTATTTCCGGGTAATATAGCTTTTATGTCCTTATCATTTTTGGCGATAGGAGACACCTTGGCAGCTCTGGTCGGCATCAGGTTCGGCAAACGAAAACTACCCGGTCAAAAGAAAAGTGTTGAAGGCAGTATTGCCTGTTTTTTAGGCACTTTTATCTTTGGGGTAGTGTATTATAAATTTGATTATCAGTTAGGTTTATCATTAGCAACAATTTTGATGGGAGCGGCAAGTGCCACTCTTGCAGAAGCCTGGCGGATAAGATTTGACGATAATTTTAAAATCCCATTAATCTCGGGTTTTGTAATGTATCTGGCAAGTATAATATTCATGTAAAGGGTGGTAACAGAAGTGAAATTATCATTTGTTATTCCGGCATATAATGAAGAAGAAAGTATAGTTCAACTCTATGAAGAGATCATTAGCAATCGCGGAGAACATCAATATGAGATCATCTTTATCGAAGATGGCAGCACAGATGGCACATTTGAAGTGATGAAAGAACTCGCCGGCAGAGATGCCAATGTGAAAGTAGTGAAATTCCGCAAGAATCTGGGAAAAGCTGCAGCATTGCAGAGTGGATTTAATATTGCCAGTGGAGATGTGATCTTCACTATGGATGCTGATCTGCAGGATGATCCCAAAGAAATACCCCATTTTCTGGAGAAACTGGCAGAAGGTAATGATCTGGTTACAGGCTGGAAAAAGAAACGTCATGATCCATTATCAAAAAGACTGCCTTCTAAATTCTTTAATTTTATAACTTCTCAGTCTTTTGGTTTGAAGCTGCATGACTATAATTGTGGATTCAAGGCATATCGTGCAGAAGTTATCAAAGAGTTGGATGTTTATGGAGAAATGCATCGCTATATTCCTGCTCTTGCACATTCGAAAGGTTTTAAGGTGGCAGAAATTGTGGTGGAGCACCGTAGCAGGAAATTTGGTAATTCCAAATATGGCTGGGAAAGATATCTGAGAGGATTTCTGGATCTGCTTACTGTAAAATTGCTCACGCATTATTCCCGTAGTCCCTTATATTTGTTTGGAAATATTGGAGCCAGTATATCATTTCTGGGATTTTTAATAGCACTTTATCTATCAGTTCTTAAAATATTTTATGCTCAGGCATTATCAAATCGCCCTCTTTTATTTCTGGCAATATTATTGATAATGGTGGGATTGCAATTCTTTTCACTGGGTTTGCTGAGTGAGTTGATAGTAAATCAGAACCGTAAACTGAATCGAGAAAAAAATATCTCTATCCAAACAACTATTAATATCAAAGAGGAAAAAAATGACTAATAACTTTGAGCTTTTCAAAGCAAAGATGCAAGGGGAAAAGTTAGACCAAATAGTTATTGATTCCTTTAAATATCTCTATGATAAACTGGCAGCAGGTGAAAGCGGGAAATTAAGCAAAACTGAGATTGACCAACCTGCAGATGACAGATTAGTAATATATAAAGACCTGCCAGATGGAAATAAAGCTCCTCTTGATAAACTTGCTGTTATCAAATTAAATGGTGGGTTAGGCACCTCCATGGGACTGGATAAAGCAAAATCTCTTTTGAAAGTAAAGGATGAATATACCTTTCTGGATATTATTGCTCTACAGATGATCCGGTTGCGTGAATTAAAACACATCACAGTTCCGCTATTATTTATGAATAGCTTTAATACCAGCGAAGACACTCTTTCATATCTGGCAAAATATAATGAGCTTAAGATCAATGATCTGCCTTTAGACTTTTTGCAGAATAAATTCCCTAAGGTGATCAAAGATACTTTGCAACCATTAGAGATGGCAGATGATAAACTGAACTGGAACCCACCGGGACATGGTGAGATATATATGGTGATGAAGAAAACTGGAGTGCTTGATCTTCTGCTGAAAAAGGGATATAAATATATCTTTATCTCCAATTCTGATAATCTGGGAGCGGTTGCAGACGGCAGAATTCTGCAATATATGGCGGAGGAAGATGTTCCCTTTATTATGGAAGTGTGCCACCGTACAGAAATGGATAAAAAAGGTGGGCATCTGGCACAGGACAAGAAGGGAAGACTTATCTTAAGAGAATCTGCCCAATGCCCAGAAGAAGAGGTCAAAGAGTTTCAGGATATTAATTATTATAAATATTTCAATACAAATAACCTATGGGTCAATCTGCCGGCACTGGAGCAGAAATTACGTGAAAATGAGAATTTATTGCAGCTTACACCAATTATGAATCAGAAGAAAATAGATGGGATTCCAGTAATTCAACTGGAATCTGCTATGGGCTCAGCGATAAATGTATTTGAAGACAGTCAGGCAGTAGTTGTGGAGAGGGAGCGTTTTGTTCCGGTTAAAAAGACCAATGAATTTCTGGCAGTACGCTCAAATGCTTATGTGATTGATGAAAGCTGGCAGATAAAACTGAAAGAGGGTAGAACTAATGCACCTCAAATCCAGCTTGATGAGAGATATTATAAATCTGTGAATGATTTTGATGAAAGAATGAATAATAATTATCCGTCTTTGGAAGATTGTGAAGCATTCTCCATCGAGGGAGATGTACACTTTGGGGAAAATGTGGTGATCAAAGGAAAAGTGAAAGTAACTGCTTCTCACCCATCAGTACTGGAAAAAATGGAATTGAGTGATGAAAATATTAAATTGGATTAATTATGACTGCTAAACAAAAAATCATTATTATTTTTTTGCTTTTGCTGACAGGCATAGCAAATGCCGTAGATATTAATATTGCCTTAAAAGAACTTAACGGGACAACTACGATCGATGAACCAGGATTATATGCTCAGGCATTTAAAATCCCGGAGGTACTATTACCACAGGAATATATAGATCATCCAGAACGTATCCTTGATCAGGCTAATAATAAAAAGAAGATGTATATATTGAATAAATTAGCCCGAGACAGCTGGAAAAGATCATTTGACCAGAGTCTTGAATATGGTCATCAAGCGCTGGAAGTAGCGAGAGAAGCGCATATTGATTTTGGCATAGTGATATCATTAATTACTCTGGCGGAAACATATCTTCAAATGGAAGAATATGAAAAAGCCTCAGAAGAATATCTGGAAGCTGAGGTAGTGATCCTCAATTTACTAGATAAAAAAGAGCTGCTGGAAATCTATGATGGTTTAACCAAAGTATGGATAGTAGCCAAGGAAGAAAATAAAGCGCTGGAATATGCCAATAAATCATATGAATTGCAGAAATTGGAAGGTGATGTTAAATCAATATCAGATCAGTTGATCAATATAGGTAATGTATATTTTCATTTCTCTAATTATGAAAAAGCTCTTGATTATTACTATCAGGCACTTGATATAGAAGATGCAAATCAGCTTGTCTGGCGGCAGGGTTTGATCCGCCATAACCTGTCAATGGCTTACTTTAAACTGGGAGATTTTGCTGAAGCACAAAAGAATATCAATCTGCTGCTCGAAAATGCTGACCAGGGGAAAAATAAATGGGAATATGCTGATGGTTTGAGTTTCAGAGGTTATCTGCAAGGTAAAATGGAAAAGTATGACCTGGCACTTGTGGATTACTATGCTGCCTTGAGGATATACCGTGAGATCAAAGATTTCTCAAGTCAGGTAGAAATTTCTATCAGTATCGGTAATATTCAATTGCTTTCAGGCAAAATAAAGCAGGCAAAAGAAACTTATCTTAAAGCTCGAGATTTGGCAAATAAATATAATCATATTACGGGGCTTGCCTCTTTAGAAAATAACCTGGCAGTAATTGCAGAGATCAATAAGGATTACGATGAGGCAATTAAGAAAAACATCACTTCTTTGAACCTGGAAAAAAGTGACGAAAATAAAATCGGAATAATTACTTCTCTCTATAATCTGGGAAATCTCTATCTAACTTTAAGTAATTATGATAATTCCGTTAAAAGCTTTTTACAAAGCCTGGAATTATCTCAAGGTTTGGGTGAAGACTTCTTAATAAAGGAGATATATTATTGTTTGGCAGAACTATATACTCAGACTGGAGATTATGAAAAAGCCCTGGAATTTCAAAAAAAATATTCTGATCTTAATTATAATTTAAACATTGCTGACCTGCAAACCAGATTTGAAGTAGGAAAGAAACGATATGAAGTGGAATTGCTCAAAAAGCAGAATACAATTTTAAATCTTCAAAAATCAAGAATGTGGATGGGGATGATCTCACTTTCAATTTTAGTTGTATTAATGATCTGGGTGAATGCATCCAAATCAAAGGTTAATAAAACTTTAAAAACCGAGGTTAGAGAACGCAGCAGCACTGAAAATGAATTAAAAAAAATTAAATCTGAGCTGGAACAGCGAGTAGCACTTAGAACTTCAGAATTAACCAGATTAAATAAATCACTTCAAAATGAAGTTAGTGATCGTCGTCAATATCAGGAAAAACTGGAGCTTTCTCTGGAAGAAAAAGATGTGATGATGAAAGAAATTCATCACCGGGTAAAAAACAATATGCAGGTGATCTCCAGTCTTTTGAAGATGCAAGCAAATTACATAGATGATGAAACTATTGTCGGAATTTTTGATGATAGTTATCACAGGGTGAAATCAATGTCACTTATCCATGAGAAGCTGTATCGTTCAGACGATCTGGCACGGATAGATTTTCAGGATTACGTGCAAAGCCTGACTGGACTGTTAATGAACACCTTTACTCCTCCCTGTCAGATAGATTTTGAATTTGATCTAAAAGACATTCTGCTGGACGTAAATATAGCTATTCCCTGTGGTTTGATCATTAATGAGATAATCACAAATTCTCTTAAGTATGCCTTTCCTAATAGGGAGCATGGAAAAGTGATTATCAATATGAATCACGATTTATTCACCGGATATATACTTAAGATCAAAGATAATGGTATCGGTTTGCCAGAGGGATTTGATGTAAATAAAACCAGATCTTTGGGTATGAGACTTGTATATCTGCTCAGTGAAGATCAATTGGAAGGAAAAGTAAAAATTAACTCAGATAATGGTACTGAGTTTATTATCAGCTTTCCGGGGATTTCTACCTGATGGATATAGTCAAAGTTCTCATTGTAGAAGACGAAAGGATCATTGCCGAAAGCATTAAGATTTCTATAGAGAAATTAAATTATAGTGTATGCGGAATAGAAGCCTGGGGTGAAAAGGTAACATCTGCTATTGAAGAGCTGCAACCGGACCTGATTTTGATGGATATCAGATTACGAGGTGAGATGTCAGGTGTTCAGGCAGCAGCAATAATCAAGGATAAATTTGATTTACCAGTAGTTTTTTTAACCTCATATTCTGATGATAAAACGATCCAGAATGCAAAATATACTTATCCTTATGGCTATCTGGTGAAACCATTTGAAGAGCGTGAATTGTATGCTACTATCGAAATTGCACTTTTTAAACACAGAACTTCTCAAGAACTAGAAAAGTACCGCGATCATCTTGAACAACTTGTGGAGGCAAGAACTTCAGAATTAAACAAAGTAAATTTAGAGCTTGAAAGTAGAATCAAAGATGAAGTAGAAAAGAGGAATAAACAGCAGCAGGTAATAATTCAGCAATCCAAACTGGCTTCTCTGGGTGAACTTGCCGCTGGAATTGCTCACGAAATAAATCAACCTCTTAACATCATTTCATTTACCATGGATAATGTTCTTGCTCATATTAAATCTAATAATTTAAATAGAGACTATCTGCAGAAAAAAATGGATAAGGTATTCCAGAACATCTTCCGTATGAAAAATACTATTCAGCATATTCAAACTTTTTCCCGTGAACAAAAGGAAGGGAATTGTGAGATTTTTAATCTTAATAAACCCGTAACTGATGCTATCAACCTTCTTTATGAACAATATCGCAATCATGGGATTGAACTAAAATTAGAACTGGATTCCCGTAATTTGCCAGTATATGGTAATCCTTTCCGTTTGGAACAGGTACTTTTAAATCTGGTTAGCAATGCACGGGATGCTATTAAAGATAATAATGGTAAAATTGTGATTACTACCAGTCTTCATGAAAACCAGATATTACTGATAGTGTCAGATAATGGTGAAGGAATTGACCCTGAAATTATTGACCAGGTAATCCATCCCTTCTTTACAACCAAGCAACCAGGAGAGGGCACAGGATTAGGGCTTTCAATATCTTATGGTATCATAAAAGACCTGGATGGAAATCTGGAAATTGAGAGTATTCCTGGTAAAGGAACAAAAGCAATTGTAACACTGCCTCTCTTGCAATCTCAGGAAAAGATAGATGCAAAATAATAAAATGAATATCCTGATTCTTGACGATGAACCCAGTTTCAATGAAGAGCTTATAGAATTTATTGAAAGCATGGATTTTAAAGCATCAGCAGAAGAACTGCCGGAAAATGCCCTCAATTATCTGAAATTAAATCCTGTAGATATCCTCATATTAGATATCAGACTTCCTCAAATGAGTGGAATTCAGGTTCTGAAAAAAGTAAGAAAAAAATATCCAGAGTTAGAAGTTATAATGGTTACTGGGCATGGAGATATGGATACAGTAATTGAAGCTATGCGCCTGGGTGCCTGTGATTTTCTAAAAAAACCTTTCCGCCATATTGATATCAAGCTTGCAATTGAGCGAACGCGCAAATTTCTGGAAGTTTCACGAAAACTCAAAAAAGTGGAAAGCCAGTATTCTATGCTCAGTCGTGAACTCAAAAAGAAGGTAGAATATGACCTGATTGGCAATAGTGAATTATTACAAAAGGTTTACGAACTGGCAATGACAGCAGCAAAATTTAAGAATTCCAATGTTTTGATCACTGGGGAAAGCGGAAGTGGAAAAGAGATCATTGCCCGTTTGATACATTATGCCAGTCCCAGGCATGCCAATAACTTCTGTCCGGTAAATTGCAGTGCTATTCCTGAATCTCTATTAGAGAGTGAATTCTTCGGGCATAAGAAAGGTTCTTTTACTGGTGCTATTTCAGATCAGAAAGGTTATTTTGAACTGGCAGATCAGGGAACTATATTCCTGGATGAAATTGGGGATATGCCAATTGAATTGCAGGCAAAACTGCTTAGGGCAATTGAAAGTAAAAAAATCAAAAAGATAGGTGATCAGAAAGAATACAGTTATGATTTCAGAATTATATCTGCCACAAATAGAAACGTAGATGAATTAGTGAAAAGCTCAAGATTTCGGCTTGATCTGGTGCACAGATTAAATGCTGTGGAAATTCACATTCCTCCTCTGAGAGAAAGAATTTCTGATATTCCCCCTTTGATCGATTACTTTATCAACCAGCTGGCAGGAGATATGAACCTTCCTAAGCCAGATATCACTCCTTCAGCCATCCACAAGCTGCAGCAGTACAGTTTTCCTGGTAATGTAAGAGAACTCAAGAATCTCATTGAAAGGGCATTTATCCTGAGCAAAGGAGTAGATCTTCAACCTCAGCATTTCCTGCTGGATGAAAAATCTGATCTGTTTGATCAAACTGATCTGATCTCTGATAAGAGCCTTTTGCTTGAAGAACATGAGAGACAACTGATCCTGATCGCTCTGGAAAGAACCCAATATAATCATCAGAATGCTGCTGACCTTTTGGGTATTTCACGCCATGCACTTAGCAGAAGACTAAAGAAATTCGAAATTGAAGCTGGTAAATCTTAAACCGTAAATAAATTCTCTATTATATCTGAAGGTATTATTGACCTTGTTTCTCGTTTAGCTGTCAGTTTTTCCGCTGTCTCACCAAGCACCCACGAAGCAGAAGTTGCTGCCTTTGATACGTTCAGTCCTTGACCAATAAAACTGATAATTATCCCGCTTAGCACATCTCCACTGCCTCCAGTTGCCAGTCCGTCATTGCCAGCAGCACAAAACAGTAACTCCTCTCCATCACAGAATATACTGGTAGAGCTTTTCAAGAGCACCTTGAGTTTATTTTCCTGACAAAATGTCATTAGATTTTTAACAGGATCTTTTAAAATTTCCTCAGTACTTATTCCAGTCAGCCTTGAAAATTCCCCTATATGTGGAGTGAGTAGTACGTCTTTATTTATCAGTATGGGTAAAAGGTCTTTCCGGGAACTTAACAGATTCAAGCCATCAGCATCTATTACCAGCGTTTTTTCCCATTCTTTTACCAGCATTTCCAGAATAGCTTCTGCCGTATGGCTTGTGCCAACTCCTGGTCCAAATAATACCGCATCAAATCTCTTTAACTGCCTGGTAAATTCCTCTGATTTTTCCGGTATTACTCTGGTCATTACTTCCAATAAATGGGTTTCAAAGATCAATTCCATTCCCTGAGGATGAAAAAGTGTGATCAACCCTGCTCCACTACGCAAAGCTGCTCTGGAAGAAAGCACTGCTGCTCCTGAATAGCCTGGAGACCCAGCGATTATTGCTATTCTTCCATAATTACCCTTATGATAATATCCTTTTCGTTCAGGAAATATTACTGATCCAGCATCAATTAGCATACTTTTCGGTTCTTTCCCGCTGATCACCTCCAGGGGAATGCCAATATCGATAACTGTGATCTTACCTGAGTGCCATTTACCTGCTTCCATAACTGAACCATATTTTAAAGCTGCCATAGTTAGGGTATATTCTGCCTTGATTGCTGATTCTGCTGTCCCATTATTAGCATCAACCCCGCTGGCAATATCTATTGCTACTGTCAGTTTTGATCTATCATTGATCTCTGCTATCAATTTCACTATCCAGCCTCGAAGGTTTCCCTTAAGACCAACTCCAAAGATTGCATCTATCACCATTGAAAAATCTGCTATACTTATTTTCACTGCCTGCCATTCTTCATAGCTGCTGATTGCTTTCACCGTGATATTCATCTCCAGACAACTATGATAATTGTCCAGAGTTTCTGTTGACATTTTATCAATTAGACCTGTTAAAATAATGGTTACTTTATATCCCCAATTAGACAGATATCTGCCAATAACAAATCCATCTCCCCCATTATTACCGCTTCCACAGAAAATCAGTATTTTGCCAGAACTCATGATATTATCTCTAATGTATTCAGCACTTCCCCTGCCGGCATTTTCCATTAATTCTTTGCCTGGTATGCCTAATTCATTGATTGTATATCGATCACAATCGTACATCTGCTTTCTGGATAATAAATACATTATGCCTCCAGATCTTTTATTGGTAATAATATCTCAAAAGTAGTACCCTTTTTCAATTCGCTTTGCACAATTCTTATTTTACCCTGATGGTATTCTTCGATTATTCTTTTTGCCAGGCTCAAACC
>Ga0307991_1002251_pt1 | contig 13142 bp, 10 predicted proteins | sample EllFjometagen131_FD_203146 | JGI IMG/M metagenome (GOLD analysis project Ga0307991, IMG submission 203146) | Marine microbial communities from Ellis Fjord, Antarctic Ocean - #131 | ecosystem: Environmental > Aquatic > Marine > Unclassified | place: Southern Ocean | collected 2014-10-08
GGGTGATCATGGGCAGGCCGATGGAAATCCCGGTGAGAATACCGACATGCACACTGGAGCCTCCGATATTGAGTATAAATGAAGAAAGTATCGTATTGACGTCAATAAATGTGGAGGCAAACGCCAGGAAAAGGGCGTGCCAGATAAAAGCATAAAAATTGCGCCTGTAATGCGTCGGGGTAGTCATTTTTATAAATATTTCGACCGATGCAGTCAACAAACCATGTTCGGGATTTTATTCCCCATGATTGTAACCGGACCGGTCGAAAATAATTTTCCTGCCTATGTTTTCTGACGTCCTTTATTTGCCACCTTAAATTTTTCCCCAAATGGGATGCGTTATCGAGTTAAAATCGAATATTGAAATCTAAAATTAGATAACGCTTTTATATCCTTTTTTTCAATTGGGCGAAAGTATTTTTTATGGTTTTATTCTAAACCAATCCTATTTTCAGTTCTCTTTTCTGGCATGAAATAAATTTGCCTGCATCTGCGTCATAGAATTTGAATCCCCGGTCGGCTCCGTTCAGATAATTGTTTACTGCGCCATCAATTGTTTCAAATTTTGTAACAATACAATCAATCCGTTTGGCTGAAATGGCCGCAACGGATTTTTTTCCCATGCTGCGACCGATAAACAGGCTGCAATCTTCGAGCAGTTCAAGAATGGGACCGGACTCACCGTGAGGATGACCGTCATCCTTGGTTTCCGTATGAGGGTTGCGGCGCAATTCCCTGTTTATAATTTCCCCGTTAAGTATCTCAATAATCTGGTAATACCGACTTGAACCGAAATGGTTCTTACGGATTGACGCCCCGTCATCGGTTGCCACGGCAATTTTCATTTTACTATTCCCTATATCATCTCACAGTGATTGTCGGTTAAAGGGCTGAATCTGTTCCCCCGGATTTTAATCAAAATATAAATCAAATAATTTATTATTCTGATACATAATAATGGCGATCTCTTTTAGGTTTAACTTATTGAAGGCATGATGCCGCCTACCAGAGGCTCATAGATTCTGTATTCGGTACGCTCCCTCGTAATTTTATTAATTTTGCTCTGAATGGCGATCCGGTCTTTGCTATGCAGCCAATTTTTCCAATCATCGGCAGAAGCCCATGTACTCCGGACCAGGTACTCATTTTCTTCCGGTGGGTCCACACACCGTAATGACTCACTGGAGATATAGCCGACCTGTGCTCTGGCAAGGGAACGCAATTCAACCATAAGCGAGGCCACTTCAGTTGCCTTGTCCTTAACGAATTTTCTTCTGATTAAAATTTCAACACCCATTTTATCCCCCTTATATCAATTAAGTGACTATCTGCCGATTCCATCAGAGTTATGGGCACCCGCGTGAGCTACCGATAAAAATCCGGTTTTGGGGACCGGACCATCTAACTGGTTCAATGTTCTGAGGATGGCTTTGGAAAGTAGTTCTGTATTCTGAAGCCCTACAAACCGTTGGACTTCCTTCCCGTCTTTGAAAATAATCAGGGTCGGGATACTGGCAATGCCTAGATGCATGGCGGTTTGTTGATTTTCATCCACGTTTATTTCAAGGATGGCTGCCTGCCCTTTAAATTTTTCGGACAGCTCCTCAATAATCGGGTGCTGAGCCCGGCATGGGGCACACCAGGGGGCATTGAAATCCACTAAGGTGACCCCATGTCTGATGACAGAATTAAATTTTTTGGTCTCCTGTATTCTTTCAGGTGCCATTGTCGATATCCCTGCTCATGATTAATTTTTCCCTTGCATTTGCCAATCCATGCCGGAAAACAAATATAGGCGTCGTCGATCATTTTTTGGAGTGTACTCGTATATTAGATGCCCAAATCAATTATTAATTAGCAAATTTTGTGCCATTTTTGGATTATTTTTGATCTCAGGGATTGCGCAAGCCCTTATACCCGGGTGCCATGGTAAAGAGAACAAATTACCGGCAGTCAGTTTTTATAACTTAGATACCAAGATTGGTAAATACGCGGAATGTCAGTTAACAGACCCCGTGAAGATATAGTTTTTTAGCTTAAATTTTTGGGCACCAGAAAAATACATTTCTCCGTATGTTCCGTGGTTAAACGGAATCTTAGTGGAAAAAAATAAATCACGGAATATACGGAATACACGGAAAGATTTTTTGAACAAGGAACCGTACAGTCCACTGCAAGGGCTATCTACCCTCAAGATGTCCAATTATTCTGTTGAAATGCCTGAAAATGTTGATATCCAGACATATATTAAGCGTAGAAGTTTTACTAAATACCGAGGTCTGTATAAGGGGCAAAAATAATAATTTTGTGATGGAAATAGGGATGAATACGGTAAATAAAGTGTTAACATGTTGAATATTGTAACGTTTAGAACGTTATGGTAACAGATTTGAAGATGATTTGGGCAAAAAAACAAAAATTTTGAAAAGGCATGAAAGATATGAGTAGTTTCATCCTTACCCGTGATTAAGGGCTTTGCAATTGTATTTGACATTCGGAGCCACTAAAATTATAATCATTATACATTAATTGCAGGATTTTTTTGTACAGATTTTCCCACATATGCCTCCTTGCCTCTATCTGACATTGACCGGTTTTGTCGGTCCGGCCATCTTGATAAATGATGATAATTAAACACGAAAGGAGAGAAACCATGAAAAAACAACTTATCAATTATGAAACAATGCTTAAAGTGACAAAGGCGATTTCGCATTCCAAGGACCCGGAAGAAATTGCACTGATGACGGTGGAAAGCATCAAGACTGCACTGGATGTAAAAGGATGTGCTCTGTTTCTGTTCAATCGAAAAACTAATGAACTGGAGCTGGCCACCTCTTTTGGTTTGAGTGATGAATACATCAGCAAAGGCCCTGTGAGTGCGTTACGTTCCATTGCCCAATCACTTCATGAAGGACCGGTGGCCATCTATGATGTTATGGATGATCCGAGAATCCAGTACCCGGAGGAGGCCACAAAAGAGGGGATCGCATCTCTGTTATCGGTGTCGATTGTGGTCGGCGGCAATGTGATTGGGGCTATGCGGGTTTATACTGCAACTCCCTGGGAATTTACGCTGGAAGATGTGAATTTTGTCCAGGCGTTGGCTCAATTGGCCGGAGGGGGTATAAATATGGCACGGTATATCAGAGGGCTGAAGAGCAGCATCGATGTTTTGAAAACATTGAGGGACGTTAAGGCCCAGAGGGATACACGGAGAACACCGTATGAGGGCGTTCCAACAAGTGTTCCCGCCAGCGAAATCGACAGAAAGGATTAAAATTTTGTACCCTTATCACGGCACGGCTCCTGGTGAAATATGCCCTTGATTAGGCAATTGCCATCAACGGACAAGCAGATATCTTTTAAAAATAAAATTCAGCAGGGTCATTGTGTGGGAGCTACGTATATTTTAGGCAATTGGTGTTCTGACAAAAAAAGAATGTGATGATTTTGCCTGCTTCAGGAATTACGATCTGTCGGGTATTGGCGTATTTTCATGGTAAACCAGGATGAGGCTATAGCGACAGGCTCGACTCGATTTGGTCGACCGCCTTTGGGATATTTTTGCTGAGTACCCGGCACCCGTTTTGGGTGACCAGCACATCGTCTTCGATCCGGATGCCGCCGAATTCTCTATATTTTTCCACTTCTGAGTAGTCGATAAATTCAGCGCATCTGTTTTCGGCTTTCCACTGTTTGATAAGCATGGGGATAAAATAGATCCCCGGTTCAGCGGTCACGACAAAACCGGGTTTGAGCTCGCGGGCCATTCTCAGGGACGACAAACCAAATTGGTCACTTCTCCGGGTTTGATCGTCATAACCGACAAAGTTTTCTCCAAGGCTTTCCATGTCGTGAACATCCAGCCCCAGCATATGCCCCAGGCCATGGGGAAAAAACAGGGCGTGGGCGCCATTGTGTACGGCTTCCTTGACATCCCCCCGCATCAGACCCAGCGCCTTTAAATCGCAGACCATTGACTCGGCTGTCGCAAGATGAGCATCCTTGTATCGGCGACCGGGCCGGGTGTTCTCGATGCCGGCGGCCTGGGCTTTGAGCACGACCTCATAAATGGCTTTTTGCCGGGGTGTAAACCGTCCGCCGATGGAAAACGTTCTGGTAATATCCGATGCATAATACTCTGTGGACTGGGTCCCGGAATCGAGCAGAAGAAGATTGTTTTCACCCATTCGGTGGCGCTGGTGGCGCTGGTGAAGGGTTTCTCCATGAATGGTCAGGATGGTCGGAAAAGATACTTGCCGGCCGTGTGCATTCACAATGCCGGTCAGTTGCCCGGCCAGTTGCTGCTCATACATGCCTGGCCGAACAGTTTTCAGAGCATGGTCATATATCTGATGGGAAAGATTAATTGCCCCTTCTATCTGGTCAACCTCTGCATCGGTTTTGACCGATCGCAGACGGACCACGGCCCGGATCAGATCGACTGAGGCATTTTTTATTATCTCCCGGTGAGAAATGCCGGTCAGGGTTTCAAGCCTCACCAGGGTCTCTGCCCGATAGGGCGGGATAAAATGAATTTTGCGGTTCTGTGTTTTCTGACGCGCAAGGAAGGTCACCAGCGCTTCCGGAGTGCCGGTATGTTCAATGCCGCTTTGGGCCGCCAGCCGGGTGATTGAAGGTTGGGTGCCCGTCCAGATGATCTCATCCATGGTACGATCAGTACCAAACAGCGCTGTCCTGTCATGGTCGATATCGATAACGGCCGTAAGCCCGGGGATGTCCGGTCCGATAAAATACAAAAAGCTGCTGTCCTGCCGGAAAGGGTAGCAGTTCTCAGCGGCATTCATGGGACTTTCATCGTTTCCTATCAACAGGATATACCCTGATTTAATTTGCAGTTTCAGATGTTTACGTCTTTGCTTGTAAACGGATTGATCAAACATGCCGGTATCCTTTTTTAATCATTTTTTGCAGGGGTATTGGATGCACATATCCGGTTATAGTGTCAGGAATTAAACATTTTGGCTTCCGCAGATAGATTTATCAGACGTGGTCCACCATTTAAAAACATAAAGCACGAATTCGTTTTGCACCTTTTTGAATGCGCAACTTGCGCAAACCTTAAGGCCAACAGTTAACGGGTTTTTCCTCAAGAGTCAATTTTAAACTATAAAATATGCGGAGCGCCGGCAGTGCAATTGATTGTTGAGAATGAGCGGGCAAGGTTCTGTTTTATGCTTTAGAAAATAGCTTCCACGAAATTCGTAGATTTGGCATGATACCTGCATCAAGCTACCGCAAACAGTCACACAATATTTGTGGAAATCGGTATTGAAAACTTTAAATTTTATTAAAAATATCACTTGATAATCAGGCATACTGTTTTATGCGAAAGTAGTGAGGTATGAGTTTCGAGTAGTGAGGAATAAAGTGACGATTCTGCGTCTTTCATCACTTATATTTTTTATGCTTCGTCAAAATCTTTGATTTTTTGCCCGACAGGGCGTGGCCGTTATTTGAAATTGAGCGACATAAATTGCGAAAAATTTATTGAGGTCCCGAACCTTTCAGGCGAGGCTGATAGCTTGAATGTTTTTGTTTCAATATAATCAATCAATAATAAAAAGGGAGTATTAAAATGGGAAAATTGTCTAAAATTGTAGCCATTGGGCATGCTGCTGTGGGAGCGAATTCAGCGTTAATGTTAAAAAAATTACAACCTGATCTCGATGTAACGATAATCAGAGAGGAAAAAAGACTCATCACGAGATGCGCGACACCCTATATATGTTCCGGGAATACTTTAGCCGATCCGTGCTATAAGGACGACGAAAAATATGAGAGCAAGGGTATTCATTTTGTAGATATGAAAGCTGAGGAGATAGATACTGAAAATAAAAGAGTAAAGGTGGCAAACGGGGATTATTATTCTTATGATAAATTAATTCTTGGGATGGGTGGAGAACCCGCAAAGCCACCGATTCCGGGTTTTGATCTGGAAGGCGTATTTACCCTGCGTACAGCTGAAGATGCGGCAAATATATTACACTGGCTGAATACACAAAGCGTAAAAAAGGGGTTAATCCTGGGTGGCGGCGCTATCGGTGTCGAAACGGCGTATCTTATGGCCATGCAGGGCGTGCAAATTATTCTGGTTGAAATGCTTGACCATATCTTACAAAATGCACTTGATTCGGACATGAGCGGGAAAATTGAAAAACATTTTGCCGAAAAGGAAATCGGTCTGAAGCTGGGCGAAAGGGTTAATGCCATAAGGGGTAATGGCCATGTTACCGGAGCTGTTTTAGGCTCCGGTGAAGAAATTGATGCAGACTTTATTCTTGTCTCTGCCGGTGTGCGGCCACGCACCGAGTTAGCCAAAAAAGCCGGTCTTGAAATGGGGAAATTAGGGCTAAAGGTTAACAGCTACCTCCAGACCTCTGACCCTGATATTTATTCTGCAGGTGACCTCATTGAATATCCTAGCCAGATTACAGGAAAACCAATAATGGGCCAACTGCGGCCAAATGCGGCAATTGGCGGAAGGATAATCGCTAGAAATATTCTTGGCGCTAAAGTAAAATATCCGCCATTACTGAATAGCTTTGCTACTGAATTTTTTAATAAGTCCATCGCCGGTACAGGATTTACTGAACAGACAGCAAAAGCCGCCGGCATAGATGTCGTCAGTGCTTCTGCGTCAACTTTGACCAGGCATCCCATGATAAAAGACAAGAAACCGTATACGGTTAAACTTGTTTTCAACAGGGAAGACAATAAGGTAATCGGCGGTCAAGTCGTAAGTGATAGTAAAGAGCCGATAAAAACTATTGATGCCATAGCCGTGGCGATACGATCCGGTTGGACTGCTTTAGATCTCACGACATTGCGATGTGCATCGCAACCTGAGCTCTCTGCTGATGCTGGCGAAGAGCCCATCGTGACAGCTGCTGAAAAAGCGGTAACTTTACTGTCATAGCAAAGCGTATGATTTAGTAGCGTTTTATATGAAAGTAGTGAGATATGAGTTTTGAGTAGTGAGGGATAAAGTAACGATTCTGCGTCTCTCACAACTCAAGACTCACTGTGCATATATTTCATGTCTCGTCAAAATCTTTGCTTTTTTGCTCGACAGGGCGTGGCCGCTAATATCGAGAACAAAGCCCGTCGACCAAGTATTCCTAAATATTGCATCATATTTAGTTTCACGATACAGTATGTGGTACATGCATTGTGTCTTAGTATCACTCCCAAAGAATCTCGGTATATAAAAAAATAGCGGATGCATAATTCGGCATGCCATTGTTCGATATGCATAATGCTATAATGGATCCCCGATTCCATGATCACTATAAAACTGTGTTTGAACTTGGGTGCCCTTCCCAGAGGCGACAGTCCCAACGAGTCGCTCATAAACCTCAGCCTGTTTTTAAAGGCGTTTTTCGTTATATGATGTCATGAATCTTTCGGCAAACCGTTCTCCACGTAATTGAACTGTTTGCCGGCAATGATTTAATTGACCCGAGTTGGCTGTTGTAGGCCCCCCCCTCCCCCCCCCTATACTTGCAACTCACATTGAACAGGCATTCTGGAATAAAAAGGCTGTCTGCTAAATTATAATTCAAAGTCTTGACAAATCATCATTAAATTTTATAAACTTATAATTCTAAATTTGTATATATTTTCTTTGGTAAGCCTTTTTTTGAATAATGTCGGTATGTTATCTGGTGCCCATCCGGAAATGAGAATCTTTGTTCAAAATCAAGGCATGCAAACCAATTGCCAAGGGCATATGTTTGATATTTTTTAGGATTATTATTTTTTAGCATAACGATTAGATTGGGCGAGAAAATCATTTATGGACGGATATCATCTATAACTGTTTAAAGGAGTTTAGGCATGGCACAATTAATTGCAGAACGTAGGGATATTGATTTTGTTTTGTATGAGCAACTGGGGATTGAGGCGCTTATCAAGACGGAAAAATACAATGATTTGAATCGCAAGATGTTTGATATGCTCGTGACCGAGGCTAGAAATTTTGCCATTAAGGAAATCTTGCCGACCTATGCCGAAGGTGACCGGGCCGGGGTTCACCTAGTGGATGGCCAGGTCAAGGTGCCCGAGTGTTTTCGAAGACCGTATAAACTGTTTTCCGAAGGCGAATGGATAGCCATGGCTGAAGATCCCGAAATCGGCGGGCAGGGACTTCCCTATATCATCAGGCAGGCGGCGTATGAGTATCTGGGGGGTGCGAATTTTGCCATTACCGCATTTGCCACCCTTGGTCACGGTACAGGTAAAATGATCGATATCTTTGGAACCAAAAAGCAGAAAAGGCTATTTTTAAAAAAGGTCTATTCCGGGACCTGGGCCGGCACCATGCTGCTGACTGAACCCAATGCCGGGTCGGATGTTGGCGCGTTGACAACAACTGCGGTGAAAAATGCCGACGGCACCTACGCCATCATCGGCAGCAAAATTTTCATCACCTGCGGAGATCACGATATCACGGAAAATATCATTCATCCGGTACTAGCCAGGGTCGAGGGGGCGCCCAGAGGCTCCAAGGGAATATCCATTTTTCTGGTCCCCAAATACTGGGTCAATGACGACGGCAGCATGGGAGAATTCAACGATATTGTATGTACCGGCGTGGAGGAAAAAATGGGCATGCACGGCAGTCCCACATGCAGCCTTTCCCTGGGGAGCAAAGGTAAATGCCGGGGTTTTTTACTGGGTGAAGAAAACAAGGGCCTGGCCGTTATGTTTTATATGATGAATGAGGCCCGTCTGGGGGTGGGGGCCCAGGGATATCTTCATGGTTCAGCCGCCTATCTTTATGCGGTGAACTATGCCCGGGAGCGGCTTCAGGGCAGGGATCTGGCCAAAGGCAAAGATCCTGATGCGCCTCAAGTGCCTATTATTTGTCACCCGGATGTTCGGCGGATGCTGCTGCGCATGAAAGCCCTGGTGGACGGCATGCGCAGTTTTACTTTTTATGTGGCCTATTGTTTTGACAAGCGGGGATGTGCAGTCGACCAGACGGAAAAGGATCGCTGGCAGGGGCTGATTGAACTGCTCACACCGGTGGTGAAATCCTATTGCAGCGACCGCGGGCTTGAGGTGTGCGATCAGGCTTTGAATGTCTTCGGTGGCTATGGTTACACGCGCGAATATCCCGTTGAGCAGCTTTTGCGGGACTGCAAGATTACAACGATTTATGAAGGTACCAACGGCATCCAGGCCATGGATCTGCTGGGACGTAAGCTGGGAATGAAGAAAGGCAAGGTGTTTATGTTTTTTTTAAGCGAGATTCAAAAAACCATTGCCGAGGCCAGGAAAACAGCCGGTCTTGAAAAATGGGCAGATGCAGTCGACGCTGCAGTCAATCAGCTGGGTGAGATCGCCATGCACATGGTCAAGACCGCCATGTCGCCGGATTTTAAGACGGCATTTTCCTTTGCCTCTCCGTTTCTTGACTGCATGGGCGATGTTATCATGGCGTGGATGCATCTATGGCGGGCTGTCATTGCAGCGCCAAAGTTGGAGAAGCTCTCCGGCGGGACAGACCCCGAGGCCATAAGGGCAAAGGTGGAAAAGAATCGTGATGCGGCCTTTTACGACGGGCAGCTCAAGACGGCTGAGTATTTCATTAAGGCGTTGCTGCCGGCAACCCTGGGTAAGCTGGATGCCATCGGGGCAACCTGCGATGCGGCTGTGCAGATTCACGAAAAATCTTTTGGCGGATAATAAAAAAGCTATCCGGGGTTGATGCCTGCCACCCAGCCCTCTATTGATCGGGCTGGATGGTTAATTCGAAAATGTGCTCCAGCCGGTAAAAGGTCTGTTTTATTTTGTATTTCCGATCTGGAAAAAGGTCCACAACCACTCTTACCTTGGCACTGGGCTTTTCATGATAGGCAACTCGGATTTGCTCTATCAGTGCCCCGTTGACGCTTATGGTCCGTCCGATGCCGCTGCCGATAAGCAGTCCTTCAAAGTCACATACAATCTTGGGCTGCTCAATATTGATGACAAACGTTTCGGGCGGATAATTGCCGCTTAATTTGAATATCACTTTTTCTTTATTTTTTGATATAATTTCACTCTGAATTGCATTGATCAGCTTTCCGGTGGCGGTATCAACGGGGTATGATTGGGAGTTTGAAAAAAGGTTGCGGTGGGCCCAACCCAGCCGTTCATCCGAAAGTTTTACAGCCAGCCATGAACCTTTGCGGCCGACTATTTCGATCCGGTCGCCTTTTTTAAGTCTGGCGAGTATCGCTGACTTTACCGACGGCTTGATGCGGATGTTGGCAATGTCTGCCTGGACTTTTTTAACGTCACCGGCAGAAAAAGCCGGTGACGCAACAAACCCTGAATTGTCTTCAGCTCCAGACGCCGTTTGCGGAGATAATGGTGTCGTAAAGAGGCCATAGCCGCATAAAAGGAAAAACCAAAAAAATCCTGATGTGTAACGCAGCCTGATGTGTTTCATCTTTTTCTCCGGTAAGTTCATGGCAGTTCTTCAAAGACTGTCGGGGAATGTAATGCCCTGTCTTTTTGTCAGTTTTTAAAAAAAAACCGACTTTTCATACAAAAAGGCCGCCATTGGGCAGCCCTTTGTTTTTTTCAAAAATTAGTATTTTTAATCTGTTGCATACTTAAACGAGAGGTTTACCTTGGCTCTGTAAGCAACAACCTTTCCATCTTCTACTTTAAGATCCAGTTTATCGATTTCCGCAACCCTCAGATCTTTTAGTGATTTTGAAGCGGTCTCCACGGCAGCTTTGGCTGCGTCCTCCCAGGATTCCGTACTTGTCCCTACCAGTTCTACGACTTTGTAAACACTATTGTTCATGATTTTCTCCTTTCTGTTTTAATAGGTAAAAATATTTTCCATGAGTCCTTTTCTGAAGCCTTTGTAAAAAACTGCTTTATAGGAAATCATATTTTTTAGAAGATTCTGATTAAAGTTTGTTTAAAAATAAACAATTCAATTCAGTTCGAGAAAGGATGATCAGATTGTAAAATGTCGTTTTGGGCCGTAGTCAGGCAATCAGAAAGACTGCTAAACTATATAACAAAAAAAAGCGGTCAGTCAAGTTGGAAATTAAAGAGGCTTGGGGAAACGCATTTTAAAAATGATATTTGGCCGCCACAACGCTTGGTCAAAAGTGAAATTCTATCACCAGTTCAGGGTATAGAGGCGTACAGCGTTGCGCCCGGCAGGGCGAGGTCAGTTATTCAAAATTCCTTGCTTGACAGTCGATATCCAAAAAATAATGGCGAGCGAAGTTAGAACCAGACCCTTCAATGACAATATGTGGGCAGGGTATTATCTGTCCGCGCGAGATCAGTTTAAATCAATTGCCGTTGGTGTTGGTGTTTCCTTCGGCAAAAGGGTGTCATTCCCATTTTTCGCCCCATAGATCCGGCACGGTTTCCCTAACCTCCACTATCATTTCCCAACTGACATTCATGCGGGTAAAAATGTCTTTCAAGGATTCTTCGTCGGGCGCCAGCCAGTGGCAGAAGCGCACCCCTTTTTTTTCGTTGTAATAAGTTCTAATCCATGTGCCTGATTCCACCTGGGCCAATTTTCGCCAGTTTGCCTGGACCACATTGCAATCGACATCCGGGTCATGATGAAATACCATAAATTTTTTCATTGTCAGCCTCCTTTTTATTAGTGAAACAAATAGGTGATAAACAAATCTTTCAACAAGGCAGGTAAGCGCAAGCTGAGATGATGTTATTCTTTATCTATTTCAATATCTATTTCAATAATCATTCCAAAGGCTCTCATAATATCGTTTCAAATAAGTTGAATACATGATAACATATTATAATTAAACATAATAAAAAATATAAAAGATGGACAATAAAGCAAAGTTGTAAACAAATTGACAAATCGATTGAGCGTTACTTATAATAAAAACAGCAATAGGTGGCGCCAGCTATCTTAAAAGATTAATGGATAATTACCCTGTGGCATCCTTCCAATTTTGCAGATTACATTTTTTTAAAAAAGACATTATTCTTGCCCAATTCAGGATGCAAAAATTGGAAATCAGATAACGCATTTACATGCTTTTAATTTTTCCCAACTTTCAATTTTGCTGCCAAGACACCACATCAACAATATTCAAACTTTTTTTAATTTGTCATGAAGGATGCCCATCATGAAAACAATACTTCAGGAAAATAAAAATAGCGAGAAAGTATTCCTGTTTACCAGCCGCCATTGCAAAAACGAAAAGAAGATATTCCGCTTCTGGCAAAGCATTTAATTTGTATGCATAACAAAATGACCGGGAAACAGATACAAGACGTTCTGCAATCGGTTATGAGGATTTTTATGGACTATTCATGGCCGGGAATGTGCGTGAATTGGGAAATGTCATTGATATGCGTTCGTTTTATGTGACATCGAGAGATCAATGTGCCTGATCTTCCTGTTGAAATGAGGCAGGCCAGACATCTCAGCGGTACCGGCTTTGATTTGGATGAATAAACCATCTCCGTCTGTAAGTTTTTATGTAAATAAATGTGCATTTTGTAATACAGTCCCTGTGTAACTATTTTTCTTTCTATTATTAATATCAAATTAACCCACTGGAATATCAGGAAAATAAAAAATGAACCATAAAATGGTATTAATTTTGCATAGCTTCATATACGAGATGTTTTAATATGTTTTTTTTGACTGCTCGATAAAGGCAAACCATTTCGAAAGGATGGGACGCAAAGCCGCTGGCCTAAGTCTTTATGACTAAAAGATATGGCTGCAGGGCTACCGAAAGCAAAGCTGGTGCCTTCGAGAGGATGCTGTGCTTTGTAGAGATGAATTTGGTTCGAGACGTCATCGACTATAAAGAATCTGTGTTACGCAGAGAAATAATTCCCGGAGGGCACATGAAACCGCGTGTCGGCGTTTTATCAAAATTACAATCCAGACGATTTTGGCTAACCGATGTTCTGCCGGTTATTGTTTTTTCTGTTTTTTTCCTAGGTTTTTCAGCCACTGTTTTTGCCGGTACCGTTAAGCTGGCATGGGATGCCAATTCCGAAAGTGATCTTAAGGGATATAAAATATATTATAAAACCGGTTCTCCCGGGGCCCCCTACGACGGTAGCGGTGCAGATCAGGGGCCGTCAGGCATTACCCTTCCGTT
>Ga0307991_1002252_pt1 | contig 13138 bp, 12 predicted proteins | sample EllFjometagen131_FD_203146 | JGI IMG/M metagenome (GOLD analysis project Ga0307991, IMG submission 203146) | Marine microbial communities from Ellis Fjord, Antarctic Ocean - #131 | ecosystem: Environmental > Aquatic > Marine > Unclassified | place: Southern Ocean | collected 2014-10-08
ATAAATCTTTTTGTCTGATTTAAATTTTATTATCAAAAGACAGGATTATCCAGGTGCAAATTATTTTTGGTTTGTCGTGAAAAATGTCCATGAATGCCGTAAAAGTGTTTGCCGCTGGTTTCTGCGGTTGATAATTTTGCTTGCATTATTTTGTTAACTGTTTCAAGTTTTAAATTGAAGGATTGCAGAAAGCACACAGTATCCGAATTTTCCTTTCAGACATTGCCCGAATGATTGGCAGACGTTGATCCGGACGTACAGTATATTTGCAAGTGACTGGAACAGAATGAAAAAAATAGAAGAAATTACCCTGCTGTATGAAATCAGCGAGGTGCTTAACAAACATCTTGACCTGAAAAAATCCCTTTACAGTGTCCTGGATATTCTTTCGACGTCCATGAGCATGGTGCGCGGCACCATTGCCATTCTTGACTTATTCAGCAACGAGATCAGCATCGCTGTGGCCCATGGTATCTCCCGCAGTGCAATGGAAAAGGGAAAATACAGGCTGGGAGAGGGGATTACCGGGCAGGTTATTGAAACCGGCCGGGCCGTGGCCATACCAAAAATCAGCGAAGAACCTCTTTTTTTAAATCGTATGGCATTACGCAAGACATTGGCCCGGAAAGATATTTCATTCATATGCGTACCGATAAAAAAGGGGAATCGGGTCATCGGCGCCCTGAGTGTCGACCGTCCCTATGATTCGTCATATTCCCTTAAAGACGGCCGTACCCTTCTGTCCGTGGTGGCCACCATGATCGCCAGACATGTGATCAATCTGGAAACCATCCGTATGGAAAAGGAACGGCTGCGGGGTGAAAATAGACGGTTGCGGTCGGAGCTGAAAAACAGATACCGTATTACCAATATTATCGGTAACAGCAATAAGATGCGCGAAGTTTTTCGGATGATTTCGCAGGTTTCCCGCAGCAATGCAACGGTTCTGATTCGCGGTGAAAGCGGTACCGGTAAGGAACTGGCTGCCAACTCGATCCATTATAACAGCCTCAGGGCGAAAAAACCTTTTGTAAAGATCAACTGCGCTGCCCTGCCGGCAAATCTGATTGAAAGCGAGCTTTTTGGGCATGAGAAAGGCGCGTTTACCGGTGCTATCAGACAAAAGGCCGGAAAATTCGAACAGGCCGATAAAGGGACTATTTTCCTTGATGAAATCGGCTCCATCGGACTGGATGTTCAGGTTAATCTTTTACGGGTGCTCCAGGAAAAGGAGTTTGAGCGGGTCGGCGGGCTGACGACCATTAAGACAGATGTCCGAATTATTGCGGCCACCAATAAAAATTTGGAACAGGCCGTGAAAGAGGAAATATTCAGGGGTGATCTCTACTATCGTTTGAATGTTTTTCCGATTTACATGCCGCCGCTCAGGGAACACAAAACCGACATACTGCTGCTGGCCGATTATTTTCTGGAAAAATATGCCAGGGAAAACCGCAAAGAGACTCGGCGTTTTTCAACACCTGCAATTGATATGCTCATGGATTACCATTGGCCTGGGAATGTCAGGGAGCTCGAAAATTGTATCGAAAGGGCCGTATTATTATGTGAAGAGGGCGTGATTCACAGCTACCATTTGCCGCCAACACTCCAAACCGGCACTGAATCGGACACACTGCCCGGGCTTTCTCTTGAGGAAGCGGTGGTTAAACTGGAAAAGGAGATGTTTATCGATGCCTTGAAAAATACACGCGGCAACATCACTGAGGCAGCGCAAATTTTGAAAACAACTGTTCGGAAATTTTCTTACAAGGCGAAAAACTGCGATATTGATTACCGGCAATACCGGTAGGGGCAGCAGCGGTATTCCCGGTTACCGGTTTTATTAGGTTGAAGACTGAAGGCTGAAGACGTCCTGCCCAATGGCGCGCTTTTGTGAAACGAATTTTATCAAAAGTGCGGGTTTTTTTCAGGTTACTTGAACCCATTGACTAGCATGCGTGATTTAGATGCTGAGACACTGAGAAAAAATATAGAAATAAAAGATATCTTCCTTGACATTACTTGAAATTTTTTATAAACAAACTTTTTCTAAGAAATTGCTTTTAGCACAGTATCAAATTTGAGTTTTTGCAAGGATTAGGCCAGTCAAGGAGGTTAAATGGCTTTAACCATAGATGGATTTGCAGGCAGCGGTACCTTTGCCCATGGTGTTCATCCACCGGGAAACAAGATGTTTTCCACTGAGATGGCGATTGAAGTTATCCCCAGTCCCTCAAAGGTACTTTTGCCGTTATCACAGCATGTGGGCGCCCCGTGCCAATCAATCGTCAAGCCAAAACAATCGGTGGCTTTCGGAGAGATGGTTGCCAAAGGCGGTGGATTTGTTTCCGCTGCGTTGCATGCTCCGATTACCGGTACAATCCAGAAAAATGTTGTAACGACCTTGCCGCAGGGGCGTCGCGTGGAAGCGATTGTCATCAAGGCAGATGGAGAACAACTTGACGGTGACGCGCTGTATGAGGAGATACTGGGCGGCGAATGGTCTGCCCGGGGGCTGGAAAAATTTGACGCCCAGCAGATTTCAAATGCCATCCATGAAGCCGGTATTGTAGGGCTTGGCGGGGCGGCTTTCCCTACCCATGTCAAGCTTATGAGCAATGACAAGATGAACATCGACACCATGTTGATTAACGGCTGTGAATGCGAACCGTTTTTGACGTGTGACTATCGCATGATGATAGAGGCGGCAGGTCCCATTATCACCGGTGCCCTGCTGGCAGCCCGGGCAGTCGGTGCAAAAAATATTGCCATTTGCATTGAAGACAATAAACCCCGGGCCATTGATGTGCTGCAAAAGGCAGCGGTCGGCACCGGCATTAAAATCGTCGTTTTAAAAACGAAATACCCCCAGGGCAGTGAAAAACAGTTGATCATGGCTGTGACCAAACGTGCGGTACCCCTGGGCGGCCTGCCTATGAATGTGGGGGTAGCGGTGAGCAATGTCGGAACGATTGCCGCGGTGGCCCGGTCCGTTCAAAAAGGTAAACCCCTGACCCATCGCGTTGTCAGTATCACAGGCGGCGGCATTGTAAATCCAAAAAATCTTCTGGTCCCAATCGGAACGCCTATCCGGGAATTGTTTGATTATTGCGGCGGGTTCAAGAAAAACGCCGCTCGTGTCATTTCCGGCGGTCCCATGATGGGTTTTGCCTTTACCAATTTTGACGCGCCCGTAACCAAAGGAACCAGCGGTATAACGGTGCTGACTGCAGAGGATGTGGCAAAATCCAAAGAAACTGCTTGTGTTCGATGCGGTCGATGTGTGGATGCGTGCCCCATGAACCTGGTTCCGACCAGGATAGCCCTTGCATCCCGCAACAAAGATATCGACCTTGCCGAGCAGTATAATATCATGGCCTGTTTCGAATGCGGCGCATGTGCCTATACCTGTCCGGCCAACATTCCGCTGGTCCAGCTGATCCGTACAGGCAAGGGCCTGATTATGGCAAGTAAAAAGAAGTAGTTTCAATAACATGGACCGGCTTTATCCGGCAGGTTGGGTGTTCAACCTGCCCAGTGAGGTTGGCCAAACATTCGGACAATTTATTTAGTTATGGCAGAAAACAAACAACAAATCGAATCAGACGTTGAGGCTAAGGCACCGGTTTTTCATGTGTCGTCTTCACCGCATTTGTCCAGCACATCCCATGACACCCGGAAGATGATGCTTGATGTCCTGATAGCGCTTTTACCGGTGGTCATCATGGCACTGTATATGTTCCGCATGTATGCCCTGCAGCAGTTGTTAATCTGTGTCGGCAGTTGCCTGATTGCCGAAGCACTTTTTGTGAGGATGCGCGGAAAATCTTTCAGCCTGTATGATTACTCTGCAACTATCACCGGCGTTATTCTGGCCCTGTCCCTGCCCGGCACTGCACCATGGTATGTGGGGGTAATCGCATCCTTTGTGGCCATCGGTATCGGCAAGGCCCTTTTCGGCGGTCTCGGGATGAATATTTTTAATCCGGCCATGGTGGGCCGTGCCTTTGTCATGATTTCTTTTGCCACCGCGTTGGGGGCTTCCGGGTATATTGATGCGCAAAGCGCCGTGGATGCCATCACCCAGGCAACGCCGCTGACCGTATTCAAACAGGCTGGTGTATCCACCCCCTTATGGCGCCTTTTTACCGGTGTAACGAACGGATCAATAGGAGAGACCAGCGCCCTTGCCAGTCTGATCGGCGGCATCTACCTGTGTGCCCGCCGCACCGCATCCTGGGAAATTCCGGCTGGTGTTTTGTCGGTTGTGCTGGTTCTGGGGGGGATTATCAATATTGTTGATTTGAATGCGTCCTGGACGGTGTTGCATCACTTGACCGGCGGGGCCCTGCTTTTTGGTACCTTTTTTATTGCCACAGATCCGGTAACCAGTCCCCTGACCCCCAAAGGCAAGTTTATTTTTGGGGCGGGTATCGGTGCACTGGTCATGTTACTGCGTGTTTTCAGCGGATATCCTGAAGGTGTTATGTTTGCCGTCTTGTTGATGAATGCCCTGACACCGCTCATTAATCGCTGGACGATTCCGCGACCCTTGGGAAACCCATAAATGAAACGTTTGAAAAGGGTTCTAAGCCTTTACCTATAAACAGATGGATTGATCATGACCGCTTTACAGATGGAACAATCATTTGGACAGCGCCTGAAGAACAGTAATATTGTTCAGGCATGGCTTGTATTGACCTTGGCATTGCTGTTCGGTGCAGCGTTGGCCGGTATTCAGATTTCGTTGGCACCGACCATCGAGGCAAATAAAATCAATGAAACCCGTCAAAAAGTACCCGAATTGATTTTTGGAAAAGCCAAGGCAATGGAAATGGCCGCACAGAAAAAAAACCTTCAGGTCACATCGCAGTTTATTGCGGTGGAGAAACAGGGCAAGAAGGTGTACTATAATATTTTTAAGGCGGACCTGGATGGAAAATGTGTGGGCTGGGTGGCCAAAACCAAGGGGCAGGGCTATGCCGATAAAATCGAGCTGCTCATTGGTCTGGCACCGGATGCTGAAACCATTACGGGATTGTTTATTTTGGATCAGAAGGAGACACCCGGTCTGGGGAATAAAATCGTCACCGAAAAATGGCGTAGCCAGTTTACCGGCAAGCCCACGGGCACCAGACTCACCGTTACCAAAACCGGGGTCGGTACCGATACTGAAATTAATGCAGTCACCGGCGCGACGATTTCATCCAGAAGCACCGTTAATATCATCAATGCGGCAATAGGCGATCTGAAAGGCCCCCTGACCGCCAAAGCAAAATAATGTAAAAGAGGACGATTAAAAAAATGGCCGAGCTACCAACAACCACAGAACGATTTATACAGGGTATTTTGCCGGAAAATCCCGTATATCGGCAGCTTTTGGGACTGTGTGCCACCCTGGCTGTGACAAACAACATGAAGTCCGCGCTGACCATGGGCGGTGCGGTGACCTTTGTCCTGGTGAGTGCCAATGTTATTACCAGCCTTATGCGTAATCTGCTCAAGCCCCATCTGCGGATCGTTATCTTTACACTAACCATTGCCACCTTTGTTACCATTGTCGACCGTTTCCTGGCGGCGTATATGTACCAGATGAGCAAAACGCTGGGGCCCTACATCCCACTGATTATTGTTAATTGCATTATCATCTGCCGATGTGAAGTCTGTGCGTCCAAGCAGCCCGTGATTACGGCGGCAGCCGACGCCATCGGCCAATCCATCGGATTTACACTGGCCATGGCCAGTCTTGCGGCAGTACGCGAAATTCTCGGTACCGGCATGTTTTTCGGACTTCGGGTGCTGCCCATTGCATGGCCTGACTGGGTTATCATGGTATTGCCCCCGGGGGCCTTCCTCACGTTCGGCATTCTCCTGGGTGCAATAAACTGGATTGACAGCCTGCGGGCTGCCGGAACCGGTAAAAAATAAGGGCTTCAACCTATGAACTATTTAATTGACATTATCTTGATTGCCATCAGTGCAGCGTTGATCAATAATTTTGTGCTGCACTATTTTGTGGGGCTCTGCCCCTTTGTGGGAGTCTCCCGACGCGTGGACATGGCGTTCGGCATGGGGTGTGCGGTGACTTTTGTTATTACGATTGCCGCTGTTTTGAGCTGGAGCGTGACAACCTTTATCCTGATCCCGGGGGCGCCGATCTCTCGTTGGGTCGCCGGGTTTTTTCTGCCCGCCGAGGCTGCGTCAAAGATCGACCTGACGATTTTAAGCTATATTATTTATATTTTCGCCATTGCATCCGCTGTCCAGTTTGTGGAGATGTATGTCCGCAAGTTTTTCCCGGTTTTGTACAAATCATTCGGAGTTTTTCTGCCCCTGATCACCACCAATTGTGCTATTTTGTTTGCCTGTCTCATGATTATGGCCAACATCGTCGGAGTAGATAACCCCGCCGATGCCTGGGACCTGGGTCGGTCCCTGGTTCTGGCCAGCTTTGGTGGCGTCGGCTTTACCATTGCCATCGTTATCATGGCGGGCATCCGGGAGGAACTGGACCTGTGTGATGTTCCCAAGCCCTTTCAGGGCGCTGCCATTACCCTGATCGTGGGCGGCATTCTGGCGCTGGCATTTATGGGGTTTACCGGTGTAGACTCGGGGTTGAAAAACGCCCTCACCCCGGTGCCGGCGACTCAGGTCTCCGTCAGCCAGGATACAGACCATGTCATGCAGATCGCACAGGCTTCAAAATCGTTGTCCGTGCAGTAAGCCGGACTTTTCGTCCTGAACCGGAACCAAGCGAAGAAAAGAAATTTAATTAAGCCGGGATAACCATAAAACGTAAGAATCTGAAGCGCTACAGGAGTTGTTATGACGTGGGTAACCATAGGACTTTCTGCCGCAACAATGATTGCAATGGCAGTTATATTTTCCTATATTCTAGGATGGGCCAACAAGGCTTTTCATGTTGAAGTTGATCGTACCGTTGAAAAGATTATCGATGTTTTGCCCGGTGCCAATTGCGGTGGCTGTGGCTGTGTGGGGTGTGGCGAATATGCAGAAGCCATTGTAGCCGGGGATGCTCCGGTAAACAAATGTACCGTGGGTGGTGAAAGTGTAGCTGCGGAGATAGCGGTTATTATGGGGGTCGAAATCAGTGACACCGTACCGATCCGCCCGCTTGTCCATTGCAATGCACATTATGATGATAGACTGCAGCGCAGTGAATACCGCGGCGAACCCACCTGCGCGGCTGCCGGCCTTATTCAGGGGGTGCAGGGATGCACATATGGCTGCCTTGGCTTTGGTGACTGTGTAAGCGTATGTAATTATGATGCGATTCACATCGTCGACGGCCTGGCAGTGGTTGATTATGAAAAATGCGTGGGTTGTGGGGCCTGTGTCAAGGCCTGTCCGCGGGGTATTATTGCCATGACGCCCTTTAAATATGACAGGATACTGGCCGTTACCTGCTCCAATCGCGACTCGGCAAAAGATGTCAAGGCCGTTTGTAATGTGGGATGTATCGGGTGTAAATTGTGTGCTAAATCCAGTGATCTTTTTGAAATGCAGGGAAATTTGTCGGCCATTGATTATGAAAAATATTCAAACGGCCATACCGAGGGGTTGAAGAAGGCTGTCGCCAAATGCAAACCCGGATGCATCAACCTGGTGGGCAAACCCGTGATCGGATCCCCGGATAAAACAGATAGAGAATCGGAAAATACCATCGACGACAGTACCTGGTGGACAAACGATTCTAAAGGTGGCTTGGGCTGAAGGTAGAAGGAAATATACCCTCCCGGTTCCTCTCCGGCCATGCCCGTTCCAGAACATTACAACAGGTATCATAGCAAAATCCGCGAACTTTTAAAAAGTTAAACAGCTTTAATTTGAACTGCGGTCTGTCCAGGCTTTCCCAGCGTTTGAGGCGGCCCTTAATTGCATTCCAGGCAGCTTTGTCATCGTCAAAACCGTGCAGCATGTTGTTGATGATGGTATCGGCAACACCCTTTTGCCTGAGCTCAAACCGAAGGGCAAAGGCGCTTTTCGGCCGGAAGTGCATGCGGTTTTCGATCCAGATACGGGTATATGCGTCGTCATTTAGATATTCTTGTTCTGTCAGTCGATCAATGGTCTTTTGAACGGCACCCGGTCCGTATCCTTTGCCTGTCAAAAAGATCCGGGTTTCATTTATGCTTCTCGGCCGTCGGGTCAGATACAGGACAGCACTGTTGTAGGACCTGTGGAATTCATCCTTTTGCAGCAATTGATCTATCCGGGCCGATTCGATGCGACAGCCTTTTTTAAGATCAAGGGTTGCTGAGAGCGTCAGGGAAAATGCGTATTTATCGTCCAGAAATACACTCACCCGCTGGCGGTTATTTTTCTGAACTTTCAGATCCGTGATCCTTTTTTTCATTCGTATATGCCAAAAGATCGGTGGGGCCATGGCCCGCATCGTTTTGTTCTTTTTTTTCAGTAAGTTTGTTAAGCGTTTTATTCAGGGTATCTAAGGATGCGTTTATTTTTGTCATCTGCCTTAAGATGTTTTCGTTTTTTTCAATCGAATATGTCCGATCCTGTCCGGGAATTCCAATCTGCCCGGCAATTTCATCCAGCTTGATGCCCAGTGTTACAATGAAATAAAGCAGCAGGATAAAAGCAAAATTTACATCGCGCCAGTCAAGAAACCATGCGCCGACAATAGCGATAATGACAAAGATTATGGTCGTTAAAGAGTATGGATTTTTCATAGGACAGGCAGTCACCAGGGTGCCCGGATTGTATTATTGTTTTGTATCCCTTCACAGATTCCGGGGTTGCCGTTCCGGGTACCGTCCTGTCTGAGCGTATTAATGAGACAGGTTGAAACCTGAATTGAGTGTTTTTTTAAAAAATCGCACAACTCAGATTAAATATTTTCAGCCGTAGCGAATTCCTTCCACCGGATTCATCCGTGACGCATAGCCGGCCGGATACAATGTTGCCAGCAGACAGATAATCATGGTCACAGCGCCGATGATGAAAATGTCAAAGGATTCCATCTGCACGGGGAGCGTGGAAAAATAGTATACGTCGTTGGGAAGTTCGATGAATTTATAGCGTTTGATCAGGGTGCACACGCACAACCCAAGTCCCGTGCCTATAAGCGTGCCTGTCAGGCCGATGAGCATTCCTTTGAAAACGAATATTTTTTTAATGCTTTTATTGGTTGCGCCCATTGCCTTCAGTATGGATATGTCCTGTGCTTTTTCCATGACCATCATGATCAGGGCGGCGGTGATATTAAACGCGGCAACCAGTACGATCAGGGCAAGGATAATAAACATGACCACCTTTTGCAGTTTAAGGGAAATAAAAAGATTTTGATTCATTGCTTTCCAGTCCCTGGCCCAGTAGGGAAATCCAAGGGTGGTGACAATTTTCTTTGCAATTTTTTCGGCCTTGAAGATATCCGTTACACTGGCTTCAATGCCTGTAACCGCATCATCCATTCCCAAAAGTTTCTGGGCGTCTGTGATATGGAGATAAACAAGGGATTTGTCATACTCGAACATGCCGGATGCGAAGATACCGACGATTTCAAAAGGCCGCATTCCAGGCATATGCGTCATAACGGAATTTGTTGTCCCGGCTGAAATCAGATAGACCCTGTCACCTTTTGTAACTTTCAGGTTTTTTGCAAGTTCCTTGCCCAGGATAATTGGCGGTAACCTGTTTTTTAGTGATTTTTCTTTAGTGTGGATCAGACGGCTTTTAAGGGAACGGGATTTATCATCTTTGATGACCATTTGCGACAAATTCGGATCGATTCCGCGTATAATCACGCCTGCGGCACCAGATGCGGATCTCAGCATCATCTGGGAGTAGACAAATGGCGATGCCGACTTGATAGTATTAAAGCTGTTAATTGTTTTCAATACCGGGTGATAATCGGCAAACGGACCATTATAACGCATGATGATAATATGGGAATCGATTCCGGCAATGCGGGTTTTCAGGTCGGATTCGGCCCCGGACATTACGGCAATGACAACAATCAGCGTCATTACGCCGATCATGATGCCGAAGGTGGACAGGACAGTAATTATCGAGATAAAGGACTGTTTCTGTTTTGATTTCAAATACCGTCGGCTTATAAACCATTCAAATGACATGCGTTGATCCTGAATTGGTGCCTTTTGACCCAAAAGTTACATTTCCCCCGAAACGGGGTCAATTATTGAGTTGAAAATCGGATATCGAAACTGAAAATTTAAAATTCGAAACTAAGGACCCTCAAAAAATGTAAGTATTTAATTTCTAATTTCGGTATTTTGGATTCGGGGAAACAGCTTTTTTTTAAAAAGTGTAAACCGGTAAATAACGGTTGCCTGAGCGCTTATATAACTGCGGGTCCGGCATACCGCTGTTTCAGCTTACCGCTGAATCCGGCCCGATCCATTTTCATGGCGCGGGGCAATGCGTTTAGTATCTCTGTTGCGGTAGTGCCGTCTTCACCGATCCTGCCAGCAGCCAGATCACCGGCCAGGCCGTGAATGAACACGCCTTTGATAACCGCCTTTTCCACTGGCAGCCCCATACCGAACATGGCGCCGATGGTACCGGTTAGGGCATCCCCGGATCCGGCAGTGGCCATACCGGGATTCCCGCTCAGGTTGATAAAAATCCTTTCATCCGGAAGACCGGTCAGGCTGTGGGCGCCCTTCAGAACGACAATTGCCCGCAGATCGCGGGCCGTCTGTCGAACTGTATCTATCTTGTGTTTTTCTATTTCGTGAATGGTTTGTTTTGTCAGTCGGGACATTTCTCCAAGATGAGGGGTAAGGATCGTACTCGCGGTTCGTTGCCTAATGATCTCCGGATTTTTGCTGATCGCCGAGATCCCGTCGCCGTCAATCAGCAATGGCCGATCTATTTCCGCTGCAAGCTCTAAGACAATTTGCCGGGTTTCCGGTTCCAGGGAAAGTCCGGGGCCCAAAATTACGATATCCATTTTTCGGGCCAGTTCCAGCAGGACCTGTTTGTTTTCAAAGGATAGGCTGCCGGATATCGTTTCTTTCAGGGGAATAAACACAACTTCACTGCCCTGTGCTGCAATAAACGGTATGATGGATGCGGGGCCGGCCAGTCTGGAATAACCCCCACCGGCTTTCAGATAGGACATGGCACTCAAATAGGGGGCACCGTAGTAACCGGCGGCCCCGGCAATAAAAAGGGCCTGGCCAAAGCTGCCCTTGTGGCCGTCGGGATGCCTGGGTGGCATCTTGATCATCGGGCAGGTTTCGATTTTCAGATTATTTGCAGTCATCATGGCCGGCGGAAAGGAAATATGCGTGACAAAGAGTTCTCCAGAAAGAGAATATCCCGGGAAAAGCATGTTACCAATTTTCGGAAGCCCGAAGGCGACGGTATAATCCGCCTGCACGGCAATGCCCATCACCTGGCCGGTATTTCCGTTTACCCCGGACGGGATATCCAGGCTCAGTACCGTTTTGCCGCTGCTGTTGATCATTTCGATGACATCACGGTAGAGCCCCGATACATCCCTGTCGATGCCGGTGCCTAAAAGCGCGTCGACTATACCGTCGCAGTGCCGCAGTTTCGACTTGACATCATCGACGGATTCAAGGCGGGAGACCTGCACATCCATACGGGAGGCAATCTCCAGGTTGAGCGCGGCCGCACCGGAAAAACGGGCCGCATCACCGATAAGATAAACCTGAACCTGTCCCCCGTTGGAGTGGATTTTTCGGGCGACGACCAAGCCGTCGCCGCCGTTGTTGCCGATGCCGCAGAAAACAACATATTTTTTATTTTGAACATCTGTTTTTTCGGACAAGATGGAAAATGCCGCCATGCCGGCATTTTCCATCAGCAGTGCCTGGGTCATGCCGTATTTTTCAATGGCTGTTTTATCCAGGGCCTGCATCTGTGCGGTGGTGGTTATTTTCATTTTAATTCCTTTAAGAGGGTCGTTCTCAATTCGACCGGTAACGGCGCTGGATGGCCCGAATCATATCCAGGCTTGAAAAAAAGATATCCACCAGCTCCGGATCAAACTGCGATCCGGAGCTTTTTTTGATTGCCGTCAGGACATCATTCTCATCCCAGGCTTCTTTATAGGTTCTCTTGGAAGATAACGCATCAAACACATCGGCCAGTGCCACGATTCTGCCGAATATGTGAATTTCCTCGCCTTTTTTACCCCTTGCTTTTCCATTGGGCAGCGTAAAACCGGGGATAGGCATTCCGGTAGTGATATCCACATGGCCGGGATAACCGGTGCCGTCCCATCGCTCATGGTGATTCAGGGCCACCTGGGCCGCGGCATCGTCGAAGTCAGACTGGCGATCCACAAACAGCTGTGCCCCCAGGATTGTATGCTGCTGCATTGACTCATATTCATCATCGCTGAATTTACCGGGTTTTTTCAATATCAGATCGGAAATGGCCACTTTACCGACATCGTGAAGCATGGCGGCCATGCGCAGGATGTCCCGATTTTTATCGATCTCTTTTTGAGGAAGGCTGTGTCGGTGTGCCCATTTTTCATAGATTTCCACGGCAAATCCGCCCACTCGATTAACATGGGTACCGGTTTCCTTGGGGTCCCGCATTTCAGCCATACGGATCATTCTGAGCAGGATGGCACGGGTCATTTGGGCGCGCTCTAAGGCCACAGAGGCAATACTGGCAAAGTGGGTCATCATAATTTCGTCATTGTCGGTAAAGGATGTCACTTTTTCGGTTTTTCCCCGGGTATTGATAATCTGCAGGATTCCCAGTATTTTGTTGTTGGTTGTTTTCAGCGCAATAGTTAGAATTGATCGGGTCGTATAATTAGAGGTTTCATCAAAGTTTTTACTGAAGCTATAGGGCTGGGTGGCTTCAATCTTATATGCGTTCGGAATATTGAGAGCGCGTCCGGTTGCCGCGACATAGCCGGCTATGCTTTTTTCGTCGATGGGCATGCGAAAAGTCGAATAAATCAGTTTTTCTCCCTTGCCCAGCCTTTTTTGCAACGTGTCGTTCTGGGTATAGGTAAAGTCCAGAAAATTACCATCCCGGATATAGATGGAACCGGCATCGGCATTGACAAAGACACGGGCTTCGGTAAGGATCTGCTCCATCAGGATGTCTAAATCATGAACCTGATTCAATTCAATGCCCAGCATCA
>Ga0307991_1002254_pt1 | contig 13134 bp, 10 predicted proteins | sample EllFjometagen131_FD_203146 | JGI IMG/M metagenome (GOLD analysis project Ga0307991, IMG submission 203146) | Marine microbial communities from Ellis Fjord, Antarctic Ocean - #131 | ecosystem: Environmental > Aquatic > Marine > Unclassified | place: Southern Ocean | collected 2014-10-08
TTATAATTTGATAGCCTGAGAGATGATCACCGGTTTTCAGGTCGGGATTGCGTGGGTCCATTTGTGTTATTCCTGTATATTATTAAAGTTATTTTTTTGTTTGAGTTGATAATGCGTATTTAAGGGAGCTTCCAAATATTAATATACCAAACTTGCTTGTCTTCTTGGGCGTCTTCTTCGTTGTGTCAACAGTTACATAACCAGTTATGCGCCTGTTGACACGCCTTGAATACGACCAAAAATTTAGCGCAATTCCGGTATATTAATATTTTCCACTTCCCTAAAATCCGTACTGCATTCTAATTTTATGGCAAATATTCCGCTGCCTTGATCACAACCGCCGGGTCCCGGACCAGGTCATAATGGTCGTCTCCGGAAAAGTCTCCTATGTGCATAGCGCCGTCAATGATGGAGGACTCTTCCGACACAATACCGTCACTATCCGTCCAGTAAAACAGTCTCATGACCGGCCACCCGAAAAAAAGCTCGCCCCCCCATCCGAATGAATCGTAACCATCGGAATCCCCGCGAATGGTGTAGATTTTGCAATTATCCGGCACACGCGCATCCGGTATGGGAAATTGCCGGTTAAATTCAGCTGTATAGTCGGGAGACAGATTATCCACCGCATCTCCGGCCCCGATGAAAAAACCAATCCATCCAAAGCTGTCGGCCAGCTGATCCCCATGATGCGGCGTACCAAGGGTTACCAGACCGGCGACATTGCCGGGATGCTGAGCAATATAGTGCCGTGCCACAAGCCCGCCCATACTATGGGCGACAATACAGAATTTCTGGCCCAGTCCACAGGATTCCTGAAGTTTTAACACGGCATCGTTTAGATATTTAGACTGGGTGGCAATATCGTCATCGCCGGCGGAATAAGTATCTTCGCCACAGCAAATCAACGGTTTTCCCTGGAGGTCTCTTTCCCAGACACTCCCCGATTCAGTGGTATAAACGGCAAACACATGTTTCGGGCCCCAAAGATTGATGCTCTGCAAAAGAAAATCTTCCCCCCAGCAGTGTATGTTGGACAGGCCATGCACCAGCACCAGATCATATTTTTTGGCCGGCATGTTCAGCGCATCTCTTTCCTTGACGCTTGTGGCGCAGCTGCAAAGATTCAGGAAAAACATCCCTATAAAAATGGTGGCTGTAATTTTTAATTTTGTCATGACGAAAGAGCCTGTGGGTATCCAAGGTAAATTGTATTATGTCTATATCCAAAAGCACGAAAAAAGCGTGGCGTTTTTTTCCATTGCACTGAATCCGGAAAAATCAGATTGGCTTTGCTGCGGGATTTTGAATATCCTCTTTGCTGAAGAAAATTTTTCCAAATTCGTCAATGTGTTGCTTGAGCGGTGCATGGTCGACGGATGCATAATCTGTCACATCAAAGGTATACGGCAATGGCAGCTCATCAAGATCCCGACTTATTTTTCCGATTAACCGGTGGTTAATTTTGCCCCATACCGCAAAATCAATATCGGAATTCGGTTGCTGGCTACCCGTTGCCCGTGAACCGTATATTTTTACTTCATTCACGTCATTCTGTCTGGTGAAAACAGTCCTCATGAGTGCAATTTCTTTTTCCGTTAATCCGAACATTATTTTTCCATACTTTGTGATTTTAAAAGATTAAATACCTGTTGAATGCCTGCAAAATAGCTTTCCGATATCAATTTTATGGCTGACTCAAAATTTTTCTTGCTGTATGTGTGCGCCATCAGATTCCGTTGCTCAAGCATGTCGATCCAGGCTTGTCCGTCCTCAATGATTCTAGCGGAAAATGTCTGTTTAATGACAGATCTGGGTGTTAGCTGATCCAAGTTAATACCGGTATATTCCAGATAATCTTTAAGGGTTTTCCATGCCAGTTCAAATGTGTATTCAAAACGTTGAACAATACCTTCTTTTTCCAGATCCGATAGTTCATCCAAATCAGTTAGAGCCTCTTTTAAAAGCAGGAAGGCGCGTTCAAAATTCTCCAGGCGTTGCCGCCAGCGCATTTCATTGACCATTGTATTGTCTCCAGATTCGCCTGTTTTTTTGCTGAATGATTTTATGGAATGTGCAAGAACTTTATTTTAAAAAAATATGAACGGTCAGCATATCGTTTAAACTTTTATTTTATATCCTTTAATAATTTTTTAAACAATAGAAGAGATACAATCAATCCCACTTATTCAAGCACAAGAGGGGTGACCCCGTTCACCAAAGAGACACAGCGCTAATTTTTGTTATAATAATCAAGGTCCGAAACCATTTATGCCCAAGACCTTCAGCAAATTATCGCTTGATAAACAATTATAATAATTATAATATACTTAGTCTATAATTATGGCAAAATTACTTTTCACTGGGAAAGCGCAGAACGTAAACTTTCCCTAACCGGGACACCATAAATTTTAAATGAGTGCTTTCTGTTCTGAAGGCCCCTTATGTTTTTAATAACGGGCAATAATTAAAACCTGGATACATGTTAATTCATGAAGGATGTCAAGAGGATGAGATTAAACCATATCAACTATATCGTGCTGGCTGCGCTGATTAATTTTTTTTTAGTCATCTGCTTTGCCCCTGATCTTGCTTCTCCGGCTTTTTTCCATGATAGCGGCGGCGGCTCTTTCTTAAATATCATTTTGATTTTAGTGACACTTGTTTTGGTTTTTAGAAATGTTTGTATCGCTGACTCTAATAAAGATAGATTTGCCTGGGTATGCCTGATTTATGTGGTTGAAATTTATTTATTCCGGGAAGCTGATTTTCATCGGGCGTTTACCATAGAGCATGTTACCAGAATTGGCTTTTATACGGATGCGGAGATACCTCTGCTTCAGCGTCTTATTGGCGGGGCCGTGATGGGCATTTTTATTTTGGCATTTTTATACCTGGCGATAAACTACATTAAATCCTTTCTCCGTGCTTTGTATCACCGTCAAGCCTGGGCTGTGGCGCTATTCTTATGGGCCAGCCTGTTGGTTCTGTCTCAAGTCGCCGATCAATCTTTTCTTAATACTTATTCGAACTGGAGAATGAAAGCACTTGAAGAGATGCTGGAAATATCAGCTGCGGCCTATGCCGTCACCTCGATTTCGCTCTTTTCGTTTAAAGGATTTCGAGACCTCTAAGAAAATCGGGTCACTTCTATGCTTTTGACAGATGGCACCATCGGCCATTATTTTTTTTATTAAAAAATGTTGGTTAAAGATATAAGAATACAATAAATACTTTATAAATTTGATATAAATCATGACATCTCCCAGAACCCTTCTTGCATCAAAATCACTGTACCCCAAAAAACAGCTTGGCCAGAATTTTTTAAAGGACCCGTCCACTGGCCAGATGATTGTTGATCGTTCAACATTATCTCCCGAAGATATTGTTTTTGAAATCGGATCAGGGCTCGGCGCTTTGACCCTTCCGGCGGCCCGGCAGGTCAAGCGGGTTTATGCAGTGGAAAAAGACCCTCAGGTCGCCGAAGTTTTGCAAGCAGAACTGGCAAATAATGATATCCATAATGTCATTTTAATTAATAAGGACATTTTATCCGTTGATATCAATGGAATCAGTGAAACGGAGAACCGAAAATTAGTGGTTCTGGGAAATCTGCCATATAATATTTCTTCACAGATTTTGATCGCCCTGCTGAATGCGAAACAGTCCATTGACCGGGCATCGTTGATGTTCCAAAAGGAAGTGGCGCAACGTCTGGCTGCGGGTCCGGGTTCCAAAAATTACGGGAGATTGTCCGTGATGCTGCAATACAGCGCGGATGTGAAAAAACTGGCCACCGTTGGGGCCCATCTATTCTTGCCCAAACCCAAAGTGGTTTCTGAAGTGATCGAGATTCGATTTAAAAAGAAGATTGAACAACCGGTGGCTGATGAAGCGTTGTTGTCCGCAGTCGTTAAAGCGGCGTTTTCCACCCGAAGAAAAACCTTAAAAAATGCGCTGGCAAATATCCGGATGAAGGTTGATGCTGAATCCATCAAAAATATTCTGGCCCATGCGGAAATCGATATCTCTCGGCGGGCAGAATCTTTGGCTGTGGCTGAGTTCGTGGCGCTTACCAATGCGTTTTTTGAGTTTCAGAAGTGATGGCTTCTTAAAAAAACCAACGTCTGCCGGGTAGGCGGTTTCTTGCCCGGTGTCGGGAAAGAATTTCGACCTGCGGTTGATTCCAACGTCAAGCGGGGGTGTTATTTAAAAATTATTTTTCCGGCTTGTTCTTCCGGGCTTTTTTCCGGGTTTTCTTCGGAATTCGGCGTGGGATTTAATCGGTGTTCAAAGCGGTAAGCAAGATCCGGCTTTTGATAGTCAAACGCCACAATCCTGCCGTTTCGAAACCAGACCACATGGAAATCCCGCACAATTTTATTGTTTCTGTTTTTCGCGTCAAATGTAATGAAGCACTCCCAAACCTCATTGGCCTTGGCAAGGGATATGGATTCCCGATGGTTTTTCAGTGCTCTTCTCTTCGGCGGTTGGATGATGGTCAGATTCTGAATGCTTTCCGGATTCTGTAAATACTGTTCCAAAAATCCGTTGATAATTTTCAGGTAATTTTCAGGATAAGGGCCGCTATCCTTGTCTAAGGCCTGCTTGTAAGGTTCCATCATGCAACTCGCAAGAGCGAAAATTAAAAATAATAAAATCAGTAAACGTTTCACGATGGTCTCCTTGCCGGATTATTGGTTGATATTGTAATTACTCTCTGGTATGTAGAGACTTTAATATGTACCAAACATTGTGTTTTATGTCAATCAGTTAAATCCCATAAATTAATGGTGGGAGGATAATAATGATGAATACAAGAATCGCCCGGATTTTTTTTATTGTTTTAATCGCTTTCATTTTATCCGGATGCTCTACAGTATTGACACGTATGGGGCCGCTGATTTACAAGCTGGAAGATGGTGAAAAGTCCGTGGGAGAGTTTGCCAAATATAAATATTCCGGCGGGATTCGATCCAATGTCATTTATCTTGAAAGAACACCCCAATGCACAGAAATAGCCGAAAAAATTCGTGTCGGCCAGAAGCAGGTCCGCGGGAGGGCGTTTTCAATGGTGGAAATGGTTTTTTTCGGTCTGGGACTAGTTGATGACCTCAGAGCGGAGGCGGTTTCCGAAATATCCCGGATTGAAACGCCGCTGGCCAAATATGAAACCGGTAAATTTATTGCTTGCGGAGAAAAAGAGCTGGCGGTCAACGAAATGCTGGTGATTGGTGACAAGCAGAGAACGTTTCATTTACAGGTGGCAACGGACGCGAACGGGAATCTGGATTTGGACACGGTATTGGCGGATCAAGATCGGGTCCTGAATTTGACCATTAGCCTGGCATCGGATCAAACCCGGGCGGTTTCGTATATTTATACCCCCAGTCAATAAGGGCTTACGGGTGTCAAAAGATTTAATTGAAAATATTTAAGTAATGATGCCGGAAAATAAAGACAAGTATATCCTTGCCATTGACCTGGGAACGTCTGGTCCAAAATCTGCACTGGTGAGCACCAAAGGAGAAGTGATTGATTACGCGTTTGTTAAAAATTCACTTCAACTGCTGCCGGATGGCGGCGCAGAGCAGGATCCGGAAGAATGGTGGCAATCCATTCTTGAAACATTCAAGATTATATTAAGTAAAAAACTGGTTCCCATCGAAGATATTATTGCCATCAGCTGTTCCACCCAGTGGTCCGGCACAGTGGCGGTGGATAAAAACGGGGAGCATTTAACAAATGCCCTGATTTGGCTCGATTCTCGCGGTAGCGAGTATGTGAAGGAAATATCAGACGGCCTGATTAAACTTGAAGGGTATGGCATATCAAAGATACAGCGATGGCTGCGATTGACCGGCGGGGCTCCCAGCCATTCCGGAAAAGACTCCATTGCCCATATTTTATATCTTAAAAATCAGCGGCCGGATATTTATCATAAAACCCATAAGTTTCTTGAACCCAAAGATTATATCAACCTGCGGCTGACCGGAAAGTTCGCTGCATCCTATGATTCCATAACCCTTCACTGGGTGACGGATAACCGGGATATCAACAATATCACCTATGATGACCGGCTGATCCGGATGTCAACTATTGATAAAGACAAATTGCCGGATTTAAAACAGGCCACGGATATTCTGGGCCCGTTAAAACAAGAAGTGGCTGAGGAACTGGGGCTCCGCCCAGGTGTGGAGGTTATTTTAGGGACCCCTGATGTTCAGGCAGCAGCAATCGGTTCCGGTGGTGTGGCTGATTATGATGCCCATTTTTATATTGGCACCTCATCCTGGCTGACTTGTCATGTGCCGTTTAAAAAGACCGATATTTTCCACGGGATTGCGTCTTTGCCATCGGCGATTCCCGGCAGATATTTTGTGGCCAATGAACAGGAAACCGCCGGCGCCTGTTTGACATTTTTACGGGATAATATCTTTTTCCACAAAGATGACCTGCTGGTTGGAGACTGTCCGGCAAATGTGTACCAGATATTTGATCAGATGGCTGAAAAAATTGCTCCGGGCAGTGGAGGGATCATTTTTACGCCGTGGCTTTACGGAGAACGGACCCCATTAGATGATAAATACGTTCGTGGCGGTTTTTTCAACCAGTCCCTTGAAACCACCCGGGAACACATGGTTCGGGCGGTTCTGGAAGGGGTGGCGTTTAATGGCCGCTGGCTGCTGGAAGCAGTGGAAAAATTTGTTAAAAGACGCCTGGAGACGGTTCGGATGATTGGCGGCGGGGCAGCATCGGATATCTGGTGCCAGATACATGCGGATATTTTTAACCGGGAAATACTCCAGATCAAAAAACCCATCCTGGCCAATGTCCGGGGGGCAGCGTTTCTCGCATCCGTTGCCATGGGACACATGCGTTTTGAAGATGTCACAGATGCGGTGGAAGTCGGAAAAGTTTATTCTCCCAATTCGGACCATATCGGCCTCTATGATCGAATTTTTAAAGAATTTAAGACTATTTATAAACGAAACCGTCGGGCATATGCGCGGCTGAACAAAGTATAAAGTATATTAATCGGAGGAACCAGTGGACATTCAAACAATTATGGACAAATACTTATCCCGTCTTCCTCAGGGGCTTGCCATCTGGATATTTAATATCATCAAAAATATTCCGTTTGTCAAAAAGACCATTCAAAAAGAATTAGGCACCATGATGGCGGAATTGGAAGGATCTCTTAAGCCATATAAGGATAAAGTACAAAGTTTTGCATCTTTGCCGGAAAAAGGTTTGGGTAAAGATGATGTCATCGCATTAATGGAAGACATTCATGAAAAAGAGGCCTCTTCCTGGGAAGACGGATATGTGTCTGGCGCCGTGTATCACGGAGATGATGAACATATCGAGTTTTTAAATAAAATATATGGGGTTAATTCCCAGAGCAATCCGCTGCATTCGGATATCTGGCCGAGTGCCACCAAGTTTGAGTCGGAGATCGTTTCCATGACAGCGACCATGCTCGGTTCGGATAAGACAGATGATGAAATCTGCGGTGTGGTATCTTCCGGCGGCACGGAAAGCATTTTGCTGGCCATGAAAACTTACCGGGACCGGGCTTTAAAAGAAAAAAAAATCACCCGCCCGGAAATGATTGTTCCGGTGACCGCCCATGCGGCATTTGACAAGGCGGCCCAGTATTTTAACATCAAGATTATTCATATTCCTTTATGTCCTGATTTTCGAGCGGATGTAAAAGCCACGAAAAAGGCGATGACTAAAAATACCATTGTCATTGTCGGCTCGTCCCCGTGTTTTCCCCACGGTGTAATTGACCCCATAGAAGAATTGTCTGAACTTGCCCGGAAAAAAGGGATCGGCTTTCATACGGATGCCTGTCTTGGCGGATTCATAGTGCCGTGGGCGGAAAAGCTGGGATATGATATTCCAGCATTAGATTTCCGGCTGCCGGGAGTGACTTCTATTTCGGCGGATACCCATAAATATGGCTATGCGGCAAAAGGTACATCCGTGATTTTATATCGCGGCACTGAATTGAGACGATATCAGTATTTTACCATTACGGACTGGCCGGGGGGGCTGTATTTTTCCCCCACATTTGCCGGCAGCCGTCCGGGGGCCCTGAGTGCTGCCTGCTGGGCAGCCATGGTATCCATTGGTAAAAAAGGGTATATGGATGCCACCAAAAAAATTCTTGAAACCGCATCCGTTATAAAAGAAGGTATTAATCAGATTCCTGAACTTAAAATTTTCGGTAATCCTCTGTGGGTGATCGCGTTTGCGTCTGATGAATTAAATATTTACCAGGTCATGGATCAGATGGGGCAGAAAGGCTGGAGCTTAAACGGCCTTCATAAACCGGCTTGTGTCCATATCTGCGTGACCCTTCGGCACACTCGTGCCGGAGTGGCGGAACGGTTTATTGAAGATTTAAAAGCATCTGTTGAATTTGTAAAAGCCAATCCGGATGAAAAGGGGGAAATGGCACCGGTGTATGGCATGGCTGCCACCATACCGTTTCGCGGTCTTGTGGAAGAGATGTTGGAGAAGTATATTGATCTTTTGTATAAAGTTGAATAATTTGAGCAAGCCAAATTTTTCCGTATTGACCTCATTAAATAATTCCTGAATTGTTGATTGATAGGATGATTGCTATCTTTTTTTTTCTGTTTATATCACGTCTGAAAATCGCACTGCACATGTTTTTTCCGTTTTAGCCCATCCGCCTTTTAAAAAATTATACTTTACATAATATTTATTTTCAGATAATTTTTTAGACTTTCACTAGTTTCTCACGATCACTTTTTAAAGACAGCGTATATTAATCAATAAATTTTTTTATCTACGGAGTATTTTATTATGGCTAAGAAGATGAAAACAATCGACGGAAATACTGCTGCAACGCACGTGGCCTACGCCATGAGTGATGTGGCAGCAATTTATCCGATCACCCCTTCGACCTCTATGGGAGAAATCGCAGACGAATGGTCCGCCCAGGGCCGGAAAAATATTTTTGGCCAAACATTGAATGTTAAACAAATGCAGTCTGAAGCCGGGGCCGCCGGTGCGGTCCACGGTGCCCTGGCAACCGGTACGCTCTCCACGACCTTTACGGCATCCCAGGGGCTTTTGCTCATGATACCGAATATGTATAAGATTTCCGGTGAGCTGCTGCCCTGTGTGTTTCATGTATCGGCACGCACCCTATCCGCACATGCGCTGTCTATTTTTGGGGACCATAGTGATGTGATGAGTGTTCGTCAGGCAGGGTTTGCCATGCTGGCTTCCGGATCTGTTCAGGAAGTAATGGATCTGGCACTGGTTTCTCATTTGTCGGCCATTGAAGGCAGTTTGCCGTTTCTTCATTTTTTTGACGGGTTTCGAACCTCTTCTGAAATTCAAAAGATTGAACTGATTGATTATGAAGATATTAATTCACTGGTGAACCATGACGCTATCCGTGAGTTTCGTGCACGCGCTATGAATCCGGAACATCCCCATATTCGGGGAACCGCCCAGAACCCGGACATCTATTTCCAGGGCCGGGAAGCTGCCAATCCGTTTTATGATCAGATTCCGACAATTGTTGAAGAATCCATGGCTAAAGTCGCTGCCCTGACCGGCCGGCCGTATAAATTGTTTGATTATGTCGGGCATCCGGAAGCGGAACGTATTATCATTTCCATGGGGTCGTCCACGGAAACCATTGAAGAGGTCGTTAATGCGTTAAACGCAAAAGGTGACCGCTTAGGGTTGGTGAAAGTCCGGTTATATCGGCCGTTTTCCGTTGAACATTTCCTGGCGGCAATTCCGTCAACGGTAGAGCATATTACGGTGCTTGACAGGACCAAGGAGCCGGGCGCGATCGGTGATCCGCTGTATATGGACGTATGTGTTGCTTTCAAGGAATACGGGGACAACATGCCCAAGATAACCGGCGGAAGATACGGCCTGGGTTCCAAAGAATTCACGCCGGCCATGGTTAAGGCGGTTTTTGACAATATGCGGTCTGTTGGGACAAAAAATCATTTTACGGTGGGTATTTTTGATGACGTTACTTACCAGTCACTTCCGGTGGATGATAAATTTGAAACATCACCAGACGGTACGGTCCAGTGCAAGTTCTGGGGCCTGGGTTCTGACGGAACCGTGGGAGCCAATAAAAGCGCGATTAAAATTATCGGGGATAATACCGACATGTTTGCGCAAGGGTATTTTGCTTATGATTCGAAAAAATCCGGCGGTATTACGGTTTCGCATTTACGTTTTGGTGATCAGCCGATCCAGTCAACGTACCTGGTAAGTGACGCGGATTTTGTTGCCTGCCACAAATCCAACTATGTTGAAATTTATGATGTGCTGGAAGGCATTAAAGACGGTGGAACGTTTTTGCTGAATTCGCCATGGACACAGGATGACATGGAAGCCGCACTGCCCGCTGCTATGAGACGAACCCTCGTTGAAAAGAAATTAAAATTTTATACGGTGGATGCGATTAAAATCGGCGCATCCGTCGGACTCGGTACACGGATTAACATGATCATGCAAACGGCGTTTTTCAGCTTGTCCAAAGTGCTGCCGTTTGAAGAGGCGGTTGCATACCTGAAGGCGGATATCAAAAAAACGTACGGTAAAAAGGGCGATAAAATTGTCCAGATGAATATGGATGCCGTCGACCATACACTTGAGAATTTAAAAGAAATTAATGTTCCGGCATCATGGGCGGATGCGGATGTAACCGGTGCCGCTTCAGCCGCTGATTTTCCGGATTTTGTAAAAAATGTCATGCAACCGATGCAAGACCAAAAAGGGGATGCATTGCCGGTCAGTGCATTTGAACCGGATGGTATTTTTCCGGTGGCCACATCACAATATGAAAAACGCGGGGTGGCGATTAATGTTCCGGAATGGATCGCTGAAAACTGTATTCAGTGTACCCAGTGTGCGTTTGTCTGCCCCCATGCAGCCATTCGGCCGGTAGTGATTACGGAGGATGAAAGCAAAGCGGCACCGGAGACATTTGAAACAAAATCGGCTACCGGAAAAGAGCTTAAGGGGTATCAGTTCAGAATTCAGGTCAATATCCTGGATTGTCTGGGCTGTGGTAACTGTGCGGATATCTGCCCGGCCAAAAAACCGGCCCTGGTGATGCGTCCGATTGCTACTCAGACATCTATTCAGGTGCCTAACCAGGAATTTTTTGATACGCTTCCGGTCAGGGATGACCTGGTAAAAAGGGAATCTATAAAGGGCAGTCAGTTCCAGCAGCCGTTGATGGAGTTCTCCGGTGCCTGTGCCGGGTGCGGTGAAACATCGTATGTGAAGGTACTGACCCAGTTGTTCGGTGAGCGAATGATTATCGCCAATGCCACCGGCTGTAGTTCCATCTGGGGTGCTTCAGCACCGAGCATACCGTATTGTACCAATAAAAACGGACATGGCCCGGCCTGGGGGAGTTCCTTGTTTGAAGATGCTGCAGAATTCGGTTACGGCATGAGTATCTCAATTAACCAGCAGAGAAACCGGCTCAAGGATTTGGTCAAAGACGCGATTGAGACAGACATTCCGGAAGATTTGAAGGAAGCCATGACAGCCTGGCTCGTCGGGGCGGATGATGCGGAAGCATCCCAGAAATATGGCCGACAGGTCGAGGCATTGCTCGGAGATATGCAAGGCGACAGCCTGCTTGAATCCATCTATGACATGTCTGATCTGTTGGTTAAAAAATCCATCTGGGCGTTTGGCGGAGACGGCTGGGCCTATGATATCGGATTTGGCGGTTTGGATCATGTCATCGCATCCGGCGAAGACATCAATATTCTGGTGATGGATACAGAAGTGTATTCCAATACCGGCGGCCAGTCTTCCAAGGCAACACCAACAGGTGCAGTGGCCAAGTTTGCCGCTTCCGGTAAAAAAGTAGCTAAAAAGGATCTGGGCAAAATCGCCATGACATATGGATATGTATATGTGGCATCCGTCTCCATGGGGGCCAACAAGCAGCAGATGCTCAAGGCTTTTCTGGAAGCGGAAAAATACCCTGGACCATCTCTGCTCATCTGCTACGCGCCATGTATTAATCAGGGCTTAAGAAAAGGAATGGGGAAATGCCAGGAAGAGGAAAAACTGGCGGTGGCCAGTGGTTACTGGCCATTGTACAGATTCAACCCGGAATTGGAAAAAGAGGGGAAAAATCCGTTTGTTTTAGAATCCAAAGAACCTGACGGAAGCCTCCAGGGATTTTTAGGCGGTGAAAACCGGTTTGCGTCTCTTGAAAAAACGTTTCCGAAAGAATCCAAAAGACTTCGGGCCAAGATTGAAGAAGAAGTGAACCAGCGTTATTCATCATTTAAGGAGATGGCGGACCTGGGGATGGTATGTAAGGATGACGAAGAAACCAAATAATGATCTGATGATTAACGGCCGGTTAAACGGTTCGTCATTAAATAATTTACATGAGGCTGTTTGGACGTCTGTTTGGATGTCCGGGCGGCCTCTTTTTTTTTATATTTTTATTGGTGGTTTTTATGGATTCTGTAAGTAATCAGATTTTTTCAGAATGTCAGCGTTGCGGGACCTGCTGTAAAAAAGGCGGTCCGGCCTTACATGATGAAGATAAACAGATTATCGACTGCGGCAATCTCCCGCTCGCTGCCCTGTATACCATCCGAAAAGGGGAACTTGCCACTGACAATGTCAGCGGCGGAATAATCCGCCTGCAGGCTGAAATTATTAAAATCAAAAGCTGTTCGGATTCAAGTGCCTGCATGTATTTTAATGATGAAGAAATGTCATGCAGGATATATGACCATCGCCCGGTGGAATGCCGAACACTGGAATGCTGGAATACCAAAAAAATTGAAGCAATCTATGCCCACACACGATTGACTCGTTGTTTGGTGCTGGAAAAGGCAGGCTGGTTGACAGACCTTGTCAAAGCCCATGAATCTAAGTGCGATCTTAAAAGGATTCAAGATCTGGCCGAAAGCCGGGAGTCTGGTGATTCCACCGCCACATGCGGTCTCATCGAAATTGTTAACTATGATTTTTATCTGCGAAAGTTGGTGGTCGAAAAAGGAAAAGTTGATCCGGAAATGCTTGATTTTTTGTTCGGTCGCCCACTTTCTGCCATTCTCAGACTTCAGTTTGGGG
>Ga0307991_1002255_pt1 | contig 13133 bp, 15 predicted proteins | sample EllFjometagen131_FD_203146 | JGI IMG/M metagenome (GOLD analysis project Ga0307991, IMG submission 203146) | Marine microbial communities from Ellis Fjord, Antarctic Ocean - #131 | ecosystem: Environmental > Aquatic > Marine > Unclassified | place: Southern Ocean | collected 2014-10-08
CAGGCGGCATTTTCCACAGGGTATATCGCGGGGTTAATAAAATAGGCTTCAAATAATTATTATACAAAAGAGGAGGCTGATATGGGAAAGACACATGGTAATCTTGTTTTTAAGGCAATAGGCCAGATATTGATACCACTGCTTTTGTTCATATTTTTTATCACGTTTAAAATAATTTACAGCGTCAACATAGAAGCAGCCTTACCTGTGTCCTTACAGGATGGCGCGAGTAAGTTTCTCGCGACAGTAATAGCTATTGTCTCGGGCTTTTTAGTCCAAAAAATAGCCGGCATAGCCATTCTTTTCTACGAGGTAAAGGTAGCCGCGGCAACCGCTACAACACTCGATGACGAATTGATACCATTATTACGCAAATGCGCTAATATCACTATCTGGATAATTGTCCTTATCGCTATATTACCTTTTTACGGCGTTAATATAAACGCTCTTATCGCGGCTATAGGCGTAAGTTCTTTGGCAATCGCCTTAGCGGCAAAAGATACTATATCCAATATAATAGCCGGCTTTCTCATCATGATAGACAGGCCGTTTCGCAGCGGTGACAGGATAAAGATACCCTCTGGTGAGATAGTAACGGTGCTTGCTATCGGCACAAGAAGGTCATCATTTCTGACTGATGAGAAATCAGTAATCGTTGTACCGAACCTCGACCTTAGCAATAGCAGGATAATCAATTATACCTATGGCGAAAAATATAATTCTAAGGAGGTATGAGATGGAGATAGCCGGTATATTTATTCTCGCGCTTTTTAGTATCATTGGTTTCGCGGCGATATTCTTTACAACATTCGGTACACTGATAATCCTTCTAGGCGGTATTCTCTACGCGATAATGACAGGCCTTTTGGCCCTTGGCATTGAAGAGCTCATCCTGCTCTTGATACTCTATTTGTGCGGCGAGGTTGTAGAATATCTCTTTGTCATTATCGGCGCGAAAAGATTCGGGGCGTCAAACGCGGCGACAGCAGGCGCTGTAATAGGAGGCATAGTTGGCGCTATAGTAGGTGTTGGATTTTTAGGCATCGGGCTCATACTTGGTACTTTTCTCGGCATATTCGCAGGTGCCTTTCTTGTCGAGCTCCTGCTACACAGGGACCTTGTAAGATCATTGAAGGCAGGTACAGGCGGCGTTATCGGGCGCATAGGCTCTATTGTCTTTAAGATATTCATTGCTATTGCCATGTTCTGGATAATGGTAAGCAGCATAATTACCTAACTTGCCCTGCGGGGTTTCGCGTATTTATAAAAGTCAAGGGGGTATTATGATTATAAAAATTATCGGGTGGTTTTGGGTCATTACAGGTGTTCTTTTCTTGATAATGCCTGGGCTGCTCAGGAGACGCATCCAGAAAAAGAGCAATAAGGTCGTAAGAAGGTATCTTTTCGTGATGACACTCTTTTTAGCGGCAGGATTAATATCCATTGGTATGGAGATAGACGGCATTATCGCGAAGGTAGTTCTGGTAATCGCCCTTGTAGCGCTCCTTAAGGGGTTGTTCATGCTAAAATCAAAGGCAGCCAATAGCATCATAGAGCTATTAAAAGATAAGCCAGCGTCTCTATTCAGGATATGGGCAGGGGTGCAGGCTGGGATAGGCGCGGCTATCCTCATTATACATAATCATTGATATATCCCTGTACTAATGGTATAATATGTTAAATTACTCACTTTCATTATTACAATAGGGACATTTTAATACCCTATACAAGATTATTTCATGAAAAAAATAATATATACATTACTTATTGTTATCATATTAATACATATGGCACCTGCCCAGGGCCTCTGTCGAAAAGACGGAAACCTCTATAACCTTTTCAGAAAAAAAACAGAGACCAGGGTATATATCCCACCTATAGAGAATGTCTCGGGCAGCGCTAAGGCAGACGCGAAATGCCTTACACAAAAGCTCAAGGACACCCTTAATAATAGAAAGAGTATCAAATTTAAGGTAGTTGAGACAAGTGAGGCCTCTGATATAATAATTGACTGCGACCTTGTAACCTTCTTCTGGACAGAGAATGACCCTATAGACCTGATAATGGGCATATACACTGTGGCTTATGACGTGCTAACATCCGAGAGTTACGCGTTCCAGGAGGTAATATTTACTGTTACAGATACCGAAAAGAATAAGGTCCTCTGGAAAGAGAAACTAAAGATTGACGTTACAAAAAAAGGCATGACTGAAGATGAGAGCATACCCTTGATAAATAAAAAGACAGTAAAGACATTTATGCGCGATTGTTTCAGCAAGCGTTATAGTAGGCCAAGGCAATCATTATGAATACATACAAGGCAATATTAAATAGAAGATCGATAAGAAGTTTTCAGGCACGAAAGATTAATATCAAGCTTTTGAGGCGTATGGTAAATTGCGCGCGGTTAGCGCCATCAGCGGCGAATATGCAGCCTTTAGAATATCTTATTATTACTGAAAAGGCCCTTTGTAGCGAGGTCTTCAAGCACCTGAAATGGGCTGGTTATATCTTCCCCCAGGGCACTCCTGAGCCTGGCTGCGAGCCCGTAGCTTATATCATTATATTAATCAGCAAGAATAAGGTCTCGCACTCGGTTGTCAAGAGAGACGAGGACGCGATAAGATATTCCTTCAGCCCTGACCTGCGCGATGTAGGCGCGGCTGCTGAAAATATCATGCTCTTCGCCCAATCTAACTCCATTGCCAGTTGCTGGCTTGGCGCGATAAACAAGGCCGGCGTTAAGAAAGCGTTTTCTATACCAAAACACCTGGGAATAGATTCAGTAATCGCTTTAGGTTATCCAAAGATGGTTGCCAAGGCGGCGAAGTTCACTAACTCGGTAAAATATTATCTTGATAAAAAAGGGGTTCTTCACGTCCCAAAGAGGCCCCTTAAAAATATAGTTCATATTAATAGCTTGACACCCTAACCTATTTATAGTAGTATCAAGTCTCACTCAAGAACAATAAGGAATAATAATGGATTTTGAAAACACACCATTTAAGAACCCGATAAACCCTGAAGATATTATCAACGCGGGGAAGAAGAAACTTCCGGAACTAATAAAATACCTGCCACTGGCAATAGTCGCGTTACTGGTTATAATCTTTATCGCTTCCGGCCTATATTCAGTAGGCCCTGACGAGGTAGGTGTTATAAGGCGCTTCGGAAAGTACACACGCACCACTAACCCAGGGCTTCATATAAAGATTCCCTTTGGCGTGGAAAAGGTTGATAAGGTCAAGGTTAAATACATATTCAAAGAAGAGTTTGGGTTCAGAACCCTAAAGTCCGGGATTGTTAGCCGCTATTCGCAAAAACAATACTTCGATGAATCCCTTATGCTTACAGGTGATTTGAACGCTATCATAGTTGAATGGATTATCCAGTTCAAGGTCAAGGACCCTGTTAAGCTCTTATTCAATATAAGAAATCCTAGAGATACGATACGTAATATATCCGAGGCTGTAATGAGGCAGGTTGTTGGTGATAACTCTGTAAGCGAGGTTCTTACTACACGCAGGGTCGAATTAAATATAGAGGTCCAGAAACAGCTTCAGAATATACTTGACAGTTATGACAGCGGTATCCAGATAGTCACGGTAAAACTTCAGGATGTGAACCCGCCAGACCCTGTTAAGCCGTCCTTTAACGAGGTAAATGAGGCAAAGCAGGAAAAAGAAAAGGTTATAAACCAGGCATGGGAGGCATACAACAAGGCGATACCAGCAGCGCGCGGCAATGCTGAAAAGACCATAAAAGAGGCTGAAGGCTATGCCTTAAACAGGATCAATGAGGCAAAGGGTGACGCGGCGAAATTCAATGCTATCTGGCGGGCATACAATAGCGCGCAGGATGTTACCAGGAAACGCCTTTATCTCGAGACCATGCATGAGGTGATACCCAAGGCAGGCAAGAAATATATAATAGACCCCAGTCAGCAGGGCATATTACCCCTGTTAAGGTTGGGAGAAAGCAAGGATAACTCATGAACAAGCTCATATATACAGCCGCGGCAATCGTAATCCTGGGAATACTGCTCTTTGGCAGCGGTGCGCTATATACTATAGACCAGACACAGCAGGTAGTAATAACCCAGTTTGGTGAGCCCATAGGCAGGCCTATTACTAAGTCAGGATTGCATCTTAAGGTACCTTTTATACAGCAGGCAAACTATTTTGACAAGAGAATACTCCAATGGGATGGTGATCCTAATCAGGTTCCTACAAAAGACAAGAGATATATCTGGGTAGATACAACCGCGCGTTGGAGAATAAAGGATCCTTTAAAGTTTTTGCAATCCGTTACAAACGAGGCTGGCGCGCATGCCAGGCTTGATGATGTCGTAGATTCCGCTACACGAGATTATATCACAGGACACAAACTTGTTGAGGTAGTAAGAGATACCAATCGCCTGGTTGACGAGAATGCGGATATGGTTAATGATCCTGACGCGGTATCGATAGACGAAAAGCTTGATACGATACAGATAGGCCGTGAGGCATTAACACGCGGCATTTTAGTAGAGGCATCCAGGATCGTGCCGCAATACGGTATAGAGCTAATAGATGTCCGCATAAAGAGGATAAACTACGTCTCCGAGGTTCAGCAGAAGGTCTTTGAGAGGATGATATCCGAAAGAAAACGTGCTGCTGAAAAGTATCGCTCAGAAGGACAGGGAAAGAAAGCGGAGATAGAGGGCCAGACAATAAAAGAGCTTAAGCAGATAACATCAGAGGCTTACAAGGTAGCAGAAGAGAAAAAAGGTAATGCTGACGCGGAGGCCACAAATATATATGCCAAAGCGTATAATCAGGATCCAGAGTTTTACGGTTTCGTAAAGACCCTGGATACATACAAAGATACAGTTGATAAAGATACGATAATGATCTTAAGCGCTGATAGTGAATACTTTGAATACTTAAAGAGCGCGCAAAAAAAATAACCTTTCAATATAATGCATAGCAAAATAGACCGCAAGCTTTAATAGCATCCTAAAGCTTGCGGTTTTTTATTAGGGGACTCTCCTAAAGGGGGCACCCTTGAGCACGAAAAACGCAAGAATTTGTGAGTTTTTAAAACATGCAGAATAAAAAAACAAAAAAACAAGATAAGAGCGTACTTAGGGGTGCCCCTGAACTGACTGCGCCGGCAGGAGGTTGGTGCGCGCTTAGAAGCGCCATAGACTCCGGCGCGGATAGCGTCTATTTTGGTGTAAAGGGACTTAATATGCGCCAGGGCGCTGAAAACTTCGATATCCTTGAGATAAAGAAGATAATCAAATTTCTCCATGACAACAAGAAAAAGGGCTACCTCGCGTTAAATGTTATCATATATAACAGTGAGATAAAGAGAGTCACCACTATACTAAAGGCAGCTGCCAAGGCAAAGGTGGACGGGGTAATACTCTGGGACATGGCGGCCTTTTCAATAGCCAGGAAGCTTAGGCTAAATATCCATATCTCAACACAGGCAAGTGTCTCCAATTTTGAGGCATTTAAATACTACGCTAAATCCGGGGCAAAAAGAATTGTCATGGCAAGAGAGTGCAGCCTCGCGGATATTAAGAGAGTCGCTGAGCAGGCTAAGGCACACCGGCTCAAATGCGATATAGAGTGCTTTGTCCACGGCGCGATGTGTGTAAGCATATCAGGAAGGTGCTTTCTTTCTCACCAGGCATTTGGTAAATCAGCAAACAGGGGAGAGTGCCTACAGCCATGCAGAAGGGTCTTTAATATAGAGGATGTTGAAAAAGAGACTCGATACAGGCTTGGCAGTGATTATATCTTAAGCCCCAAGGACCTGTGCACAATAGGTTTTCTTGATAAGATGATAGAAACCGGCATCAAGGCATTCAAGATAGAAGGCAGAAACCGCCCGCCTGAATATGTAAGCGAGGCCTGCCTATGTTATCGCGAGGCAATAGACGCGTATTATAACAAACGCCTGAATACCGGGCTTAAGAACGCGCTCATTAAACGCCTTGGCAATTCATACAACAGGGGCTTTGAAAACGGTTTTTACCTGGGCACCCCCGACACGCTTGGTGGCAAGGTAGAAAAAAATTACGAAAAAACCTACATCGGAGAGGTACAAAAATTTTACAACAAGATAAGTGTCGCGGAGATACTCATCAGAAAAGGGCCTCTTAATATCGGTGACAGCATTCTGATAACAGGAAAGAGGATACCAGCAACCCGTTGTGTGGTAGAAGAGATCCAGTCTGAGCACAACCCGATTCAATCCGCTCAAAAAGGCATGCGCGTTGGCATAAAACTTCCCTTAAAAGTCTATCCCAATGATAAAGTCTTTCTTTACTCGGATAAAGGGGTCAGATAAAGGGGTCAATCTTTGATAAAGGGGTCAAGTCTTATCTTTGTAACTTAAGGGCTATAAAAAGGATAAGGGTAAAGGGAAAAATGGTATAATTACATAAATCACGAAATGAAAAAATGGGGAGATGGTTGATGAAGTTTATTATAATTTTGTTGGTAACAATGACAACTTTTATCTACGCAGGGACAGTCTTCGCAGAAGAGAAGATTACCTTAAGTACTTTTTATCCCGCGCCTTATGGGGATTATGATGAGTTGACCGCGAATAAAATGGTTGTAGGCCCTACATACGCTATACCTGCTGATCCTATTGATCTGCTTATAGAGGGTAGTGTCGGCATCGGGACGGCGGCGCCAGGGGCATACAAGTTATATGTAAACGGAACCTTCTATTGTTCAGCAAACAGTTTTACCACCGGAAACTTGATTACATCGGATGAGAGACTGAAAACGAATATATATAATTTAGAACCGGTTTCAGATCAAATTATGCGATTACGCGGTGTGCACTTTAATTGGAAAGATAGCACTCGGGATAAAGAAGATGGTTTGCAGATAGGTCTTATAGCCCAGGAATTAGAAAAAGAGTTCCCTGAATTAGTAATGGAAAATAACGAGGGGATTAAATATATTAGATATGATAATTTTACAGCAGTGCTTCTTGAAGCTATCAAGGAACAGCAGGCACAAATAAAAGAGCTTCAGGCAAAGGTAGAAAACCTATAAGATAAAGGGGTCAAGTCTTATCTTTGTAACTTAAGGGCTAAAAAGGATAAAGGGTAAAGGGGGAAAAGGTTAAAGTATTTTTTTTAGGGTAAAGGTTGCTCCAGCTGTAAACAGCAAAAAGCTTTTTTGAATAATTTGCAACAGGAATATCCTCAGCTTGAGATTAAATCTTATGAAACTTTCTCTAATAAAGAAAACTCAGCGTTCTTTTCCCTGATTGCGCAAACATATCACTTAAAACAGCCGATTGTGCCATGCGTTTTTATCGATGATAAATTATGGATAAGGTATAATAATTCTTTTATTCAAGAGATTAAGGGCAAAGTAAAATATTGCCTTGAGAATAAATGTTATGACCCTATGGCAAAGACAATAGTTCCTTTGCGTGTATATATACCAGAAAAAAAGTTGTGTTACCCGAGAAACCACAATCAGTTACCATTCCCTTTTTCGGCAGCCTTGAACCTTCCAAGGTCTCACTTCCAACATTCACTTTGCTTATAGGGGGTTTTGACACGTTTAATCCGTGTGCTTTTTTTGTTCTGCTTATCCTATTGAGCCTATTGATACGTACCGGTTCACGAAAAAAGATGCTGCTTGTTGGGGGAATATTTATATTCTTATTAATATAAAAGATTTTTTCTTTTTTAAAAAAGGCGTATCCTTAACTATCTCAGAGCAGGCAAAGCCTAAATTGTTTGAGCGCATGAGAAACACAATAAAAAGCGGGTCTTTTTCGTCAATAGTATTAGCTGCTATTACATTAGGGGTAATGGCTAATATATATGAATTATTTTGCACGCCGGGTTTCCCTATGATATAAACGCGCGTGTTGACCTTGGAGCAATTACCATCTTTGCAGCACTACATGTATCTAATCCTATATAATGTAGTCTATGTCATTCCATTATTATTAATTTTGTTAATACTTACCTGTACATTAGGACAGAAGAAATTGACACAGCAACAAGGACAAATCCTAAAATTAATATCAGGCATGATGATGCTTTTCTTAGGTGCAATTCTGGTAATTAAGCCCGCTCTTTTAGGTAATATAGCTATCGTCGTTACCCTGTTCATAGCCGCTATCTCAACAAGCGGGATAATTATATTTATTTACCGTATTTTTAATAAAGAGACCGCTTGACATAAAGAAGTTTCTATTGTATTCTATCTTCTCAATCGACACAGGAAACAAAATAAGCGTTAGCGCTATTTTATAACACAAAGGAATTTTTAAGGTTCCTTTACTACAAAAAGGGGGAATGATGCCGTACGATAACAGTTTGGATGAACAGTTGTTCGCGAAATCAGAGGATACAGAGAACGGCCGCTTGACAGTAAGTATATATTCTTACAACGGCGGACAGAAAAAGATACAGATATCAAGAGAGACAAAAGACAAGCAGGATAATCTTAAATTCGCTAAATTAGGCCGTGTTTCAAAAGATGAGATGGGATCGCTTATGCCGATCCTGCAGGAAGCCCTCTCAAATATGAACTAGAGTCTTTTTTAGCTTTCATACAAGCGGATAAAGCTCATGGCAAAAAATAGTACGTATCTCTACGGGAAAAATTCTGTATTTGAGCGCCTGGTTGTTGACCCTGAAAGCATCAAAACAATATACATGCGTGACACCTTCAACGCGTCACACATTATAAAACTTGCCAGAAGCAAAGGCATATCCTGTAAAAAGGTGCGGGAAAAAGAGCTTTTAAAGATAAAGCGCGCCGACAGGATCCAGGGTATCGTAGCTGAGGTTGGAAAATTCAACTATGCTGACTTTAACCAGCTTATCGCCAAGCCGGACAAAGAAAAGCTGACGCTTATCTTTTTAGATGATATAAAAGACCCCCACAATCTTGGCTCTATACTCAGGATTACCGCCTGCATTGGAGGCCTTGGTATTGTTATTCCAAGACATTCAAGCTGCGAGATAAATGATACGGTTATGCATGTTGCCTCCGGTGGGGAAAATTATACCCCGGTTGCCATGGTAAGTAATACATTAAACGCCCTTACCAGCGCGAAGAAGGCCGGATACTGGATTGCCGGCACAGTAGTCGAAGGCGGAGATAACATACAAAAGATGGGGCTGCCGGAACCCCTGGCGCTCGTGCTTGGCTCTGAAGGAGAAGGCATAAAGCCCGCGATACAGAAACACCTTGATATGCGCGTTACTCTTGACATGACAGGCGCGAAGCTTTCATTAAATGTTGCCATGGCTGCTGCCATATTCTGTTACGAGATAAACAAGCAAAAAAACATCCTTAGCGCAAACCTTTCCCCTTAATCTAAATGCAAATAAGAAAACGACATATATCAATAGCCGCTTTACTGCTCTGCCTTGTTTTTTTAACACATCTGGGCATTACCCGTTACGTCTCTTATAAAAAAGATAGCACACGCTGGCATATATTATCTAATACAATCAACACCCTGGTCAAAGACTTCAATGGCAAGCCTTCTGTCATTATAAAAGACCTTAAAAGATCGTGGCTTATCAGCATCAATGAAAAAGCAGAGATAGCCTCAGCAAGCGTTGTAAAGATACCGATTATGGCAGGGTGCTTCTACGCGGCAGAAGAAGGCAAGATAAGTCTTGATAAAAAGATAACCCTCAAACAGAGAGATAAGATAGGCGGCTCGGGCATACTAAGGAATAAAAAATCAGGCAAAACCTTTACTATCAAAGAACTTATTGACCTGATGATCACTATAAGCGATAACACGGCAGCCAATATACTGATTAAGCTTTTAGGTTTTGATTACCTGAATATCTGCTTTAAAAAGTTTGGCCTCAAGGATACAAACCTTTCTCGCCTAATGATGGATATGCGCTCACGCGGGAAAGGCATAGAAAATTATACCACAGCCAAAGATATGGCATTTATCCTCGAAAAGATATACAAGGGCAGGCTCATAAATAAGGGCCTTTCCAGTGAGTGCCTCGAGGTATTAAAGGCCCAGAGGTCAAGGACCAGGATTCCGGCACGGCTGCCAAAAAATACAGTTGTTGCGCACAAGACCGGCCTGGAAAAGGGCCTCTGCCATGACGCTGGCATTGTATTTACTGATACCGGTGACTTTATCATATGCGTACTAATCAAACATAATAATAAAAACGCCAGGTCATCAAAGAAGCTGATATCCAATATAGCGCGCTTAAGCTATAATTACTATATGAATGATTAATTATCCTGTAATCCAGATATGATAATGTCACATTCTACCGATTTAAAAATGTCACATTTCCAATGTGCTATAATACCTTTATACAAAGGAGGCCATTATGGCAGGAAAGGACATTATTATAATGAAGATGAAGGAGCTGAAAAGAGTACCGGTAATCCACAGCGTAATAAATAAGCAGATCACCCAAACTGAGGCAGCCAATGTATTAGGTATTTGCCGCAGACAGATAATAAGATTAGTAAAAGATGTAAGAAAAAAAGGCGATATAGCTCTTATACATAAGTCAAGAGGTGAGCCCTCTCATAGAGCAACGCCTTTTGATATAAAAGATAAAGCCTTAAATTTGTGTAATACAGTCTACCAGGGATTTGGTCCGACATTCGCGACAGAGAAGCTCTTTGAAATAGATAAAATCCAGATACATCCAGATACTTTACGTAAGTGGTTTTTAAAAGAGGGTGTTGAGTATAAGAAACGTAAATCAAAAAAACATCGATCCTGGCGCCCTAGAAGAGACTCTTTTGGTCAGATGGTACAGATGGATGGATCACACCATAAGTGGTTTACAGGCGTGGATAAAAAGTACGTGCTTATGGGGTATGTAGATGATGCTACAAGCAGGGTATATGCGAACTTCTATAGATATGAAGGCACAATACCCGCAATGGACTCTTTTAAGCGTTATATCAAGCGATATGGTATTCCTCAGAGTGTATATTTAGATAAGCATGCTACCTATCGCTCGACTAAAAAACCTACATTAGAAGATGAACTTAATAATGCTAAGGCCTTAAGCCAGATGGAGAAGGTATTTAAAGAACTTAATGTCAATGTCATACATGCAGACTCACCGCAAGCCAAAGGCAGGGTAGAGCGGTCATTTAAGACCCATCAGGATAGGCTTGTCAAAGAGATGAGGCTAAAAGGCATAAGTAATATCAAAGATGCTAATAAGTTCCTGCACAGCTATTATATACCTAAGCACAACAGGAAGTTCGCGGTAATAGCCAAAGATAAGACCAACTTACATACACCGATACCAAAACACCTTGATTTAGACAGGATATTCTCAATAAAAAACAAGGCATGTTTACGCAATGACTTTACTATACAATACAACAACAAGTTCTACCAGATACTAGATGCTGTAAGAGCAAAAGAAGTAACAATAGAAGAGCGTTTAAATGGCAAGTTGTATATCTATCATAAAGATACCCAGCTTAAATATAAGATTATAGATAAAAGGCCGCAAAAGCCAAAGCAGCTATATAAACCAAGAAAGCCAAGGTATGTTCCTCCAAAGGATCACCCATACAGGCAGTTTAGAATAAAGAAGGCATCATGAGTTATCCACTAATTCACACTATCAACAAAGAAAGAAAAAGAAGCAAAAAGAAAGAAAGGCTACTACTAACTAAATGTGACATTTCTATTTCGTTAAGAGTGTGACATTTTTAAATCTGGTTGACAAATGATTAATTATCCTTGTAATTGCCGTTGGAAAAGAGTAAAATAATAAAAATCATACCACCAACAAAGAAGGAGGGGAGATGATAAGAAAGATACTCATGGCAGTTTTAGCTTTTACGCTTTGCGCGCCGGCTATCTCTTTCGCGGGGGCAAAAGATTACGCCACGGAATTGAAACAGGAGGAGAAAAAGCTGATAGAGGCTACAAAACAGCTTACAACACAAAAGAAAAAGCTGCGGAAGTTAGCAAGTGAGTACGAGAAAGCGGACATGGCTATGAGGCAGCAGCTGGCCAAGGATAAGCCATCCGTTGGTAAAAAAGAGTTTATTCGCACGTCAAAGATGGAACAGAAAAAATTACGCGGTACCTATTATAAGAACAAAAAACCACTTATCGTAGAGAATGATAAGTTAAAAAGAAAATACCATGCCTCCAAAAAGGCCATAAAGAGATTAACAAAGACAATAGACCGGCAGGCAAAAGACCCTGATAATGAAATTTACAAGGCAAAGATAGATAAGCTAAAGGTAGAAATAAACGCGCGCAAAGAAAAATTGCATAACGCTATCGCGAAAGTCCGCGAACAGTCTGATACCAAGATTGCCGCTATAACAGATATGAGCAAAAAATCAACTATCAAGAACCGGATACTCAGTGATTCAAAGGCACAGGAGCTGGTTCTACGCAAGGCATATACAGTAGATAAGAACGCCATTGTGGCGAAGATAGATGCCGCTAAATCGGAATATAAGAACAATCTTAAGCTATGGCGCATCAAAACAGCCTCAAAAAGAAAAGAAGACCATATCAAGTCTCTGGTTGAACAGAGAAAGAAGATAGACGCGCAACCCGTTGCCCCGGGTGAAAATGCTAAAAAGAGGGCAACAACCAATTTTAGCCCTTCTAATTAGCGCAAAAGAAAAGGAGGTATTCGATGAAGCTTAATGTTAAAGCGTTTGGACTTGCGTGTGGTATCATGTGGTCCTTAGCAATGATATTTTTAGGCCTGTTAAATACTTTTAGTAACTGGGGCTCAGAATTTGAAGGCATAATGGCAACCCTGTACATAGGCTACGCACCAACGATCTTAGGCAGTATAATCGGTGGACTATGGGGTTTTGCTGACGCGGGCATAGGCGGTATGGTAATTGCCTGGTTATATAATAAGTTCGCAAAATAAGATAAATTCACATATTAAAAACGGGTGATACGTTATTTTCGATAGAAAGTGCGTCTTACCCGTTTTTTATCTTAATAAACCCTTCCTTTTTATATACGTGTTGCCTCATTAATAGATGTTACCGAAAGGTAGAGTCATTTATTTGGTTGTGAGGAAGACTTTTTTAAGTTTTTTCTCCATGTTTTTTCTTAAGGTAAAAGGGTTTAACCCCTTAAATTGTTCT
>Ga0307991_1002258_pt1 | contig 13122 bp, 11 predicted proteins | sample EllFjometagen131_FD_203146 | JGI IMG/M metagenome (GOLD analysis project Ga0307991, IMG submission 203146) | Marine microbial communities from Ellis Fjord, Antarctic Ocean - #131 | ecosystem: Environmental > Aquatic > Marine > Unclassified | place: Southern Ocean | collected 2014-10-08
TGTGTCCAAGAGCATGCTGGCAGCGGATCTGGTCCCGAACCGACTGGAACGCGCCAAACTGGCTATTTCAGATTGCATTGAACGGTTTGAGGGCGACCGCATCGGTCTTGTTGCGTTTGCCGGCACCACTGCGGTCAAATGCCCCCTAACCCTTGATTACGGTTTTTTAAAGATGATGCTCAATGACATATCAACAGACAGTATTGCTCGCGGCGGCACGCTCATTGGCGATGCGCTGCGGAGAATTATGACCGATGTGTTTGATGATCAGGCAAAAGAATTCAAGGATATTGTTTTGATAACCGACGGTGAAGACCATGACAGTTTTCCAGTTGATGCGGCAAAAGACGCAGGCGAAAAAGGCGTACGGATTATCGCCATCGGCCTTGGGGATGAAAATGAAGGCAAGCGAATTCCGATCACCACGAAAGATGGGACCAAAACATTTTTAAAATATAATGGACAGGAAGTCTGGTCACGACTGGATGGGGATACATTGCGTAAAATGGTCAATGCCACACCCGGGGGAAAATATTTAAATGTTGCCACCGGCACCATTGATTTAGGGAATGTCTATTCCCGGCTAATCGCCACCGCTGATAAAAAGCAGCTTGAATCCGATACGATTAAACGGTATGAAGAAAAGTTTCAGATATTTCTGGCAGCCGCTTTTATGATCCTTTGCATTGAGTTGCTGGTCAATGAACGTAAAAAAATAATAAAAAATAATGAATAAATTCCTTAAACCCATTATCGGTTTTATGTTTATCACTCTCGCCATCAGCTTTGCGAATACGGCTCAGGCGGCATCAAAAGAGCAGTTGGTTAAAAAAGGAAATGCCCTTTTTTCATCCGGCAAATACGATGAAGCGATCAGCACCTATGATGAGGCAGCTGTTGATGATCCGGAGTCCCCATATATCTATTTTAATAAAGGCGCTGCGTTGTATAAAAAACAAGACTATCCAGGTGCCCGAGACGCTTTTGGGCAGGCGGCCCTCAAAACAAAGGATATCGGCCTTGAAGCCAAAAGCAAATTCAATCTGGGACTGTGTTTTTTCCGGGAAGGAGACCGTCAGAAGGACGGTGATTTGAAAAAAACCCTTGAAGCCTACGGCTCCAGTGTTCAGTCTTTTCAGGAAGCACAGGCGCTGGACCCGAAGTTTTTTGAAGCAACGGAGAACATTGAAATGGTCCGTCTTATGATGAAATCTCTACTGGATCAAATCAAGAAACAGGAAGAAGAAGCCCAAAAAAAGCAGGCGCAGGCACAGAAGACGGCTGAAAAGATCAAAGAACTCATTGAAAAGCAGAAAGATCTTCTGAACAAAAGCCAATCTTTGATGACTGATGAGGCGTCAAAAAAGACGCCGGATGGATCGACCACCCAAGATTTTCCACAAAATCAGGATATCGCAGACGCGCAGGAACAATTAAAAAACGAAACCCAACATCTTTCTGAACAACTGACAAGCCATGCCGCAACACCTGCTACTCCATCTTCCACCACACCATCTACTACGGCAAGCCCATCTTCGCCGGAACATCCGTCGAAACAACAATTGGATACATCTGTGGGTGAGCAGAAAAAGACAATTGATCAGTTGACAAAAAATGACACCCAAACAGCGGCGGATCACCAGGAAAAATCTTTAGATGCCTTAAATAAAGCACTTGAAGCGCTTAAAAACGATCAGAAGAACCAACAAAAGGGACAGCAGCAAAAACAAGGACAAGGGGCTCAGCAACCGCAAGATAAGAACGAAAAGAACAAAGAACAAAAAGAAAAAAAAAACGATCCTCAGTCACCATCTGCGGATCAGAATTCAGCTGATCAAAACAAGCCGGACGAAAACCAGCAACAAAATCCAACGGTCCAGCTGCCGGATGATGCCAACAATATTTTAAACGAAGAAAAAGAAAACAAAAAACAGCGAATGCCTTTTTCTCCCGGCGGTTTTAAGAAAGTTGATAAGGATTGGTAGTGAACATATCGAAAAATACAATCTTTTGTATACTCCTGCTTTTGGGATGTTGTTTCTATAATGCCCCTTCATTGGCGGCACAGGTCAGTGCGGATGCTGTTGTACAAGATGGTCCTTTGTATGTAGGGGATTCGTTTACCTTCCAAATAAGGGTTTCAGGAAGTGACCAGCCTAACCCACCGGATTTATCCACACTTGACGATTTCTCAGTTCAGTATCAGGGCGGCTCCCAAAACAACAGCTCTTCGATTACCATTATTAATGGGAAAATGACAAAAAATGTGAGCCGGGGGTATGTGTTCTCTTATCAGTTAACCCCCAAGCAAACCGGCACACTGACCATCCCTTCAGTTTTTATTCAGGCGGATGGCAGCACCGTCGGCACCCGACCGATTAGCGTCAATATTTTAAAGCCCGAAACAACCGACGACATCAAGCTTCAGCTATTCTTGTCTAAAGACCAGTGTTATGTGGGAGAACCGATTGTTTTAAAAGTGATATGGTATCTCAGAAAGGATGTCCGTTCCTTTAATTTTATGATTCCGCTACTGGAAAAAACAGACTGGTTTTATTTTATCGATCCGGAAATCGATCAACAAGCGTCAAAAAAATATTACCGCATTCCACTGGCAGATGGTGAAGTCATCGCAGAGCAGGGAAAAAATTCGCTGGATGGTATTCAATATTCCACCATTACCTTTTCAAAAATTTTAATCCCCCAAAAAACCGGCGACTTATCGATCGATCCGGCAACGGTTGCCTGTGAAATCCTGACGGGATATCGAAATTCCCGTGGCCGCAACCCATTTGGCAATGATTTTTTTTCAGGTGCCTTTGGCGGCCGGCAAGGCGTCTATAAAAAAGTGGTGGTCTCCTCAAACGCACTTCGACTGAAAGTCAACCAATTGCCGATTCAGGGAAAACCGGCTAATTTTGCCGGCCATATGGGTCAATATAAAATTTTCTCAGCAGCATCGCCGACGAATATCAATGTGGGCGACCCGATTACATTATCCATTACACTCAGCGGACCAGAATATCTGGATCAGGTTTCTCTGCCGTTATTAACCAATCAGGCGAACCTGACCAGAGACTTTAAAATCCCAAAGGAACGCGCCACAGGAGAAACCCGGGACAACACCAGGGTATTTACTCAGACACTCAGGGCATTGAGATCTGATGTAAAGCAAATTCCATCCATTGAACTGCCCTATTTTGACACAATCACCCAACAATATAAAATTGCCAGGACACAGCCCATCCCCATAACAGTTAAAGCAACACGGGTGGTCACGGCATTGGATGCGGAAGGCCGATCCCTGACGATGATAAACGGGAGTGAAGTGAAAACCTGGACAAAAGGGATTGCATATAACTATGAGGATTTGAATGCTATTAACGATCAGCGACTCAACCGACTGGTCATTACATCACCATCATGGATGGCAAGCCTTATTCTGCCGCCGTTGATTTACCTGTTGACCCTCCTGACCATTGTCATTATAAGAAAAAAACAGGCAGATCCCCAAACCACGCGATCAAAGAAAGCGTATGCCAAACTGAATGCAGAACTGAAAAAAATTATGTGTTCGAAATCAGACCCATTAAAAACCGACATGATACTTGCCGCGTTGAGAAATTACCTGGGGGCCAAGTTGCGGATGTCCCACCGGGCCATTGTTTTTTCTGATGCTCAAAAAATACTTGCAGAAAAAGGGGTATCCAAAGGATTGATCGACACCCTGAAATCCATTTTTGACGCGTGTGAAGCCGATAGATATGCAGGCATATCCGGGGCAGGCGATCATCACTGGCTATCCAAACAAACATTAAACACTGCCAAAAAACTGGAATCTATTTTTCAATGATTCATCGACACCTGACATATATCTTTACATTCATACTCATTTTTATGGGAATAAATAGTTTCACCGCCCTTTGCGGCGCTGAAATACCTGATGTTGCACAAAGTCCTGAAGCATTAGAAACCATATCCGCTGAAGAGATATCCCGGCTTTTTCATGAAGCAAACAGCATGTTTAGTGACGCCAATAAGCTGACATTGACTGATCCGGCAAAAGCAACGTCTTTCTACAAAAAATCCATCCTGCGATTTGAACGAATGATTAAAGAAGGGGGCATTGAAAATGGCAAGCTCTATTATAATATCGGCAATATTTACTTTCGGATCAAAGATATCGGGCGGGCTATTTTAAATTACCGACGGGCAGAACAATATATCGGAAATGATATTAACCTGCAAAAAAATCTTGAATTTGCCAGGAATACAAGAAAGGACCAGATTGCGGAAAAACAGGAAACAAAAATTTTAAAAACCGTGTTCTTCTGGCATTATGATTTATCCGCTAAAATCCGATTAATCCTGTTTACCATTTCATTCGGGTTGCTGTGGCTTTTTGCAACCGCCCGGTTATTTATCAAAAAACCGTTTTTAAAATGGGCCATCAGTATCAGTGCTGCCCTGTCGATCCTGTTTACAGGTTCTTTAGCAATCGAATATATCACCTTGCAGAAAACGATTCCCGGCGTGGTTATCAGCCAGGAAGTGATTGCCCGGAAAGGTAACAGTGCGTCGTATAAAAAAAGTTTTAAGGAACCCCTGCATACGGGAACCGAATTTACACTCCTTGAGCATAGAGGGAACTGGCTTCAGGTGGAACTGCCAGATGCCAGAACCTGCTGGGTTCCGGCCATGGATGTGGAATTGGTTCGTTAATTTCTTCTAAGAGATATCACAATGTCGCGATGCGCTTTTATCTAAAATCATCGGCAGTCCCCCATATTCAGCGGGCGTGAACCCAAGGGATTTAAACCACACCTCATCATCTTCCATGCAAAAATAAACCGTCATATCCGGCGCAAATTCCCTGATATAAGAAACAATCTTTTTGTAAAACCGGATTCGCAGCGGTTTAAAATACCTCATTTTACCGTCAATCCCTTTGATAAATTCACCATATACAATCTTTGACTGATCAAATCGTTGCTCTATGATCGATTTTAAATCCGGCATAAATCGAAATGATCCCAGGCTGATCCAAACAATATTATCTGGAGAGATATACGTAAAAAGCAGTTCAATAATTTTTTTATACTCATCTTCACAACCGGGATAAATTATCAAAGGATCAAAATGAAATGCCACCGGATATCCCATTGCCTGGCATTTAGCAGCTGCAGACAGCCGTGACTGAATACTGGCCGTTCTTCTTTCCTCTGTTTTTACGATAGACTCCGTATTTAAAGACCAGGACATAATGGTTTTTTGATTATGCTGAAGCGATAGCAAATGATCAATATTGACTGTTTTGGTCTTAAGCTCAAGAACAGCATGCGTTTGTTTTGAAAATTTTTTGATCAGCTTTTCAGAAAATGGATATATTTCCTCCCATATCAGGCTATCTGTAAACTCTCCGGTGCCGATGCGGGTTAATTTTTTTTTAAAAAACAACTGATCAAGGGAATCATCCAAATCCTGATGATTTACATAAAATTGAAGTAGCGGCGGATGGAAATAGGATTGCAGGATGCAGTAGGAACAATCCATCGTGCAAAACGTTCCTATGTGCAAAATCATATAATCACAACAGGTATAATATTCTGTCCCCGGGCATTGTCTGACAAATTTTCCTTTATTTCTAGTCAAAAAAAGTGTTTTCTTTCCTTTTTCAACGGGCATGTCATCATTTGAGACCGTGTTGTAAACCTCCTCAGGCGATTCAACCACCTGAAAAGGAATATTGAGACGTTCGCAAATAACGCTTGTCTCCATATAATCACGGACTTCTTTATCAATGTATAAATCAGTTATCTTCAAATTCTTTTTCTAAAATTTTTGCAAAATCCGGGTGATTCTGCAATTCGTTTAACACGTGATTGATTCCTTTAAATTGCTTCAGGCTTTGAAAATGCAATTGCATTGAATAATTGATGCCCTCAAAGTCTTTCGGCGGGACCAGGTGAATTACTTCCGGCAGTTTGATCTGATTGAGAAGATTAAAAAAATTAGATTCAAAACGAATTATTTCCGGATATCGTATCTGTTTTAAATCCCGACGGATTTTTTTTATTTTATGATTCCGATCCAGTTCAGGATCACTGAATTGATCCGTAACAATAAATTTATTGATCACATCTAAAATTGAAATATTCTTTAACCGGGCAATCTCTTTGGTCAAACGAATAATTTCTTTTTGATGATTTAAGGTGGGATGAAGCGCTTCAATAATTTGCGAAAAAGCGTTTGCTGTTTCTTCTTCCATTTCATTAAGTTCAAGGGCGATAGAAAAAGGAATGATACCAACTGCAATTTTATTTTTCAGTGAATGATGAACCGGAATTAATTTTCTCAGCTTTTTTATCAGTCCAGGATTAACATTCAGGCCAATTTTTTGCGACTCATGACTTAATTCAACCTGATCGGTATAAAAGACTGAAAGCTTTGATATCGATATGGACTGCTCGATCACATTCAGCTGACGATTAAGGGCATTATCGGCTATGGCAAGCTTTAAAGGCTGTAAATTATTGTCTGCTTCAATAATAATTCGCACATCAAGATGCTGCCAACCTAAAGAACGGCAGGCATCAATCCTTCGAAAACCGCTAACAACAATATATTTGTCGGCAGCAATATACAAAAGTATTGGGGAAGCAATTAATCCGAGATTTTTGACCGATTCAACAAGATCGTTCGTTGATATATCTGTGGTTATTTTAAATGTGGTATCATCTAAATCAATATGATTAATTGAAACGGTATCAGATATAATTTGCATGGGAAAAGTTATTGGGTAAGGGAGGTCAATGCCTCCATATATTTCTGATATGTATCATGAATAACTTTTTCCGGGAGTGCAGGCGCGGGGGGGGATTTATCCCATTTTATTGAAACCAGATAATCGCGTAAATACTGCTTGTCAAAACTGTTTTGGGGACCACCGGGGTTGTAGGTTTGTTTTGGCCAGAATCTTGATGAATCAGGGGTTAATACCTCATCAATGAGGATTAATTGATCATTGAAAATTCCAAATTCAAACTTGGTGTCGGCAATAATAATTCCCTTTTCTGAAGCAAGCGTAGCCCCTTTTTTATAAATTAAAATACTTAAGTCCCTGACTTGCTCAGCAACTTCGGCACCAACAATATTCACCGCTTCATCAAAATCAATGTTAATATCATGGGCGCCCAGCTCTTCTTTGGTTGAAGGCGTAAAAATAGGTTCCGCAAGCTGATCGGATTCTTTCAGGCCAGCCGGCAGTTTGATCCCGCAAACCTCACCGGATGTCTGATATGATTTCCATCCTGATCCGGAAATATAGCCGCGAACAACACACTCGATCGGCAATGGTTTTGCTTTTTTAACAAGCATGCTTCGATGATTTAACGCATCAGCATACAGTTTGCATGACGCAGGATATTCTTCAACATTGCTTGAAATCAAATGATTTGAAACGATATCTTCCGTAATTTTAAACCAAAAAAGTGATATTTGGGTTAAAATTTCTCCTTTCCCTGGAACGGGATTTGGCATAATCACATCATAAGCAGATATTCGATCGGTTGCGATCATTAAAATTTTATCATCCAGGTCATAAATATCTCGGACCTTTCCTCTTTTAATTAATTGGAGTTCAGGAAAATCAGTTTCAAAAATCGGTTTGATTGCCATTAAAAAATCCTTGACTGTTATTCATTAACTATTTACTTTAAAAAAAGACTATAACTTACTCATTAAATTGCTTATTAAATTCATTGATATATTTATTTAATACTGCAAGGGCCTCCTGTTTGACCTGGATAAATTCAATGCCGGTTTCAAACATGGTCGACTCACCCCGGTTGGTATACACGACCTTGCCTTTAATTTCGACCAGTTCATCTTCAATGCCAACTGAAATCTGTAAAACATATTGGGTCTGAATCGGTTCATGTGTCTCCAGTTGAAGGCCGGTTTCACTGATATTTAACGTTCGCCCCATCCCCTGGTTCCACGCTTTACCATCTGAATCAAGACTGACATAAGATAAAAGATTTAATGCGTCAATTCTCTCATGTTTGCGATTATTAATTCCCATTGTATGGCTCCTTATCACTAAGAAATATTTTTAGCTGATATAAATTATAACTATTTTACAAAATAAATTAAAAAGAAGCAATAATCATTCAATCATTCGCTTTTGAATTTTTTAAAATATCCATCAGTCTTCCGGTTGTAACTGATAAACAAGTGGCGGTGTGTAAAAACATATTCTTTAATGTCGTGGATAATTCGTCATATTCTTCTTTTAAATCAATTAAATCGATTTCTTCTGTCTCAAAATCATCAGAAACAAAAATCTGGGCAGACTGTGGTTCGTGTGAAGTAATTAAAAAAGGGACGTTTCCGATAATGTCATCCGGATTCAAAAGGCACAGTTGTAAAAAATGATTGTTGATTTTTTTAACAACGGTCGCATTGCCTTTTAATATTTTAAAAATAGTATCATCCTTTTTTTCAAAAATGGACAGCTGTTTCTGTTCCCCCATGCTTTGAAGCATTTTTATTTTTTTAAATTGAGCGTTTGCGCAAATCGTTGTCAGCTGCATCAATCGATTTTCAATTGAAAACAAAGCAATCTTCAGACTTTCACTTAAGCTGGTAAATTCTTCCAAAATTCGGTGATAATCCAATACGCCGAGCTGAACATTTGAAATCGCAGAAACGGTTGCACTCCTGACATTACTTCTTTCTTTCAAAGAATTGATACTGCCGATAAAAGCACCCTCTGTTAATTTATTAATCACGACCGGACCTTCCGGCAGTAATCGGACAACCTCAACCGTACCTTCCAGAATCACCCATAACCAGTTTCCATACTTTTCCTGAACAACGACTTCCTGACCGGCGGCAAAGGAGTCTTCATCAACAATATAGAGGTAGTCAACCAGGGGGCCTTTAATTATCGGGATACCGGAATCATCTTTACTTTCAGCTTTAGATTCTTTTGACGAAGCCTGTCCCACAATTTCGATTAAGCCATCGTCGAACATCCGTAACCCATCAAGGATTAACTCCATACGATTTTTTTGAATTGTTTTTCGGTGCAATATTTTTTCATCACTGAATTCAAACTCTGCATCTATCCAGCCAAAAAAAGAATTTAAAACATCCTGGCCTTTTTGATTCTGGTATTCAGCATCAACCGGATTGCCATCCATAATAAATATAAACCCGGGCCCTTGCGTATGCATACTCGTCAGTTTGAGTATTCCGGTACTCCCGGATCCACCGAGCAGCTGAAGGAGTTCGCCCAGATTAAGAAAATGCAGATTTCCTTTTAACACGATATTAGAATTCATCATTGCGTTATTGCGCCCATTTAAATTCATCCTGCAACGACTGTAATGTCAGTTTAAGCGCATGCGTTAAAGTGTTGCCGACCCCTTCCCCGGATAATGCGCTGGCAGAAAACGAAGAGACTTTCAGTTGACGATTCAGTTCATGATCCATTTTCTTGAAAGACATGACCGGTAACCCTTTTTTCTCAAGATCCCGCTTATTATACTGAAGCACAAGGGGGATTTTACGAATGCTTAACCCCAGTTTTAACAGGTTCTCATGAAGATCCTTTAATGAAATCATATTTTTCTCACGCCTGACCGAAAGTGAATCAGCAACAAACACGATACCGTCAACGCCTTTTAAAACAAGCTGGCGTGTTGCTTTATATTTCACCTGTCCGGGAACAGTGTATAATTGGACCCTAACATCACATCCTTTAATCTTTCCTAACCCAAGAGGTAAAAAATCAAAAAATAACGTCCGGTCGCCTTCGGTATCAATGGAAATCAATTTACCGGTAACCTGTTTTTTAAATGCTTTGTGAATATATTCAAGATTTGTCGTTTTACCACTCCTGCCGGGGCCATAAAAAACAAGCTTGCATTCAATTTGCCGATTTTTCAGATTAATTACCGCCATTTTCAACTCTCCCCAAAAGCCATCTTGACATTTATATTTTGGCAAAATTTGATGGCTTCGTAAAAAGTCCAAATTCTTTGTTGCGCTGCATCCTTCGCTTCTTCATAGTACGCTAAGTACTAATCATCACTCAGGATTTGCGCGCCTCGCCAATTTTATGATTTGGTGGATCTTTTTTCTTTGCCATCGGAATCCGGCTTTTTACGAAGCCGTCAATATCGTAAAATTATCACCATTATGAAACGACCTTAATTAACTTTATTTCAAGGCTGTAGTCACCCTTTTTCGGACCGGCATCAATTTCGTTTTTCGATGAAACATATCCTTCTCCGGAAAAAATGGCGACCGGAGAATAAAACTCAATCTCTTTGAGCAGATCACCAGGCGTTATACTGTCAATCAGATCTTTTTCCTTTCTGGGAATTATCATTCGGATATATTTTCCCGACTGGAAACTGATATCCAGTTCAATTGTTTCACCTTCCTTCGGACCTCTTGGCAGAACAAATTTGACGGCATTAATGTCAAGGATCTCATCATCATCTATTTCAGAATCAGGTTCAACGGTCCGCTGTGACTCCAGTTCATCAATTTCATGATCCACCCCTGTTTTATCAAGCAGTTCATTAAAATAGTCTTGTATGATATTTGCTTCCTCTGGTGGAAATAATTTATTTTTACGCCATTTTTGATATAGGGAAACGGCATAATCCGTGTAATTTTGCTGAACCCAGCACCAGAGAATATTTTTCGCCGCCTCAAGACGAAGTTTATCATATTCAAGTAATCGGTTAAACTCTTCAATGGCCTTATCATATTGTCCGAATTTGGCCAATGCGACAGCACCCCCTAAAGCAGATGATCCTTTTGCCTCCGGATCATCAAAACTGAACATTTCTTTCATAAGCGTTTGGGCGTCATCGGCTACTTCAGTCGTTGTTTTCTGTCCATCCAATTTTCGAATTTTTTTGCCGGTTAATTCAACCTTTAAAGAAATTTGTTTCAGAATTGTATCCCGGTTTTGGATATTTCGTGTTGATTTGACAAGACCTTCGATTGATTTATATTTTTCCAGCGCCTCTGTCAGCAAACCGTGTGAACTGTAGAGTTCTGCCTCCTTGTAATATTTTTTAATTTTTTTTCTAAAATCCATCGAATGGGCCCCGGCTAAAATTAGCTAAAATTTACTATAATTATAGACCATAACATATTAAAACTATTGATTGTAAAAAAACTGAATAATGATCCAATAATTAAAGAATTAATTGTGATAACGATCAAAACAAGACTGATCGTTGAATCTTTTTCTATGGTTCGTCTTATGATTTTGTCCTGTTGTGGTGTGGTCGGTTGAACAGTTTTTTTAGCTGGCACGATGATGTTAGTCAAGTTAGTTATTCCGTGACTGTTCAATTTTGGGTTTAAAATTTGAAAGGAAGAAATAGGTTTATATTTTCTATTGTGACAACCGTTTTTAGTGGCGATAATTATATTAAATATGTTAATCTTTCTTCATCATTAAATACCTATATTCATCAATATTGTCAAGCATGGTATTTTTGCATGTCCGCCATATATAGCGTTATTGCGACCATGCCATAAGTAAGCAAAGCTTACATTTCTGAATATTTATTTTATTGCAACATATCAATAAGCTATAATTTTCTATATAAATTTATTGACATAATCTTGTGTACAAGTAATACATACTTACATTTAATATAAATTCGATATTAAATGGTTCATGCTGTATTAAAAAATGATTATGGGAGACGATTATGGATAAAAAAGTTACCGTTATTGGGGCAGGAAATGTCGGAGCAACGACGGCTCAGAGACTTGCGGAAAAAGAACTCTGTGATGTCGTTCTCATCGATATTGCCGAAGGGATGCCCCAGGGAAAAGCCTTAGATCTGCTTGAAGCGGCACCCATTGAAAAACATGATGCGTTTATTCAGGGCGCCAATACCTATGACGCATCTGCAGGTTCTGATATCATCATCATCACCGCCGGGATCCCAAGAAAACCCGGAATGAGTAGGGATGACCTGATCAAAACCAATATGAATATCATGAAAAATGTAACCGCTGAAGCTGCCAAACAATCACCGGATGCGATTATCATTATTATCAGTAATCCGTTAGACGCCATGTGTCATGTTGCGTATGATGCCAGCGGTTTTTCTAAAAACCGGGTCATCGGTATGGCCGGCATACTGGATTCTGCCAGGTTCAGGGCATTTATTTCCATGGAACTGGATGTGTCGGTTGAAAATACCCATGCATTTGTTTTGGGTGGGCATGGCGATACTATGGTTCCCCTGCCCCGCTATTCAACAGTGGCCGGTATACCGATTACCGAGTTAATGTCTGCTGAAAGGATTGAGGCGCTGGTGGATCGAACCAGAAAAGGCGGCGGTGAAATTGTCGGTCTGTTGAAAACCGGCAGTGCCTTTTATGCGCCCTCTTCCGCTGCTGTTGAGATGGCGGAAGCCATATTAAAAGACAAGAAAAAAATTCTGCCTTGTGCGGCGTACCTTGAAGGTGAATATGGGATTGACGGCTTGTTCATTGGCGTACCGGTTAAACTGGGCAAAAACGGTATCGAAGAAATTATTGAAATTAAACTGACGAACAATGAAAATGTGGCTTTGCAAAAATCCGCCGACGCAGTGAAAGGGCTTGTTAAAGATCTTAAAAAACTATCTTAATAACTTTGACGGTATATTAAAACGAATTAACGCCGATTGAACAACTTTTGCAACTTTCCGATTCATGCCGGGCACTGCAGCAATTTCATCAACCGATGCCTGCGCAAGCTTCCTGACGCTTGAAAATGTTTTTAATAAAACCGCTTTGCGTTTTTTGCCGATGCCGGGGATGGTATCAAGGTCAGAACGTAAAGCGGCTTTCGATCTTTTTTGCCGATGAAAAGATATTGCATACCGGTGGGCCTCATCCCGAATGCGTTGCAGAAAATACAATAATTCAATATCCTTTCCAAAATTAACCGGATTGACCCGGCTGGGTTTGTATATTTTATCCTGGGGTTCGCTTTTTTGAATGTCTTTTTTTGCGATGCCAATCACATCAAACGCATTTGTTAAATTTAATTTTTCCAGCACATCTATGGCGATATTTAATTGCCCCTTC
>Ga0307991_1002260_pt1 | contig 13117 bp, 11 predicted proteins | sample EllFjometagen131_FD_203146 | JGI IMG/M metagenome (GOLD analysis project Ga0307991, IMG submission 203146) | Marine microbial communities from Ellis Fjord, Antarctic Ocean - #131 | ecosystem: Environmental > Aquatic > Marine > Unclassified | place: Southern Ocean | collected 2014-10-08
TTTTGATAATTACAGGAGCGATTGCGGGATATATTCCTGCAAAAAGAGCAGCTAGAATTAAACCTATTGAAGCTTTACGCGATGAATAATAAAAGATTGAAATATAAAAGAGAAGAAGTCTTGAAGAAGAAAACTTTAAACTTTAAACTCGAAACTTTAAAAGAATAATAATGTTCGATTTAGACCTTTGGAAAGAAATATTAAGCGCTTTAAGAAAAAACCGCATGCGGAGTTTTATGACTGCTTTCGGCGTTTTCTGGGGCATATTTATGCTGATTGTGATGTCGGGCGCTGGCAAAGCATTAGAAAATGGTGTTATGGGCGGCATCGGTGCATTTGCGTCTAACTCGGCCTTTTTCTGGACAGAGCCAACGAGTGTACCCTACGAAGGCTTTCAGCGAGGTAGAAGATGGGAATATAAAAATAAAGATATTGAATATATTCGCACACATATTAGTGATGTTGAATACCTATCGCCTCGTTTGTTTGGTTCAAGTTCGCGAAGCGGCGACAATACCATTCGAGGTAAAAAAACGGGGGCCTTTAATATTTTTGGCGACTATCCTGTTTTCTTTAAAATTGATCCTTGGACCCCTATCAAAGGTCGGCTTATTAATGAAATCGATATCATGCAAAACAGAAAAGTTTGCATCATAACGGAAAGAGTTGTAGAAGTCATGTTTGAAGAGGATGAGGATCCGATTGGTGAATATTTAAAGTTGAATGGCGTCTTCTTTCAAGTAGTGGGTGTAATTCACCCCGAAACTCGTGTTGGTATCGGCAGTGGCCGAAAAGAAGATACGATTATCATTCCTTTTACTACTATGCAAGTAACTTATAATTTGGGCGACGATGTTCACTTTTTCTCGGTAACCTCAGATCCAGGAGTCTCGGTTAGCAAGGTAGAAGCTCGATTAAAAGAATTGCTTAAATCGCGCCATCATATTTCACCTGACGACCGTCAAGCCATTGGCTCTTTCAATATAGAAGTGGAATTTGTAAAATATACTGGCTTGTTTAATGGCATTCAAATCCTAACTTGGATAGTAGGCATTGGAACCTTGCTTGCAGGCGTTATTGGTGTAAGCAATATTATGTTGGTCATTATTAAAGAACGTACCCACGAAATTGGCATCCAACGTGCTATTGGTGCAACGCCTAGGAAAGTGATTACACATATCGTTGCAGAGAGTGTTTTCCTTACGGTGATGGCAGGATACATTGGTTTGGCTCTTGGTGTTGGATTGCTCGAATTAATGAATATGGCTTTGATGTCGAATCCCAATCCAGACGAAATTTTCTTTCGTAATCCTGAAGTCAGCTTTACAATGGCAGTAGCTTCATTAATGGTGTTGGTTGTGGCGGGAATCTTAGCAGGTTTAATTCCAGCAAAACGAGCCGTGAGCATAAAACCAATTGATGCTATTCGCGATGAATAATAATTTGATAAATAAAAAACAGAATATAAAGCTTAAAACATAAAATCATGAAAAAGGTATTGAGAATTTTAGGAATAATTGTACTGGTTGGAATCTTTGGAGGAACAATGTACTTCCTTTACGACAAATCTAAAGATAAACCCGATGTATTTGAAACAAAGAACCCGTTTATCAGCAATGTGCTACTAAAAACTGTAGCTACAGGTTCAGTAGTTCCGCGTTTCGAAATAGAAATAAAACCTCAAGTTTCCGGAATTATCGATGAATTATTTGTGGAGGCCGGTGATCGCATCACCAAAGGACAAGTGGTGGCTCGCATTAAAATTATCCCCGATATGGTTACGCTAAATTCAGCCGAAACTCGCTTAAACCGGGCTAAGATTAATTATGAGGATGCTAAGGTTGATTATGATCGTCAGCAGAAACTATTTGATAAAAAAGTGGTTTCCTATGTGGAGTTTAAAGATGCAAAGCTTGACTACGATTCCTCAAAAGAAGAGTTAACGGCGGCAGAAAACAATCTGGAGTTGATTAAAAACGGAGTGACTAAAAAAGCCAAAAGCGCAACCAACACTTTGGTGCGTTCCACTATAGATGGAATGGTGCTGGATGTTCCGGTTGAAGAAGGGAATTCTGTTATTCAAGCCAACACTTTTAACGACGGGACTACCATTGCCTCCGTAGCCGATATGAAGGACATTATTTTTGAAGGAATGGTTGATGAAACTGAAGTTGGAAAAATTAGCGAAGGCATGCTCATTGAACTTGAAATTGGAGCTATCGACAAAGAAAAATTTGAAGCAAAGCTAGAATACATATCGCCAAAAGGCGTAGAAGAAAATGGCGCTATTCAGTTTGAAATTAAAGCCAACGTAAGTTTAAAAGAAGGGCAATTTATTCGTGCAGGTTATAGTGCAAACGCAAGTATCGTTTTAGAAAGAAAAGATAGTGTAATGGTGATTCCCGAAGGATTATTGAAATTCACAAACGATTCGTCTTATGTCGAAATTCAGCTTGAGGAAGAGCAAACTTTTGAAAAGCGTTTTGTAACTACCGGACTATCCGATGGCATCAATATTGAAATTACAGAAGGGCTGAAAAAAGAAGACAAAGTAAAAGGGGAGAAAATAGATCCGAATAAATTATAAGTGTTGAAAACAACCCATTTCTGAAGCTAAATAACTTTAAACACAAACAAAATGAAGAATTTTTTAAGCCTATTTCTGATCGGAATATTTCTCGCTAGTGGAATAAAAACAGAAGCGCAAGAAACGTGGTCGCTAGAAAAATGCATCAATTATGCATTGGACAATAATATTCAAATTAAACAGCAGGCATTGCTTAGTGACTATAATCAGAATCAGGTAGATCAGGCAAAATCAAACAGACTGCCCAATTTAAATGCGGGTCTTTCCAATAGCTTGAATTATGGACGCACCTTAAATTTCGACAATACTTACAAAGATATAAACTCGGCGCAATACGATGCTTCACTTTCGAGCGATATTACACTTTGGAATGGTTTTACACTTCAAAATATCATCAAGCAACGCACGCTTGACTTGCAGGCTACGATATTGGATTTAGAAAAGGCTAAAGATGATATAATGCTAAATATCGCTGCATCTTATCTCGAAATTCTATTTGCTGAAGAGTTGGAATTGGTGGCTCAGGCACAAATCAACATTACCCAACAACAAATAAATCGTACTCAACAATTAGTTGATGCTCAGAGTCTTGCGCGTGGTGCTTTATATGAAATTGAAGCTCAGCTTGCCCGCGAAGAATTGCAACTGGTAAATGACCATAATCGGGTGCAGTTGGCCTATTTGGCTTTATATCAATTTTTGGAGTTACCTGTTTTCGAAAGCTTTAAAATTGAAAAACCAGAATTACCTGACGTGCGCGCCGATATATCTTTGGAGACTTTGTTGGAAGTGTATAAAAATGCTATTCATATACGACCCGAAATTAAAGCAGCTACATTAAGGGTTAAAAGTGCAAACAAGCAATTGGATATTGCAAAAGGCAATCAATACCCAAGCCTTAGTTTTGGCGCCAATTATTACAATTTATTTAATAATCGATATGCCGATTTTAACGGAACATCAATAAGCTTTGCCGACCAACTAAATAGCAACATGCGTTTTGGAATGGGTTTAAGGCTAAATATTCCAATATTTAACCGATTTCAGGTGAAGAACAATATCGCGAATGCGAAATTACAAATCAACGATTTTGAATATCGTTTACAAAGTGCCAAAAACACTTTACGAAAAGATATTGAAACGGCTTATACTAATGCAATAGCCTCTTTAAATAGTTATATATCAAGCGATAAAGCATTACGTTCTATGGAAGAAGCTTTCAGATATACCGAAGAAAAATTCAACGAAGGTGTAGTTAATTCTGTTGAGTACAACCAAAGTAAAAACAACTTAAGTGTTGCTCAGTCGGAACTTTTGCAATCGCGCTACGAATATATTTTCCGTACTAAAATCCTCGATTTTTATAATGGGATACCAATTAAGTTATAAAATGTAAAGCATTAGATTTCTCATAATCTCTTTAGAAGGGATGGACCCATAAATAATCGGGTTCATCCCTTATTCTTTTCCTAAGAAAACTTAAGGCAAAGCAGAGCAAATACACATCGCTTGTCACTTTATAAATTCCCGAACCGCTTATGCGCCTTTTTAACCCTCATTAAATTGTAACCTCACTAACTTATTATCGTCTGATTATAGATTACACACTATTATCAATTAAATAAAACTGCTATGAAAGCGATAAAATTATTTTTAGCTCTGTTTATTCTTTCTGTTTTTCTTATTGGAGAAAGCATTTATGCCCAGGAAAACAAGAATGAAATAGAGATTGGATACACCAGAACAGGAAAAATTGATGCCCAAGCATTTAATTTAAGCAAGGGGGCAACGATTCAAATAAAAGGTACCGCAGGCATTTATGATAGACTTGGCCACGATTTAATGTTTTATGGCTGGATTATCGATAGCGAAACCAGAGAAGTCGTTTGGAGTTTGCTCGATGATGAAAACGATCGTTTTTTTAGATACCGCGATTCGGGTAAATTTAATTTTGAGAAAGACATTGATTTGCCAGCAGGCGATTATGAAGTGTATTATGTGGCAGGTGTTGATGATGATTTTGAAAATATTAACTTTAATCTCGGGGATCTTATTAACCTGATCATAAATGGTGATTCAAGAGACGATTTACGAAATGAAAACAGATATTCAAACTTTTTTATGACCCTTTCTGCACCCGAAAAATATTTTGAAATAACTGATGCTTACGATTATATGGATGCTTTTGCCAATAATGCAATAGCATCGATAATAAGAGCAGAGGATAATAAATTTTTTCAACAGAGTTTTCGTGTAAAAAGCGATGTTGAAATCAATATCTATGGAATTGGTGAACAATTAGAGCGCGAACAGTTGGATTTTGGATGGATAGTGAATGCCAATACCCTCGAAAAAGTATGGCCAACTGATGATACGCGGTACATACATGCAGGTGGAGGCAGGAAAAACAAATTGGTATCCGAAAAATTAGATCTCGAAAAAGGGGAATATACACTTTACTATATAACAGATGGCAGCCATTCATACGAGAAATGGAATGTACTCCCTCCTGACGACCCACAATCTTGGGGAATTTCTATATGGACTACCAAGAAAAACAACGCTAAAGTAAGTGTCATAGAAAACCCTAATCCTTTCGTCCTTGAATTAAACAAGGCTAGTGATAACGAATATTTAAGTCAGGCTTTTACAGTTAAAAGAGACATGAAAGTGCGTATTTATGCCGTAGGCGAACGCTCCGGAAATCATGATATGGCTGATTATGGATGGATAATAAATGCAGATACCCGCGAAAAAGTTTGGGAATTCGAAGAAAGGAACTCAGAATATGCTGGAGGCGCACAAAAAAACAGAATGGTTAACGATGAAATAGAATTGGAAGAAGGAAATTATATTGCCTATTATCAAACCGACGGCTCTCATTCTTACCGCGATTGGAATTCAGCTCCGCCTTTAATTCCAGATCTTTGGGGTCTAAGTATTCTAGCTGGAAAGAATAGTCAATACTTTGAGTTGGTTGATGAGCTTCCAGTCTCTGAAGGGAATATACTAGCCGAAATTATCAGGGTAAGAGACCGCGAGTACGAGAAAAGAAATTTCACCTTAAAGAGCGATTCCAAAATTAGAATTTATGCCATAGGTGAAGGAGATGGAGGCAGCATGGACGATGGTGGCTGGATTAAAAACCGCGAATCGGGCAGAATTGTTTGGGAAATGACTTATAGAAACACAGAATCTGCTGGTGGCGCAAGAAAAAATAGAGTTTTTGATGGAAGTATAATTTTGCCTAAAGGCGAATATACGGTCTATTTCGAAACCGACGGTTCTCATTCCTATCGCGATTGGAATGCTAGTGCTCCACACGATCAGGAACATTATGGTATTAGTGTTTATTTAATAGAATAGCCTCAAACAAAAAAGAAATTAGCCAAAACAAAAAAACAAAAGGGTGCCAATATGGTGCCCTTTTTTTGATTAATCGATAATGATATCTATCTTCTTGAGTGTGCGTAGGGTCTCCTTATTGAAGGTTTTTAGTGTTTTATGTAAAACAATTACTACCCTTATGATTTTTAATCGGAGTATTCTATACGGTTATTAAAAACTCTTTCCCTTTAATCAGGCCGGTTAATTTACTCATGTATTTAACTTCAACGCCTAATTCTTTTAATGTAGCTGAAACTTTTATTTTATCTGCACAGGCCTTACAAGCTTCAATGGTAACTCCATTTCCCATCAACTTTTGTAGTTCTTTTTGTACTTCAACATCTTCAGCAGAGAGGCGGGTTGAGCCACCCCAAATAATAATATTCACGGCATCCCACCATCCACTTTTTATGGAATTGAGCGAATACATGGCAATCATATTTTTAAAAGTTTCTTTATCGTTGCTTGTCCAAAGAATATTTAATTTTTCCATCTGTTTTTTAAACATTTGATTTTTAACTAAAAAGGGTTTCTTTTTTGTTGAATAGCAAGTGATTCTTTTGCCCACTTCACAAATTCGTCAGCATCTTCAAACACATCGGGAGGCACATTGTAAAATGACAATACAGTTGCATTGTTTTTAAATGGCGTCAATGGTATTGATCCTTCCTGTATAAATTTATCCCTATTTGTATCATCCACCTTAAGGTAAACGATATTTTCGGCAATCATACCAAATGCTAATCCATCCTGATAAAGTGCTGCGCCACCAAACATTCGCTTTATTTCCACATTACCCCATCCGGATAACTGATCAAGAACAAATTGCAGAAAATTTTTAGAAACGGCCATTATCGATTTATGCTTTTTTTCTAGAATACAACTTTGAAGTTATCCAAGCTCCAATAATCATTTCTACCCAAGCAATAGGGAATATAATTGCAGCAGAGCTCCATTCGCCCAAACCCGTATTTACACTGGCAATCCAAAAGATACCAATGGTTGCAAAAGCCGTAGTTGTACCTGCAATAAGGATTGCTTTAAAGTTGTTTCCGAAAGCTACTGTGCAAAGCCAAAAGATAAACACCAAAACGGCGGTTAATAGCATGTCCCAAGCACCCCAAATTAAGGCGTTGCTTATTTCCATTGCACCGATTGGAATTCTGCCTGCAAAAAAATCTTCCATTAGCGGGAAGGCTGCTAACATTGCTCTTGCAACTTCAGCAATATTTATCCAGATACTGGTGATTAAGGTAATGATTACGAATTGTTTGAGATTGAATTGTTTGTTTTCCATGTCTTAATTTTATAGTACAGTGCAAAACTAGGTACATTGGAAAATAATCTCGTTGATATTTGCTAAGAAATTACGAGGTGAAGAGTTCTTTTCGGATTCGGCTTAAATGTTCGGCAGAAATGCCAATGAAGGAGGCAACTTGATGTTGTGGCACGCTGGAAATAACTTGCTTATTATTTTTTAATAATTCTAGATACCTTTCTTTAGGTTTTTTTAGAATAAATCCCTGTCTTTCATTTTCAACTTTAATATAATTCATTTTAAACATGTTAAAGCTCATTCTGTGAAAGCCAATAATTTCTGAATTTAAAAATTCCAGAGCAGCTATTGTCATCTCTATGACTCTAATAGCACTTAGAGCCTGAATATTGATTACGGCAGGTTGGTTAAGCAAATACTGTACATAATCGTAAGTATGGTCGTTCTCAAAATAGAAATGTGTTGTTATTTCTTTTCCGTCAACATTTACAAAACCACGTGCCCCTCCAGTTAATATTATCCTGATTTTATCGCTTTTATCACCTTCTTTAAGCAAGAAATCGCCTTTATTATATTCAACCAGTTCAAATCCAGAAAGAAACAAATCAGCGTCGATATCACTCATGTCTAGTCTTTCTATCAGATATCTTTTGTAATTTTCCATCCTACAAATTTATCTAAAAACTTAAAAGGGTTCACGATAATAGGATGAAGAGTTCATTATTGAATAAACCTTAGTACCTCTTCAGCACATCAACAGATTAATTGGCTTCGCCGAGTTTGCCGTAAAAACGACTCAGTTCCCAACCAACCTAAAAACACCTTTATCCATAATTTTATATCCCGTTCTGATGTGCTGAATTAATGATAAAACGAATTCCCGATAAGACTGTTTACGAATGATTCCCGGTATTATAAATTAGGGATAGTGCATATAAAGCTTCGGTAAACATAGTGTACCTTTGGGCAACAATCTAAATTTATGATAAAGTTTATTCGTTGATGGAAAAATTCGATATTAATAGAGTTCATTGGGAAAAGGGGAAATTTAAGCCCTGGTATTTAAGTCAAAAGCCAGTAAATATTAAAGAGCTAAAATTGAATTCTGAGGAAGAACTCATTTTAATTGAAATATCCAGACAGGAAGTTGGGTTTCTTCAGCGAGAAGTTGTTTATCATCATATCATTCAAGGACAAATTAATGATGTTGATTTTATTCTCACATTTTGTGGAGTATGCAATGCAGGCGTTTTGTTAAGCCCTATGATCGACAATAAACTTCATTATTTCAGGGAAACGGGTGTTTACAATGGACAGCAGATTTTTGAAGATACAGAAACAAAAACTTTATGGAATCATTTAACCGGTGAAGCATTGTTTGGGCATCATCAAGATAAAACCCTGGATTTTATAGGCTCGCTTAAAATGACCACTTTAGGAGAAGAACTCAAAAAAAACCCGAACCTCCCAATTTATATTTCAGGTCAAAAGAAGTTTTACAGAAGCATAATGAGGTTTGTAATTAAAGTGATATTAGGTAAGAACAATAAAAACTGGTTGCCGCCTCATTTTGAAAAGACCTTGCCAAAAGTTGATAATTCATTACCCAAATTGACGATGGGCCTGGCTGTAAAGATCAATAATACAATTCGATTTTATCCGCAAGATATCATTAAAGAAGATGAATTCACTGATTTCTTGGATGGTGTTAAAATCTCCATCAAAATGAAAAACAAAATTCCAGTGGCGAAAACTGAAAACGAAGGAATTCCCTTTCAGCTTTTTACCAGGTGGTATGCGTTTATCTTAACTTACCCCAAAGGCGAACTGTATCGAAATAAAACAGTTTAATTTGAAAAATTAAATAATTATTATTTGAAAAGTGCTAAAGGACTTATTATTGGATATTCCTGATTAGATTGTTAATGAATATTTGTTTTTCCATAAAATGGTCAATCCTAAAGATGTAACTTTTTTAATAGTCGAACGTTATATTTAAGGCAATTAAAAGCTATAAAATGTCATTAGCAAAAAATGAAGAAAAACTTTTCCTTAAGTATCTTAATATATTGGGGATTCAAAAAACAGCCCCTAGTTTCAGAGCTTTAAAAGAAATTATTAAAGCACAGACATCAAAAATTCCGTTTGAGAATATCTCTAAACTATATTATAAAAAACAAAATGGTTTAAACTCTTTTATTGATTTCGAGCTATACCTTGAAGGTATTGAAAAATACAGCTTTGGAGGCACCTGCTATTCAATAAATTTTTATTTATACCAACTCCTCAACTGGTTGGGATACGATGTAAAACTCTGTGGAGCGGATATGAAAAACCCAGATGTTCACCTTGTCAATATTGTAAAAACAGAAAACAGAGAGTTTCTTGTAGATGCAGCCTACGCAGCCCCCTTTTCAGAGCCCCTACCATTAGATTCCATTAGCGATTTTCAGATTATTTGCGGAGAGGATCGGTATGTTTTGAAACCAAAAAGTTTGAATAATCGGCATCGGGTTGAACTATATCGGAAAGGCAAATTAATTCATGCATATAGTGTAAATCCAAAAGCAAGAGATATTGTTGAATTTCAACAAGTTATTGCAGACTCCTTTGACGAAAGTTCTACTTTTATGAATGCCTTATTGCTTACTCGTTTTGATGATGAAGATTTTATCATAATTCACAATATGACATTAATTGAATCCAAGGGGCGAGAGTCGAAATATTTTAATTTGACTTCTATGGATGACCTAGCTTCTGTAATTGAGGAACGATTTGGGATACCCAAAACCATCGTTCTCGAAAGTTTATCTAACTTTCAAATGCGAAAAGATGGATGGCAATGAGATTTGTAAAGACCTATTAGCGCGTTTAAAACGCTAGATCTGCAAGATTTTCAACACTTTAGGTAAAATGAACTATTTTTTATTTACCTTTATCCAACATATTAAAACAAAATAAAACAGAGGTCTTTTTCTGACTTATTTCTGTCCTTATCGACTTCCGTTTTTATAGCTTGACTTTTTTTGAAAGACAGAAAATCTAAAGTGGCTAGATATCGTTTTTATAAACAGATCTTATTTTTATAGATAATGCTGAAAACATTAAATCGAAGTTATTATGAAAAAATTTGAATTAATAGAAAAATCTATTCTTGGAGATACAGACCAAATTAGTTCTGAAAGATATTTTGTCACAATGTTTACGCTTGTAATATCAGTTTTTTTATTGGTGCTTTGTTTTGTTCACCTTTACATGGGACTTAAAACTGCTCCTGTTCTTCTTGCGGGAAGTAGCTCAATATTAATGTTAGGACTTTATTATTTTGTCAGATTTCAAAACTTTCTTTTAATACCAAAAATCATACTGACTGTTGGCGGTTTAATTATGCTAGATTTAACCTGGTATTCAAAATTTTTATCTAACGGACCGGTACTTTTATTTATATTAATATTTGCGGCACTCGTTATATGGGTGTGGAAAGGAAAGCAACTTATTATTTTAACGGCTTTTTATTTTACCAATCTTGCTGTTCTATTTTATATCGATTATAATGCTCCTGAATATTTATTCAAATATCCTTCATCTCATACAAGAAGCATCGACATCTATTTAAGCTTTTTCCTATATTCACTTCTTCTAATTTTTTTATTGTACATCTTTAAAAGAGAATTTTTAAGGCAAAAAGAAAAAGTAAATGAAGTCAATAATTTATATTATGGATTAATTAGCAATACAACAATTGGGCTGTTTCAAACCACTCCTGCAGGGAAGATATTATCAGCAAATCCTGCATTAATCAAAATGCTAAATTTTGATTCTTTAAAGGACTTACTTCAGAGAGATTTAACCAAAGGGAGTTATGTTGACATTGATAAAAGAACGGAATTTAAAAAAATAATCGAGGAAAAAGGAGAAATTATCGATTATGAATCAGAATGGTTAACAAAAAACGGCGATGTAATTGTTGTACTGGAAGCTGCCAAAGCAGTTAAAAATAAAAATGGCGAAATTATTCGTTATGATGGAACTGCGGAGGATATTACCGAAAAAAAGAAAATTCAAAGAGAACTTATCGATGCCATGGAAAAAGCTAAGGAAAGCGACCGTCTTAAATCCGCATTTCTTGCAAATATGAGCCACGAAATCAGAACGCCAATGAATGGTATTATGGGTTTTGCAGAATTGTTGAAAGACCCTAATTTAAACAGCGAAAAACAGCAGGAATATATTAGAATTATAAAGAGTGGTGGTGTGCGTATGCTCAACATTATTAATGATATTATTGATATTTCAAAGCTAGAAGCTGGGCTGGTTAAACCTAACATTCAAGAGTCAAACATAAACCAGCAAATCGAGTACGTTTGCACGTTTTTTAAGCCTGAAATTGAAGCTAAAGGAATGACGATTTCATTTGGAAACGCATTGCCTGAAAAAGAATCTATTATTAAAACTGACCGCGAAAAAGTTTTTTCCATTATTACTAACCTTGTTAAAAATGCTATTAAATACAGCTATGAAGGTAAAATAGAAATTGGTTACATTGTAAAGAATGATTTTATGGAGTTTTATGTCAAAGACGACGGAATAGGAATTCCAATAAACAGACACAAAGCCATTTTCGAACGTTTTATCCAAGCAGATATTGAAGATAAAAAGGCTCAGCAGGGAGCAGGATTAGGGTTGTCCATCTCTAAAGCATATACAGAAATGCTTGGGGGAGAAATTTGGGTTGAAAGTGAAGAAGGAGTTGGCTCCACATTTTATTTCACATTGCCATACCAAACTAAAACCGAAGAAGAATTAGTGGTTAAAAACCCTGTTTCTACCGAGGAAGGAAAGAATCACATTCAAGATTTAAAAATACTCATTGTCGAAGACGATGAAACATCAGAGATGTTGATTTCCATAATCATAGAAGGATTTTGCATTGAACCTTTAAAAGCAAGAACAGGTAGAAAAGCAGTTGAAATATGCCGTAAGCACACAGACATAAATTTGATTTTGATGGATATTCAATTGCCAGAAATGAATGGATACGAAGCAACTCGTCAAATACGTCAATTTAACAAAGAAGTAATAATTATTGCACAAACAGCTTATGGACTTTCAGGCGACAGAGAAAAATCCATTGAGGCAGGATGTAATGAGTATATTGCAAAGCCCATTAGTAAAGACAAACTACTTGCATTAATTCAAAAACAGTTCAAAAAATAAGCTACCCAGCCTATGCTTCCCTCTGCTTGCTTGCACTGAGCTTGCCGAAGTGCCGAAGGGTCTATTTCTGTGAGGTTTACAATACATTAGGTAAAACTTCTCCGTTTTTTTGATATTGACTTAATTTGAAAGAACTGGAAATACAATGTGGATACGTGTGTTTTATAAACACATTATCTATATATCCGTAATTAGCCATATCCTGTAATGCTAGCAATAACATGTTTACCATAGATCCTCTCACCGAAAGATCTTCGATTTAACTTATAAACAAACCCATTAAGATATAATTCCCGCTTGCGCGCGTTTAAAACGCTTGCTCTGCAAGATTTTCAACACTTTAGGTAAAACGAACTATTTTTTATTTACCTTTATCCAACATATTAAAACATAATAAAACAGAGGTCTTTTTCTGACTTATTTCTGTCCTTATCGACTTCCGTTTTTATAACTTGACTTTTTTTGAAAGAACAGAAAACGAAATATAATATGGTTATATGCAGCTTTTGTACACATATTATTCCGTTGAACTAAACCGCCCCCTTGCGGAGGCGGTAATTTGATGGTAATTTTGAGATACCAAACTTAAAACCTACCATCATGAAAAAAAAATCTCAACTCATTGAGCAACTCATTTATGAGATGCAACT
>Ga0307991_1002261_pt1 | contig 13115 bp, 10 predicted proteins | sample EllFjometagen131_FD_203146 | JGI IMG/M metagenome (GOLD analysis project Ga0307991, IMG submission 203146) | Marine microbial communities from Ellis Fjord, Antarctic Ocean - #131 | ecosystem: Environmental > Aquatic > Marine > Unclassified | place: Southern Ocean | collected 2014-10-08
GATAATATTTACAAAATATTAGTCCAAAATCACGAAAAAGAATATATTGAATACCATACAGAAATATTTGTTAATGCCTTGGGCTTTGAAGCTAATAAATTTTGTAAAAAAATAGGACTAAACCTTGGCATATATCCTGTAAAACATCAGGCATTTATTACTCAAAGATTACCTTTTTTAGGACAAAACAATAGAGCTTTGGATATGCTTATTGATAGAAGAATTTATAAAGGATTCTCAGCTGTATATGGACAACAATTACAGGAGACAGGACAAATAATAGGATGTGCTTCCCCTGCCACTGACCCATTACAAGCAGATAAAAACATTAAAATAAATGATAAGGATTTTCTTGAAATAGTATCTGAAACATTTATAAACTGGATACCAAAACTATCTTCTGTCGCTTTTCAGGCAATTTGGGCAGGATATTATGTAGAGCCTAAAATGATTATTGACCCGGAACAAGGACTGTTTATTGGCTTAAAAGGACAGGGATTTATGCTTGGTCAATATCTTGCCAAACTTTATGTTGATAAACTGACAGGCAAAAAAGTTCCTGATTATATGGACAATCTTAAAATAACAGGAAAAGGATTAGAAGAAAAATCTTTTGCATAATACTTATTCTGCTTGAAATAATGTAAAGAATTAATCTGTTAATGTTTATTTTTTTTAATTTATTTTTGCAATTTAGTTTAAATAAATTATTACTTTCGCATTCTTCTAAATCAATTTTTATTTTGAATAATAATTTTAAACAATTTTTAATCCCTTTTAAAAATCTTGGCATAGGCGTTTATACTTATGAGTTTATCATTAGAAATTGGTTCTTTGAAAAGTTTGATTATTCTGAGATAAAAAAAGGAAGAGTTAAAATTAAATTATTGCTTGAAAAACAAACTAAAATGCTTTTCCTTAATTTTTCAATTAATGGATTTGTAAATGTTAGGTGTGATAGATGTTTGGAATATTTTGACTATCCAATAAAAGGAGAAAATGAATTAATTGTTAAATTTGGAAAAAAAACTTCTGAAGAAACAGATGAGATATTAATACTTTCTGAATATGAACATCAAATTGATATAAGTCAATATATATACGAATTTATTTGTTTGTTACTTCCAATGAAACATATACACCCTGTTGATGAAAACGGAATAAGTATGTGTAATAAAAATATGATAAAAAAATTTGAAGAGTTAAAAAACAATAAAAAAAATGACCACAGATGGGATGCTTTAAAAAAAATAAAAAAACAGATAAAACATCCATGACCAAAGACAAAAAACAAAAGTAAAAAGTAAAAACAAAAGATAAAAGTATAAAGAATAAAATTAGAACTTGAAACTCGTAACTTTGAACTCATTAACTAATTGATAATAAGATAATTACAAAAATATAAATGCCGTAGGATGCCTATCCAACGGTATAAACACATAAAAATTAAAAACATATAAAAATGGCTCATCCAAAACGTAAAATTTCAAAACAAAGAAGGGATAAAAGAAGAACTCATTACAAAATTGAGGCACCAACTATTACAGTTTGTCCAAATTGTGGCGAACCTATATTATATCACAGAGTTTGTAAAGAATGTGGATATTATAAAGGGAAATTAGCTATTGAAAAAGAAAAAACTGCTTAGTCAATAATAAAAATCTATATTAGATAAATTAAAAATGAAGATAGGTTTAGATGTTATGGGTGGCGATAAAGCCCCAAAATCAACTATTGAAGGTGCTATATTAGCTCAACAAGGATTATCTCCTTCTGATAAAATTGTATTAATAGGTAATCAGGATATTATTATCTCTTACTTAAACAAAGCAAATATTAATCCATCTATATTTGAAATTGTTAATGCTCCTGAAAAAATTGAAATGGGAGAACAACCTGTAAAAGCATACAGTAAAAAACAAAATTCCAGTATTGTTATTGGCTTCAGATTGCTTAGAGATAAAAAAATTGATGCTTTTGCCAGTGCAGGAAATACAGGAGCAATGCTCATCGGACCAATATATAACATTAATGTTATTAAAGGAATTATCAGACCTTGTACCGCAGGGTTATTACCTAAAGAAAATGGAGGTAATAGTATTATCCTTGATGTAGGTACAAATCCTGACTGCAAGCCCGATGTTTTATACCAATTTGGAATATTAGGTTCTTTATATGCAAAATATGTATATAATATCAAAAATCCAAAAGTAGGACTACTTAATATAGGAGAAGAATCTGAAAAAGGTAACTTACTAAGCCAGTCATCTTTTAAACTGATGAAAAAATCTAAGGATTTTAATTTTGTTGGAAATGTTGAAGGAAGAGACCTTTTCAAAGATAAACTTGATGTTATTGTATGTGACGGATTTGTAGGTAATATTGTCATAAAACAGACAGAAGCAATATATCATATTATGGATAAAAGAGGACTTGTTGATAACTACTTTAAAAGATTTAATTATGAAAATTATGGAGGCACACCTATTCTTGGAATTGAATCAACAGTAGTTGTAGGTCATGGAATATCTAGTGCCGAAGCTATCAAAAATATGATATTATTATCTAAAAATATATATAAAGCAAAACTATCTGATAAAATTAAAAATATTTTAAGTATAAATATGTTTTAAATAAAAATGTTACTATTCAGGTATCCCAATAGGTCTAAATTAACATTTTGGACAATCTGAAACTTGTGCTGAATCCATGTCATCCTGAACTTGTTTCAGGATTGTTTCAGTATAGTTACGATAAATCTGAATATTTACAATAAAAAATATTAATAATTATAAATATATGGAAAAAATAAAAGTTGCTATAACCGGTGTCGGAGGATTTGTCCCTGACTATATACTCACTAATGAAGAAATATCAAAAATGGTTGATACTTCAGACCAATGGATAATGGAAAGAATCGGAATAAAAGAAAGACATATCTTAAAAGGTGAAGATAAAGGAACTTCTTATATGGGAGCTAAAGCTGTTAACGAATTACTTGCAAAGACAAAGACCTCTCCTGACGAAGTAGATATGCTTATCTGTGGTATTGTTACCCCTGATATGCAATTTCCGGCAACAGCCAATATTATTAGCGATAAAACAGGTATTAAGAATGCTTTTGGATTTGATATGAACGCAGGTTGTTCAAGTTTCCTTTATGCGCTGGTAACTGCATCAAAATTTATAGAATCCGGAACACATAAAAAAGTTATTGTTGTCGGAGCAGATAAAATGTCATCAATAACTGACTATACAGATAGAGCAACCTGTCCTATCTTTGGCGATGGAGCAGGCGCTGTCCTCCTTGAACCAACTACAGAAGATTGTTATATAGAAGATTCTATACTTCAGGTAGATGGCTCAGGAAGAAAATATCTCCATCAGGTAGCAGGAGGCTCTGCAAAACCTGCCTCCCACGAAACTATCAACGCAAGAGAACATTTTATATATCAGGAAGGACAACCTGTGTTTAAAGCTGCTGTTAAAGATATGGCTGATGTATCTGTCAAAATGATGGAAAAACATAATATATCTCCTGATAATCTAACATGGTTTGTCCCTCATCAAGCCAATCTGAGAATTATTAAAGCTACTGCCAGAAGAATGGGCATCAGAGAAGAGAAGGTAATGATTAATATTCAACGATATGGAAATACAACCTCTGCTACTTTGCCTTTATGCTTATGGGAATGGGAAAAGAAATTAAAAAAAGGAGATAAAATTATATTATCAACTTTCGGTGCCGGATTTACATGGGGCTCGGTATATTTAAAATGGGCATATAATGGTAATTAGAGTTTGTTCATAAAGTAAATATTTTTTTGATTTAAGAATAAATATTGCTCACAATATTATTTGTTTTCAATGGTGTTACCCAAAGGATATCCCTTCGCTCATGAGATCACTTCGTTCTTTAATAATATGCTTAGGGTTTGTGAAAAAACAACCTGTTCACAAGCCATCAGTCGGTGGCTTTTTCTAACGGTGGGTAAACATTTTCTATTTAACATTTACAATCATCAATTTGACATTTTGACGGTGAACGGGTTACGTTAATATTTTCAATAGAAAACTCACTACCCACTCAAATTAAGAAAGAACCATAATATTATCCCATCATCAAATTACATCCTCTTATATCACTATAATCAAATCTTCCAAGAACTTCAAAAGATTCATCTTTATAAAGTTTACCTAAATCCTGAGTAGCAATAAAAGAACAGGAATTAAAATTAGCAAGGTCAATTATGTTTATGCCTCCTGTTTTTCCTTTGTCAATTATGGTAAAAGGGTCGTTTATATCACGTATTAAAATTTTCATCCATGGAGGACATTTGAATATCCCGTTTTTTACAGAATATGCCTGTGACAAAAGTTCTGTCATACCATATTCAGAATGAATATATTGGGCACCAAAATTTTTACTTAACAGATAATGTAATTCCTGCCTTGTCAGTTCTTTTCTTTTGCCTTTCATTCCTCCTGTTTCCATTACAATCATATTTGGAACAGAAATATTACTGTATTGTTCGGCAATATCAAGCAAAGCAAAGCTAGTTCCAATGAGTAATATCTTTTGCTTTCCCAGACAGCATATTTTTTTTAAATCACAAATTAAATCTTTGTAATTATCAGAATAAAATTTACTTTCTCTGTTATTGCTTTGTTTTATCAAACTTTTTACCATATATATTAACGATGAACCTTTTTTTTCTAAATAAGAAGGCAATAATGCTATAATACAATAGTCATTGATGTTTCCATAAAAATATTCAAATCCTTTTTTAAAACTTTTTTCATATATACTTATGTCTGATATATAGTGCTTGCTTTTATTAAAAGATGTTGTTCCACTACTTATAAAAACAGCATCTATATTTTTTTGCCTGCCTGTAATAATTTTATGTGTTTTAAAAAATCCTATTGGCAAAAAAGGTATTTGTTCAAAATATTTAACTTTTTTAAAATCAATTGATAAATAATTTACATATTTTTGATAAAAATTATTATATTTATATTGATAATTAAATATTTCAATGGCTGTTTTATTGAAATCATTAAAAGAACTGATATTAAATATTTTTTTCTGAAACATATAATTGTTGTTCATATATACTATAATTATTGAAATGCCTACTAATACTTAAAATTGCTAAATTATTAAATTGTTAAAATGTGAACCCACTCCGAAAAGCAGATATTTGCCTATTTGTTATTCTGAACTTGTTTCAGAATCTATTGATATTGTTGAAATTAGAGATTCCGAACTAACCCTGAAACGAGTTCAGGATGACGTTATTCGGAATGACATAATTTTGTCTTTTCGGAGTGGGCTTAATTGTTAAATTGTTCTATTATTTTTCCTACTGTAATTTACTCTAATGTTATTTAGGGGAGTTCTAATAATTGGTTTTGTATATGAAAGTGAGCGAAAAATATCAGTATGAGGCGGAGGGTAAAATATTCCGCAGCCATAGCCATAGCTATGGTGAGGAAAGATTTTGCCCGACAACGAAATAATGATATTTTGCAGCCACTTGTAATAAAAAGTAATTATTAGAACTCCCCTTTAGTATTATGTTAATAATAAAATTTTATATAAAGCTAAACTCTGACAAAAATTTTGTAAATCCTGTAGGTCAAAAAGACCAACGGGCTGAATAAGCAATCTACAAATAAATGAATATTTATTTTATCACAAAATATGCATGGTGATATAAATCAATTTTTTGCTACATTGTTTACCCCGTAAGGAAGAATGACTATATCGGGGTGTCTTTGCGCTGAAATATTAAATTGTTACAAAACCATGTGCTGAACTTGTTTCAGTATAATTTTTATACTGAACTAGTCAATAAATATATTAAGAACTAATTTTTTTTGTAATTTTATGCTTTATTTAATTTAAGATGAAAATTTTAACAAAAATACAATTTATTGTAATATCAGTTTTATTATTTATTACACCATGCTGTTTGCCTGAGCATGAATATCCTGTTACTCCATATATTGAATATGAAGATTTTATAAAAATACCAACTAGTCAGGGTATTGATGACAAAGGAGTTTTAAAAATTTCTTTTACAGATGGAGATGGTGATATTGGCTTGGAAGAAGGAGATACAACAGGAATCTATGAACATGGAAGTGAATATCATTATAATTATTTTATAACATACTTTGAAAGACAAAATGGAGTATTTATAAAAGTTGAACTGCCTGGTTCTTTTAATTCAAGGATACCGGTTATAAGTCCAAAAGGTGAAGATAAAGCTATAAAAGGTGAAATAGAGATAGAATTATTTATAAATAATCCTAATTCAAATTATGATACAATTCATTTTCAAGCTTATATAGTTGACAGGGCATTGCATCATAGTAATACTATAACTACACCTGATATTATAGTAAAAAAACATTAAAAATATTCCTGAATAATATTATACTGTCAAATGTTTTAAATTTTGTTTTTGTCAATCTTTAAGACGTAAAATCACGAAGTAATATTTTACTATTCTTTGAATTTTAATATGGCTAAATTTCTCAATTGTTTGCTCTCTATAATTTATTCTAATGTTAGTTAATATTTGTTCATAATGTCAATAATTTTCTCAAGAAAATTTTTCCAAAGTTTAAAATTTTGGAAAAGTTGCTTTTAAATTAAAAATACTTAAAATTCAAAATGCCTAGGAATTGCTAAATTGTTATATTGTTAAATGGTAATGACAATTAATAGTTATGTTAGATAAAATAAAAACAAAACATCAATGAAAAATACATATTCACATAGAAAATATGTTATATATATTATATTGGGTATAACAGGTGCTGTTTTTATCTTTCGTTTGCTTTATATTCAGGTTATAAATGATAAATACAAACTTTCGGCAAGTAATAATGTATTAAGATATGTAACAGATTACCCTGCAAGAGGATTAATATATGACCGTAATGGTAAGTTGCTTGTATATAATGAAGCAACTTATGATTTAATGGTAATTCCAAGAAATATAAAAAATATTGATACAACAGAATTATGTAATTTGATAGATATTAGCAAAGAAATATTTATAAAAAAGATAAAAAAAATTTGTAAATATTCAATGTATAAGCCATCTGTATTTGAAAAACAAATATCAAAAGAAAGTTCTGGATATTTACAGGAAAAGTTATATAAGTTTTATGGTTTTTATGTTCAAACGCGTGCATTAAGGAAATATCCTTTGCCTGTTGCTGCTCATACTTTAGGATATATAAGTGAAGTTAATCAAAACATTATTGAAAAAGATAAATATTATAAATCCGGAGATTATATTGGTAAAAGTGGCATTGAAAAAACATACGAAAAAATATTAAGAGGACAAAAAGGAGTAAAAATTAAGCTTGTTGATGTATTTAACCGCGAAAAAGGAAGTTTTCAGGATGGCAAATATGATACAGCATCTATAGCAGGCAAAAATCTTTATATTTCTATTGACGCAGAGCTTCAGGCCTATGGAGAATTATTAATGAAAAACAAAAAAGGAAGCATAGTTGCTATTGAACCATCAACAGGAGAGATTCTTGCTCTTGTGTCAAGTCCTTCATACAATCCTAATCTGCTTGTCGGAAGAATAAGAAGCAAAAATTATGAAAATTTAGCACATGATAAGTTAAAACCATTATTTAACAGAGCTTTAATGGCACAATATCCGCCGGGCTCAACATTTAAACCGGTAGAAGCATTAGTAGGACAACAAATGGGTGTTTTGTCTCCTGAAACAAAGTATGAATGTCATGGTGGGTTTCATGCCGGAAGTATAACTGTTCATTGTCATAATCATAGATCACCTCTTGATTTAAAAGAAGCTATTCAATATTCGTGTAATACATATTTTTGTAAAGTTTTTAAGGCAATTATTAATAACAGCAATTTTAAAACAACTCAAAATGCATTTAATATATGGCGTAAGAATATATTAAGTTTTGGCCTTGGCAAAAAATTTAATAATGACTTAGCTTACGAACTTAGTGGTAATATTCCCACGGCTAAATATTATGATAAATATTATGGTAAAAACAGATGGAGCTATCTAACTATAATATCTCTTTCTATAGGTCAGGGTGAAATAGAACTTACTCCTCTGCAGCTTGCAAATGTATCTGCGATAATTGCAAACAGAGGTTATTATTATACTCCTCATATTCTAAAAGATATTGGCAATAAATATAACATTAATAAAAAATATAAAGAAAAACATTTTACCAGTATTGATACCAAATATTTTGATATTGTTGTAGAAGGTATGTATCTAGTCGTTGAAGCAGGCACAGGAAGATGGATTAAAATGGACAGTTTATCAATTTGTGGTAAGACAGGCACTGCACAAAATCCTCATGGTAAAGACCATTCGGTTTTTATGGCTTTTGCACCAAAAGATAATCCTAAAATTGCAGTATCAGTAATTGTTGAAAATGCCGGCTTTGGTGCTACGTGGGCAGCTCCAATAGCAGGACTGGTCATTGAAAAATATATATACAGAGAAGTTAAAAGAAAAAATATTGAAAAAAGAATAATGAATTGTAATTTAATATCAGAAAATTGAAAAAACAAAAAAGCATATTCCTAAATATTGACTGGACAATTGTTTTGCTTTATATATTGCTTGTTTTTATAGGATGGCTAAATATATATTCTGCTGTTTATAATGAGAATCATAAAAATATGTTAGATATTACACAAAATTATGGTAAACAGCTTATATGGATTGCAACTTCTGTAATATTAGCCATATTTCTTTTATTGATTGATTCAAAATTTTTTTCTATTTTTTCATATATTATATATGGCATCGGTATTCTGCTATTAATAGCTGTTTTATTTATAGGCAAGGAGGTGTCAGGTGCAAGGTCATGGTTTCAGATAGGAGGTCTTGCTTTTCAGCCATCAGAGTTTGCAAAGTTTGCTACTATTCTTGCAATAGCAAAATATTTAAGCTCTCATAATATTAAAATTAAATATTTAAAAACAAAAATTATTACTGCTGCTATTATTGGCATACCTGCTATATTAATATTTTTGCAACCTGATGCAGGGTCTGCAATAATTTATCTGTCTTTTCTTTTTGTTTTATATAGAGAAGGTATGTCAGGTAATATTTTTATTGTATTACTTATTGCTCTTATTTTATTTTCTTCTGCACTTTTGTTTAACAAATTTATAGTAATAGGTGTTCTTGCCGTAATTGTTTTGTTTTTTTTATTTTTTATCAGAAAAAAAAGAAAAGAGATAATCATCTTAAGCACTATATTTTTATTATGTGTCGGATTTGTCTATAGTGTTGATTATATATTTGAAAATGTACTTGAAAAACACCAAAAAGACAGAATAAATGTTTTATATGGCAAAACAAAAGATATAAAAGGCGTAGGTTATAATGTAAATCAATCAAAAATTGCTATTGGCTCCGGTGGATTCTCGGGCAAGGGTTTTTTGCAAGGTACACAAACTAAATATAATTTTGTTCCCGAACAAAGTACAGATTTTATATTCTGCACAATAGGCGAAGAATGGGGATTTATTGGAAGCTCTGTTGTTATTATTTTATTTATTGGTTTATTTACAAGAATTATATTTATCGCAGAACGGCAACGGTATAGATTTAGTAGAATATATGGCTATGGCACAGCTGCTATATTATTTTTTCACTTTATTATTAATATAGGGATGACTTTAGGAATAGCACCTGTTATAGGAATACCTCTGCCCTTTTTTAGCTATGGCGGTTCTTCTTTATGGTCATTTACAATATTATTATTTATCTTTGTTAAACAAGATGCTGACAGGTTAAAAATACTTTAATCTTAATTATTCAGATTTATAGAAATGATTCATGTATTTCAATTTATTTAATAACCATATTATATTAAAAAAATGCCTGTGAATCAACTTAATAAAATTTTATTAGCTTTGGAATGTAAAAGGTTAGGGCTTGTGAAGAAATAAAGTATACAGAATTGACGAAGTTATTTTGTTCTTTTTCAAGGCACATAATTTGCGAATAGCACAGCTATTTAAGAATTTTGTAACGAAGAAAAAGAACAAAAGAACGAGTCAAAATGAATAGGTTATTTTTTTACAAACCCTTACGTAGCATCTGTTGGGTATATATTGATAGAGATAAACTCTGTGAACAAAATACTAAAAAATATTATACTTTAAATGGTGAGCCCACTCCGAAAAGACAAAATTATGTCATTCCGAATTTAGTTCGGAATCTCTAATTTCAATAATATCAATAGATTCTGAAACAAGTTTATCCTGTTAGATAATTTTAAGTTAGAGTATTGATTATTATATAATCTTATATCTAACAAGGTGAAGAATGACAAATAGGCAAATATCTGCTTTTCGGAGTGGGCTCAATGGTTAAATTGTTATATTGTTTAATTATAAAAGTAAAAATTTAACCCTTTTGCAGTATAACTTCTAATAAAAATCTTTCCTGTTGTCAATTACATCTGCATTTTCTTTAAGAGCTTTAAAAACATCATAATGTGCTCTTGACTTGAAATAACTTGTTAATTGCATTTTATTAATAGAATAATCTTTTGTAGCAGGTAACTCAACAAATTTATCAATTAAAACAACAAAAATACCTTGCTGTCCTTTTATGGGATTTGATAATTCATTTTTATTTAAAGAAAAAACAGTCCCTATAACATTTGGCTCAGAACCATAAGGAGGTAATGTATATGAAGAAAATGTAATATTATCAAGTTTATCAACTTTTGTGTTAAATTTATTTGCAAGTTTATATATATCTCTTGAAGATGTCATAGAACTGTTAATTTTCTTTGTTAATATTTCTGCTTTCTTCTCTTTTTTAGTTAGAAATTCCATTTCCTTTTGAATTTGTTCAAGAGGCACAATTCCTTTCTCACTTACTTTTGTAAGTAAAGCAATAACATATTTATCATTTATGGTAAATATGACTGAAATACTTCCTGTTTTTGTGTCTTCATTAAAAGCCCAACGTATTAGTTCTCTTGATTCGTCAAGTCCTGAAATATTATTATCCATTTCTTTTATATTTCTTACTGTTTTTTTGCCAAAATTATTATTATCAGCATTTTTTTTGAATAATTCAGGACTCGTGCTTTTACCTACAAATTTACTTGCTATTGAATAAATATCCTGAAATGTTTCATCACTAGGCTGTATAGTCCTTTGAACTATTGCTACCTGAACTTTTTTAATAGATTCTGTTTTTTCTGTTATACACATTATATGATATCCTAAGTTGGTCTCAACAATCTTAAAATCTCCAACTTCACCTGTTAAGCATGCATTATAAAAAGGATAAAAATTAGCATCTCCATCTGTAATCCATCCCAAGTCCCCTTTATTTTCTTCTTTTTTTGGATATTCAGATGTTGTCATCACTAATTCTTCAAATTTGTCCGGCTGATTTTTTACAATGTTTAAGATGCTATCTGCAAAAATTTTAGCTTCTTCTTTTGTTCTGATAATCTTTTCATTTATTCCAGCATCTTTATATGAAATCAAAATATGTTTTGCTTTCACAGAATCAGGTCTGTCCTGAATATCAATAAGTTTTGCCAAATAATATGTATTGTTTTCAATATATGGGGACACAATAGTTCCTTTTGGGGAATTAAACATAATAGAATCCAAAGATTTAGATAATTCACCATTTTTAAAAAAAGAGCTATCATATTTAGCATCAGAATTTATATTGACAAAATTTTCAATATCATCATCTGTTTCCAGTGTTTCTAATTCTTTTTTTATTTTATATATTTCCTGTTTTGCATTTTTATAATCTTTTGCCGAAGGCAATATATCAAAAGCTACATATTCAAGGTCCCTTGATTTCTCTTGTTCATATTTATATTTATGTTCATTATAATAATTTTCTATTTCTTTTTGGCTTACATTAATGGAGCTATCTGGAATTGTATTATATTTAACAGCAAAGAAGTGAATATGTGCTGTTTTCCTTTTCTCATTATAATCTTGTTTTGCAAGATTTTGAGGCACATAAAAACCATTCTTGATAAGATTAAAATATTTTGTGTTTAATCTGTCAGTTCTTATATATTTTTTTATCTTTTGCCATTGCTGGTCTTGTTTTTTTGCAAGTTCTCTTTGCTCATAATCATCACTATTTTCCATTTTTTCAACATACATCAAAAATTTATTTACATTATTAGGGTCAAATCTGCCTGTTTTAGGGTCAGCAAAATTTTGAGCAATGATGGGATGAGGATTTCTGCTAAAAACCAGATTTTCCAGTTCTTCTTTACTGATAGAATATCCTATAGCTTCATCATGTATTATAGAAAGTCCTAATCCATTAAGTTCATTTTGCATAATTGTATTCCTAACCAATTCATCCCATACATCCTGTCTGATTTGATAACGTTGTTCTGCGCTAATATTATTTTCATAAGATTGTTCTTCCATTATCGCAATTTTTTCGTCAACGTTTTTTTCAAATTCTCTGTAAATAATTTTTTCTCCGGCTATTTGGCCAAAGTCACCAGTACCTTTTTTTCCTCTCTTGCAGCTTTTAAGGAAATCGCCTAATACAAATGCCATTAAAGCTACAAAAATTATAACAAAAAGTAATGCTGAATGTTTACGAAGTTTGCTTATTGCTGCCATATTTTTATTTTTTTATATTTATTTTTAATTTGCAAATGTATAAATATATAATTTAAAATAATTATTTTTTTTTTATTTTTAGATATTTTAATTTGTTAGTGTCCGACTAAATTTAAAAATTTAGGTAAAATCGTTTCTAAATATTATCAGTCGGGCGCCTGACCGATGAGATTCCTCGCTATCACTCGGAATGACAGTGTTATTTAGAGTTCAGGGTTTGGGTAAGGACGCGTAAAACGCGTCCTTACCCAAACCTTTCCAACATAATGAAGTTGTCATTCCTAACGCTGCTGCCGCTGCTGCTGCTGCTCTTTCTTCTTCTCCACCTTCCCAACATAATGAAGTTGTCATTCCGAACGCTGCTGCTGCTGCTGCTCCTCCTTCTTCTTCTCCACTTTCCCAACATAATGAAGTTGTCATTCCGAACGCTGCTGCTGCTGCT
>Ga0307991_1002262_pt1 | contig 13114 bp, 12 predicted proteins | sample EllFjometagen131_FD_203146 | JGI IMG/M metagenome (GOLD analysis project Ga0307991, IMG submission 203146) | Marine microbial communities from Ellis Fjord, Antarctic Ocean - #131 | ecosystem: Environmental > Aquatic > Marine > Unclassified | place: Southern Ocean | collected 2014-10-08
CAGAGAAACAGCTTGATATCCTCTGGTTTCCCGGTGGTCTCTATAGTGCAGTCCTGCCGCACTATTGCAATCTGCTCGTCGGGCAGGGAAAGTTTTCTGGCGGTATTTATGCCCAGACAATAGTCGGGAGTAAAGAAAATGGGGAGATTTTTCTGCAGGTAATAAGTCATGACTTTTTGTGCATTAGAGCTGGTGCATACCGAGCCGCCGTATCGCCCGCTGAGTGCTTTTATATCGCCGTACGCATTCATGTAGACGACAGGTATAGCTTTCTGTCCGCAGAACTCTTGTATATTCTGCATGGCATTTTCCGCTTGATCAATCGAAATCATATCGGCCATCGGGCATCCTGCACTGGGAGCTGGGAGAATGATTTTCTGATGTTCTTTTGCCAGAATTGCTGCTCCCTCGGCCATAAATTTGACACCACAGAAGACAATGTACTCGGCATCGGTGTTACTGACATCGACGGCAAGTTTGTACGAATCACCGATAATATCAGCACAGGCAATGATCTCCTGTTTTTGATAATGGTGAGCAGGAATGATAAGCTGATCACCAAGTTGTTTTTTTAGTTCCCCGATACGTTTATTCATAATCTATTATTCCTCTGGTATCTCATCAGTCAGATACCTGCTGCCATGAGTTGTTAACGCTATTTCCGAAGAGAAAAATCAAAAGCGGTAACCGTATGTGTCAGTCCCCCTACAGAAATGAAATTGACACCTGTATCGGCGATTGAGGGGATTCTTTCAAGGGTAACATTTCCAGAGGCTTCAGTTTCTGCTGTTTCGCCAACCATAAGTACCGCTTCCTTCATCATCTGAAGAGGCATATTGTCAAGCATAATCCTGTCTGCGGCTGAATCGAGTGCCAATCTAACCTCTTCAAGAGTCCTGGCTTCCACTTCAATCCGATAGGTATCACCCCACATATCCCGAATTCGCTGTACTGCCTGGGGAATACCGCCGGCAGCATCTATATGATTATCTTTAATCATGACCATATCATACAGACCCATTCGGTGGTTTTGTCCGCCGCCGCAGGTAACAGCATATTTTTCCAGCTCACGCAGACCGGGAATAGTTTTTCGGGTATCAAGGACTACCGCTCCCTTTGCAGCGAGGGTATATCTATGAGTCTTTGTGGCTATTCCACTTAAATGAGAGAGGAAATTCAGCGCAGTACGTTCAGCGGTCAGAATAGAACGGACTTTTCCGGAGATGACTGCTACAAGAGTACCGGGTGACAGCTCGTCACCATCATGTTTCAGGAAAGTTACTGATATTTCGGCATCAACTTCGTTAAAAACTTCAATTGCAGTTGTGGATCCGCAAAGGATTCCAGTATCTTTTGATACCAGGTTGAAGATATCTTTCTCAGTGGTAAATATTGCTTGACTGGTTATGTCTCCTGTTTCGGAAAGATCTTCTTTAAGAGTCTGAGTTACCAGATTTGTCATAGGTTTATCCCCCGATACTGTTTGAAGAAACAGTATATGGTATTTGACAAATTTTGGGAATGGTGCTAATAGAAATAAACAAAAAAGAGTAGTACCTGTGGCAATTTCAAAAATAGCATATTATTAGAAAATTACAAAAAAGTTTGTTGACAAGCTGAAAGTTAAGACACCCAGTCTGGATCAGCTCCCGAAAAACCTGTCAGGAGGAAATTAGCAAAAAGTAAAATTTATACCTTGATGAATGAACTTGTGAAAGAGGGGAAGTCTTTCGAATGCGCGACCGGATCGTGGTTATGTGTGAGGGGGAAAAGACCGGAAAAAATTATGCAATATGCCACAATGCGAAATCAGGAGTAATTGTAGATGGAAAGAAAGTCATGATTTATGCTAATTCTTGCTGAAAAGAGCACTTGTTTGTAATTTTCGGCAGGCTGTTTTTAGTTGATACATGGCTTCTGCTGGTGTAGTATGATTCTCACAACCAATCCGGGAGGCAGAGAATGTCGGAAGAGAGCATAATACGTTTAGAGACAAAAGTTGCCTATCAGGATGATCTGATCCAGCAGCTAAATGAGGTGGTAATTGATCAACAGCAGCGGATTAGGGATCTGGAGAGTAAAACAGACCTTCTCTCAAAGAAGCTGGAAGATTTACTGGAACTTGCAGCGGAAGAGCGGACGAGTGGGGAGCGACCCCCGCATTACTAATATAGGTTTCCAGGAAGCGGGGGTTAAGAGCGACCCCCGCATTACTAATATAGGTTTCCAGGAAGTGGGGGTTAGGAGCGACCCCCGCACTATTAAAATTTTATTCTAACAATGGTTTCCAGCGCCTTCTCCATCAATTAATTGTTCAACATTAAATTTTCTGCACATTCTTTTCAATTCAATAAGCATCCAGGTGGCAGTGATTAAAGTCGCCATTAAATCGGCTATTGGAAAGGCAATCCATACACCTGATAAACCAAGAAATCCCGGAAGTATAAGAACCAATGGAATAAGAAAAAGAAATTGCCTGCTTAGTCCCAGGAAAAATGCCGGAATAGCTTTGCCGGTACTCTGGAAAAAGGTTGAACCGATAGCCTGAACTCCCAGGAGAGGAATCAGCATCATTACTGTTCTCAAGGCAGGGACTGCAATAGCAAGAGCCTGAGCGTCAGAGGTGAATATCGTAAGTATGAATTTGGGAAAAAACATTATAAGAAGAAATCCAAAAAGCCCAATCAAGGTAGATATCAGAATCGCCTTCCAGACAACTTCTTTGACTCGGTCCATCTTTTTTGCACCATAGTTGTACCCGGCAATAGGCTGGAATCCATGGACAAGACCGAATACAGGCATGAGAAAGAACATCATAACCCGAAGCACCATACCATAGGCAGCAATAGCCATATCACCGCCGTATATTTTCAGCATATTATTGACAGCCAGAGCCATCAGGCTGCCGCCGGCCTGCCGAACAAAGAATGAGAAGCCCAGGATCACCGTTTCCCAGAGCACTTTCAAACGAATTTTGAAAGAGGACAAATGCAGGGGGAGTATGCTCTCGTTTTTTACGAAAAACCTGATCGCATATAAAGCAGAGAGAATCTGGCTTATTACCGTGGCAACAGCCGCACCCCGAATACCCATGTTGAATCCAAAAATAAATATTGGATCAAGGATCAAATTTGCGCCGGTACCAATAACCATGATGAACATAGCGGCTTTAGCTTTTCCCTCTGCGCGAATGATATTATTTGAGGACATCGAGATTGAGATGAATATTGACCCGTAAAGGATGATTGAGAGGTAGTCTCTGGAATAGGGCAGGATATTATCTGTTGCACCAAATGCTGCAAGCAGTGGTTCTATAAATATTGTACCGAGAACGGTGATGACAAGGGCTGTGATCACCGTAGCAGAGAGTGCAGTTCCTGCTGCATTGGCGGCGGCTACCTCATTCTTTTCTCCAAGACGGCGAGAGATGATTGATGCCGAACCAACTCCGAACATCTGTGCAAAGGCAGAAATCAGCATCTGAACAGGGAATGCAATACTTAAGGCGCCGATTGCCAGTGGGCCTACACCCTGGCCAACGTAAATTGTATCAACAAAGTTATAGAGTGCATTGACGAGCATGCCGATTATTGCAGGGACCGAGAGCCGCTTAAGAAGAGCCCAAATGGGTTCTGTTCCCAGAAATGTCTTGGAATTAATCGCTTGAGCAGAAGCTTTTAAGGTCTTTGCCGCCTTTTTTTCTGCTTTTTTGTCACCGTTACTCATGCGGGTTCTCCTGTAGTTGCCGGGCAATTTTCTCGAGAGTCGTCAAAGAGTCCCAGAATTGTTTTTTTTCTTCCTCTGAAAGGACGGAAAGCCTTTTGCAAATATAACGGGACACATCATCACTGCACTGTTTTGCGGTGAGTTTTCCTGTTTCTGTCAGACTGACAAGGACTTTTCTCCTGTCATTTCCGTCACTGTTTCGTTGAACCAGACCATTAGCTAATAAAGTATCTACAACAGAAGTCATTGATCCCTTTTCCAGACTTACATGGCGGCAAATGCCTGACATGGGTGATGGGCCTTGCTTATAGATATGCAGCAGGGTCTTGACCTGCGTATGATTCAATCCTGCCCGGTTTCCATACTCTGATTCAAATCCATGTAAGACAGAACGAATCAATGTAGGAAAAAGGCTGAATATGAGCATCATTGGATTTTGATTTATTTCATCCATGATCGATCCTTAATTAAAAATATAGTTTAAAATCAAAATGTTAGAAATCTAACTAAAAGTCAAGTACATATTCACTAAACAGAGAAAAATGTATAGAATTTCGCTATGACACATAAAAACCCCTTGCTGATAATCTTTATTACACTTTTTCTTCTCAAACGAGCGAGAGAATCAGAGTATCTATGAAATGGTTCAGGGTGAAAGTCGGGATCGTTAGCGTGAATGGTATTTGTGTAAAGACAGCTACCCTATCAACAGGTTTTCCGGAAAATGTTGATAGAAGGTGTGCCTTGGGGAGTCATGGTATGAGGTCAGCTAAGTTTTGAATATGCTTTGGCAATTTCCGCCGCAATACGTACATTGTTATAGACCAGTTGTTTGTTCGAGAAAAGACTTCTCTCTCCAGTCTGTTTGTGAAGCCGCGCCAGGATAAAGGGTGTAATGTGCTTTCCATGGATCTGCTGTTTTTCCGCTTCCAGTACAGCCTCCTCAATAATCTGGCTAATATAAGATTCTTCCATCTCATATTTCTCAGGTATAGGGTTGGCTATAATAATACTTCCCTGCAGACCCAGATCCCATTTTATTTTCAGGGCTTTTGCGATATCCTCAGGGGTGTCTAGTCTGTAGTCAACCGGGTACCCGCTTTCCCTGGTATAGAAAGCCGGTAACATATCTGTACCGTACCCGATAACAGGAACCCCATGTGTCTCAAGGTATTCAAGGGTGAGGCCAATATCGAGAATTGATTTTACCCCTGCACAAATTACTGCAACGTTAGTATGGGCAAGTTCCTGCAAGTCTGCGGAAATATCGAATGTTTTCTGAGCATTTCGGTGTGCTCCGCCGATTCCGCCGGTAGCAAAGACTCTGATGCCGGCCAGAGCCGCACAGAGCATAGTGGTGGCTACTGTTGTTGCCCCATCCAACCCCTGTGATATCAGAAGAGCCATATCTCTTCGGCTGGCTTTTGGTATGTCACTGTTTTTCCCCATATAATCCAACTCTGCATCCGAGAGACCGATTTTGATCTTTCCCTTGATAACCGCTATTGTTGCAGGAACAACTCCTGCCTCACGAATTATTTTTTCAGAGTTTTTTGCACTCTCAATGTTTTCAGGGTAGGGCATACCGTGAGTGATAATTGTGGATTCGAGTGCCACAACTGGTCTGTTTTCTTTGAGTGCCTGAGACACCTCTTCAGCTATATCAAGATATGTTTCCATCATGATTTTGTTTCTCCTCGGTTCTTCAGAGTCTGTTCAATGAGCACCCTGCTCATGTCCGGGTTTACTGTCGACTCACCGGATAAAGCAAGCCCGGCAGCAGCAGAAGAAAAACGGACAGTTTCCTCAATAGTATACTGATTTAACGAAGCGAATACGACCCCTGCCATAAAAGCATCTCCTGCACCGGTAGCATTAACTACACTGAAACCATTTACCACTCCGACAGGCGGAGGTGCATAGAAGCCGTGAGTCTCTGCACTGCAGTAGAAAACTCCCTCAGCACCAAGAGTTATATACACACGTTGTGTCCCCTTTTTCAGAAAATAATCACCAGTTCTTCTTAATGAGTCATTGTCAGTTTTTTCTATTCCTGATAACGCTTCAGCTTCCAGTTTATTCATTTTCAAGGTATGTATTCTGCCGACCATAGGAATTAGTTTTCTCCCTTTTATGACAGATACGGGATCGATGCAAGTTATGGTTTTATGCGTATTGTCCAGCAGGTATTCAAGAGATTCAGCAGAGAGGCAGGTGTCAGCAACAATAACGGTAGCTGAATCAAACAGATCTTTCTTTTTACGCAGATACTCTTTTGTGATATTATCCGATATCGACATGTCTGAAAGAGCCAGAGCCATATCACCATCATTATCCATAAGGGCCAAGTATATTGAGGAGGTTGCATCCTGCAGAATGAGAGAGTGCCGGGTGCTTATTCCCTCTGAGGCACAATTTTCAAGTATATATTTCCCTGCAATACCATTTCCCACAGCAGTGATCAATTCAGTTCTGACTCCGAGCCGGGAGAGGTTTTCTGCAATATTTCTGCTTACACCTCCCGGACACATTCGGACATGGCCGGGATTTGAATCACGCGGGATGAGCGGATCTTTTGTGAATCCCAGAATATCGAGATTTGCTGCACCGGCAAGAACAACGTAGGGATCTTGGGTTGTGACATAGCCTTTTCCTGCAATATGCCCCTTTTTTATCAGGTTGGATATATGTACTGCTGCTGATGACCGGGTAATTCCCAGGCGATCGGCGAGCTCTTTTTGGCTGATCAGCGGATTGTGTGTAATGATTTCAAGAACTTCCCGTTCTCTTGTTGTGAGAGTTTTTATCATGATTTCAGTATAGAGAAATAAACAAGTGTTTAGCAAGTAAGCAAAAGACATGATCTAAAATTCAAATATCATCATCCGATTAAAAAACTCGATTTTTTTACCAATCTGTACTATGATGTTCATTAGCTGGTTTAGATGAAAATAATCATCAATCCGGTATCATCCCATGTTTTCGGATCCCGGTCTCCGGTCTCCGGTTTCCAGCCTCCGTACCAATGGGTTAATAAGGAGTCGATATGAGAAAAGTTTGTTTAGTATTACTTATTCTGCTGCTTCCTGCATTCGCATTACTTGCCGCAGATAACATCCTGCAGCAGGCTGACGACCTGTTTGATGCTGAAAAGTATATTGAGGGATTTGAATTGATGGAAAATGCCCTGCCTGCAGCAGGTACAAATCAGGAAAAAGCTGAGATTTACTGGAGAATGGCAAAGTTCCAGTTGAATATCACCGATGATGAAGAAGATGCAGGTACTTCCAGGGAAACCCTTCTTGAAATGTTCACACAGGGAAGCGATTACGCGACCATGGCAACAGAGCTCTATCCCTCTGCGGATTCCTATTACTGGCGTTCTTCGAATGTTGGACGATGGGGAGAGACAAAAGGTATTCTTGATTCACTTTTTAAAGCCGGTCCCATGAAAGAGGATTTACTGAAAGTAATTGAATATGACAAGATGTATGCCGATGCATGGTACGTCTTCAGCAGACTCTATCTAAAACTTCCCGGCTGGCCGATATCTTTTGGTAATGCTTCTTTTGCAGTATCTTTTGCACGCAGAGCAATAAATACCTATGCTGAAGAAGATCTTAAGATTTCGTATTTCAAAAGTCTGGCAGAGACTCTCTGGAAAAGAAACTGGAATGCAAAAATCAGAGAAAGAGAGATCAAGAATAGGAATTCAAAATTTAAAAATGCAAAAAATGAACATGATAAACAGGCATTTTTTGAATCCTCGTTAGGTGTTGGGTTCTCTCCTATTTATACCTCCAAAAAACTTGGTGATATAACTGATCGAGAAGAGGCCAGAATTATTACCGATTGGCTTCTGGAAGAATTTGCGAAGATTTCAGATCCATCCAAGGGTGATAATAATAATATTCAGGAAGTCAAGGATATGGTTGCTGAGTGGAAATAGAAATTTTTTTTAAGGAGAAATGGATGAAAAAATTTTTAGTTTTATTGATGTGTATGTTGATAATTGTAGGAATGTTGTTTGTCGGGTGTAAAGCTGAAGAGGCGGCTGTAAAAGAAGTCAAAGAAGTTGAAGATAAGGTTGTTGAAAAAGCTGAAGTTGATGTTCTTAAAGTTGCACTGCTTTTAAATGGTACCCTTGGTGATAAATCTTTCTTTGACTCAGCTGACAATGGTATGAAGATGCTGAAAGAAGAGTATGGTGACAAGATCGAAGTAAGAACAATCGAAATGAGCTATGATGAGACTAAATGGGAACCAACTCTCCTTGATATCTCTGACGCAGATTACGATGTTATTATTGTTGGAACCTGGCAGATGACAGAAATGCTTGAGGCCACTGCTCCGATGTATCCTGATAACAGGTATGTAATCTTTGATACCTCTGTAAACTATGCCGGCGGCGATTTTAGCAATGTATACTCAATCGGATATAAACAGAATGAAGTATCCTTTGTAGCTGGTGCACTGGCTGCAAAAGTAACATTATCTGACATGCCCCTTGCCAATGATGATAAAGTAGTTGGATTTCTTGGTGGAATGGATATTCCCGTAATAAACGACTTCCTCGTTGGTTATATCGAAGGTGTTCAGTATGTAGACAAAGGTATCAAAGTTGGTATCTCCTACATCGGTTCTTTCAGTGACTCTGCAAAGGGTAAAGAGATGGCTCTTGCACAGTACAATCAGGGTGCAGATATTGGTTTTAACGTAGCCGGACAGGCAGGTCTTGGACAGCTTGATGCCGCAAAAGATGTTCAGCGATATGCAATTGGTGTTGACTCAGACCAGGCAGAAATCTTTGCTGTTAGCGATCCTGCAAAAGCTGACCTGATTACTACTTCAGCCCTAAAAAGAGTTGACAACTCTCTCTTCAGAGCTGTTAAAATGCACATGGAAGGAACAGCTCCTTATGGTACAGCAGAAGTGCTTGGATTTGCTGAAGAGTGTGTAGGTCTTGCAGACAATGACATATTCAAGAGTGTAGTACCTCAGGAAATCAGAGATTTTGTTCTTGATGTTGAGCAGAAAATCATGGATGGTGACATTGTAGTATCATCAGCATTTGGACTCACCACAGAAGAACTCAATTCATTAAGAAACGCTGTAAAATAAATTAACCCTTGTAGTAATACATTATATGAAGTCTATTATAAAATAGACTCAGGTTAAAAAAATTTACATTACATGAGTATGGGGGTGCACTCTGCATCCCCATTTTCATATTCTAGGGACTGAACAGGAGAACTGCTATGCACGATGCTGCATTGTTGACAATGGAGAAAATCACCAAAGTATATCCGAATGGGATCGTAGCAAATAACGAGGTGGATTTTTCTATACGGAAAGGGGAGATTCATGCCCTTGTAGGGGAGAATGGTGCCGGAAAATCTACCTTAATGAGAATTCTTTTTGGCCTTGAGGAGTCTCAGAAAGGCAGGATTTTACTAAATGGTGAGGAGATCAAAAACGACTCTCCACATATAGCAATTGCGAATGGGATTGGTATGGTTCACCAGCATTTTATGCTTGTTCCCTCTCTTACTGTTGCAGAGAATATGATTCTTGGCGTGGAGCCGAAAAAGGGTCTGAGAATTGACTTGCAGAAAGCTATTAACGAAACCCGGGCACTTGCTGAAAAATACAATCTTTCTGTAGATCCGCTGGCAAAAGTACAGTTTCTTTCTGTTGGCATAAAACAAAAAGTAGAAATTCTAAAAGCACTCTATCGTGGAGCTGAAATACTGATTCTTGATGAACCTACCGCAGTTCTTACTCCTCAGGAGACTAAAGAGTTGTTTCTGGAGCTTAAACTTCTTAAAGATCAGGGCAATACTATTATATTCATTTCCCACAAACTGCATGAAGTTAAAGAACTTTGCGACAGAATTACCATTATGAGAAATGGTCAGACGAAGGGAACATTTAACACCTCTGATGTTACCCCCACTGATATTTCCCGTCTGATGGTAGGACGTGATGTAATTCTGGAAGTTGAGAAGGATCCTGCAGTACCCAAAGAGATAGTACTATCAGTTAAAGATCTGGTAATGGCTAATAATTTAGGTCAGAAAGCCGTTAAGGGAATCAGTTTTCAGGTGAGGAAAGGTGAAATTCTGGGGATTGCCGGAGTTGAAGGGAATGGTCAAAGAGAACTGGTTGAAGGAATAACCGGCCTGAGTCGAATTTCTCATGGAGAAGTTAGCATTCGTGGTGAGGTAGTGAATAAGAAATCAATTAAAGAGATCAGGAAACTGGGAACCTGTCATATTCCTGAAGATCGAATGACCTATGGTGTTGCCAGTGAAATGACCATCGAACAGAATGTTCTTGCTGATAAATTCGACTCAAAAGAGTTTACTGGTAAGATACTTACTAAACCAAAGGCTATCAGAAATCTGTCGCAGAAACTTGTTGAAGAGTACAAGATTAAATGCAGCTCTCCTTTGCAGGAGGTAGGCATGTTGTCAGGCGGAAACATTCAGAAGGTTGTTGTTGCCAGAGAATTTTCCTCTAAACCCCTGCTTATTATTGCAGACCAGCCAACCAGAGGTATTGATGTAGGATCAACAGAGTTTATACGCAACCGACTTGTTGAACTGCGTGATGAGGATTCAGCGGTTATGCTTGTTTCTGCTGATCTGAATGAGGTTCTTGAACTCTCTGATAGTCTGATTGTTATGTATGAGGGTGAGATTACTGCATATTTTGCGGATGCTTCAAAAGTTGACGAAGAAGAGCTTGGACTCTATATGCTGGGTATCAAGCACCAGACTCCGGAAGAAATTGGAGGTGTAGTTTATGAAAAATAAAAAGCTTGCTTTTGAATCACTACGCACTGTCCTGGCAGTTGCAATATCGCTCGTAATTGCATTGGTAACTATACTTCTGGTAAGCGATGTGCCTGGTGTTGCGTTAAAGGCATTCCTTTTTGGGCCACTTGATAGTATGAGACACTTTGGAAATGTTCTGGAGATGATGATTCCCCTTATTTTTACCGGATTGGCAGTCGGGATCATGTTTCAGGCTGACCAGTTTAATCTTGGGGCAGAGGGTGCATTTTTCATGGGTGCTGTAGTATCCTCATTTGTAGCAATTCTCTGGCCTATGCCGGCTTTTATTCATCCTGTTGTCACAATTCTCATGGGAGGATTGACCGGAGCAGTATTTTGCGGTATACCCGCACTTCTTAAAGTGAAGTGGGGTGCTAGTGAGTTGGTTTCATCACTTATGTTTAATTATATAGCATTTTTCTTTGGACTCTACCTTATTAACTATTTTTTGAGAGATCCAAATGCCGGTGCTATGGTATCTTTCCTGCTGCCCGCAACAGCAAAACTACCCGTTATCATTCCTAAAACACGGGTGCATTTTGGTTTAATTATTGCTTTACTAGCTGTTGCTGCTATGTACTTTTTTAACTATAGAACCCGCTGGGGATATAAAAACCGATTAACCGGATTTAATAGCCTTTTTGCCGAATATGCAGGAATAAAGACTGCAGCTGTAGTAATTAGCGCTCAGCTTATTGGTGGATTTATAGCCGGAGCCGGTGGATCCATTGAACTGCTTGGACTGTACCGAAGGTTCAGCTGGACTGCACAGTTACCGGGATATGGTTGGTCAGGTGTTATTGTTGCTATTTTAGCAAGAAGAAACCCTGCCTATATTCCCTTAGCGGCATTCTTTCTTGCTTACCTGCGAATCGGTGCGGATCTTATGTCCAGGCAGTCGGATGTGCAAAATGAGATAGTTGCAATAATCCAGGCTGTCATGATCATACTGATTGCTGCAGCTGGCTTTCTGGAAAAGGCACAGTACAAAATGGTTTTTCGTGATGCAACCAAAAACCTGCCTAAAGCCGATAATACAGCACAGGAGGTTGAGGGATGAAAGACTTTCTACAGATAATCTTTACCACACAGTTCGGCTATTCCGTACTTCGTGTAACCACACCAATACTTTTTGCTGCACTCGCTGCGTTGGTTTCAGACCGTGCAGGTGTCATCAATATTGCTCTTGAAGGTATCATGCTGATAACGGCACTCACAGGTGTACTTTTTAGTACCTGGTTTCATAGTGCATGGCTTGGATTATTCATGGCAGTTCTAATGGGAACTTTGATGGGAATGCTGTTGGGGTATTTTCACCTGAAATTGAAGACAAATGTTATCCTTGCCGCTGTTGCCTTGAACCTCCTGGCCAGCGGTGGAACAATTTTTGTTCTCTACCTGATTGCCGGAGATAAAGGTATTTCATCTTCTCTTGCAAGCAAAGTACTGCCGAAAATTACTATTCCGCTGCTGGATAAAATACCAGTACTTGGACCTATATTTTCCGGTCATAATGTGCTGACATACTTTGCGCTTCTCTCAGTTTTTCTTATGCACTATTTTATCTACAAAACACCGCTTGGAATGAGAATACGTGCCGTGGGGGAGAGTCCTGAAGCAGCTGACTCTGTTGGCATCGGTGTAAAAAAGACACAATTCATTGCACTCTCTTTAAGTGGAATGATAGCCGCTTTTGGTGGAGCGTATATGTCGATGGGATATGTTTCATGGTTCAGCAGGGATATGACCGCAGGTCGTGGATTTATTGCTCTGGCAGCTGAAGCAATGGGTGGGGCTACCCCAATAGGGTCTTTCTTTACATCGCTTCTTTTCGGCTTTTTCGATGCATTATCTAACTCACTGCAGCTCCTGCGAGTACCTTCAGAATTCGTCCAGATGATTCCGTATGTTGCTACTGTTGTCGGGTTAGTCCTTTATACAGCAACTAAGAGAAAACAGTATCAACGGATGTTATTAAAGATCGGCAGGCAGATGGAACCTAAAGAATGAGAAAAATTCCGATAATTCTTGACTGTGATCCGGGTCATGATGATGCAATTGCCATAATCCTGGCACATGCCAGCCCCGAGATTGAAATTCTCGGGGTAACTAGTGTTGCCGGGAATCAGACAGTTGAAAAAACAACTCTAAATGTTCAAAAGATACTGACTTTTCTCGGATTACAGGTTCCAGTTGCAAAAGGGTGTCCCAAACCTCTTTTTCGGGAACTTATAATAGCCCCGGAAGTACATGGAGTAACAGGCCTTGACGGTCCGGATCTCCCTGAGCCCGGGTTTCCTATCGAAGATTGTTCGGCAGTTGAGCTAATTGCACGAATCCTTCGTGAATCTGAGAGAAAAGTGATACTTGTTCCAACCGGGGCTTTAACAAATATAGCCTTGTTATTTATAGCTTATCCTGAACTAAAGGATAAAATAGAACGAATTTCCCTCATGGGTGGTGCAGCTGAGGGTGGTAACTGGACACCCACTGCCGAGTTCAACATACTGGTTGATCCTGAGGCAGCTGACATTGTTTTTAAATCAGGT
>Ga0307991_1002263_pt1 | contig 13106 bp, 8 predicted proteins | sample EllFjometagen131_FD_203146 | JGI IMG/M metagenome (GOLD analysis project Ga0307991, IMG submission 203146) | Marine microbial communities from Ellis Fjord, Antarctic Ocean - #131 | ecosystem: Environmental > Aquatic > Marine > Unclassified | place: Southern Ocean | collected 2014-10-08
CACAGGCCCCTCCCCGGGATTCCGGCCCGTAAGACTGGACCAGCGTACTTTCCTTTTGATCCCCTAAAGCGGCTGCCTGCCCCAGAATCCGTCCGGCCAAAATGATTCCCTGACCACCGAAACCGGTGACAATAATCTCCTGACGATTTTTTTCATTGATGTTTTTCATATTTTTTCTCATAGAATAAATAATATAGCAGAGCAGACATCCGTCATTATTTCCGGATACCGAATATTTTTATTTTTTGCCTTCAGTCTTCTACCTTCCACCTTCTACTTTTTTTATTTTTCCCCTTAATTCAAAATTCGATGTTGGACGTTCGGTGTTCGATGTTCGTCTTTTTGTTCCCTTCTACCTTCCACCTTCCACCTTCCACCTTATACCTTCTACCTTATACCTTATACCTTATACCTTATACCTTATACCTGCGTCTATCCCTCCCGCATCATACATATCTTTTCATAATTCTCCTCCGGCGTCGGTTTATCGACATCGACAAATTTGCCCAGCACAATCCCCTTTTTAAAATCAATCGCCAACTCAGCTGGATCCGCATTGTTTTTAATGATGGTTTTGTCGGCAAACAGCTTGAGCATATCCAATGATTTTAATTTGTTGCGCCGGCCATAATTAATCGGGCAGGGTGAAAGCACTTCAATAAATGAAAATCCGCGATGATTAATAGCCTCTACAAATGAATCCGTTAAATCCCGGGAGTGAATCATGGTCCACCGGGCCACATACGTGGCACCGGACGCATAAGCCAGCAGGGGCAGGTTAAACGGTGTCTCCGGGTTACCATAGGGCGTTGTGGCCGACCGATCCATATGCGGCGTGGTGGCTGCCACCTGCCCACCGGTCATGCCGTAAATGAAATTATTGATGCAGATCACGGTGATATCCATATTGCGGCGGGCTGCATGGATAAAATGGTTCCCGCCGATGGCAAACAAATCCCCATCACCGGAGAACACAATGACATTCAATGACGGATTGGCCATCTTAATCCCTGAGGCAAATGGAATCGCCCGGCCATGGGTGGTATGAAAAGAATCCAGTTTCACATACCCGGCGCCCCGGCCGGAACACCCGATGCCGGAAACCATGGAAAACTTTCGGTAGTCAATACCGGTTTCCTGTATTGCTGCCAGGCACGCGGAAAAGACTGTTCCAATACCGCACCCAGGACACCAGATGTGCGGAAGCCGCTCTGTTCGAATCAATTCCTCAAGTGGATGCACTGGTTGCTTTTCTTTTACATTTGCCATTTATCAGAATGCCTTTTTTAATAAATGAATGACTTCATCCGGTGTAATCACGGTTCCCCCCGCATGCCCCACCAGATATGACGGCGCATTTCCTCCGGCACAGCGCTGGACTTCCCGACTGATCTGGCCCATGTTGATCTCGACGGTGACAAACCCTTTCACCCGTTTGGACAACTCACGGATCATTTCTTCCGGAAACGGCCAGACCGTTATCAGACGAAGCAGGCCGACGTTGATTCCCATTTCGCGGGCCATGTCAACCGCTGTAAAAGCGGTCCGGGCGGATACACCATAAGAAACAATCACAATGTCCGCATCATCTAACCGGTAGCTTTCCGTCCGGATGATATCATCCAGATTATTCCTGATTTTACCCAATAACCGTTCCATCATGTCTTTCTGGGTATCCACGGACATGACCGGATACCCCTGTTCATCATGGGTCAGGCCGGTGACATGCACATTATACCCGTCGCCGATCGCCGGCATGGGGGGAACGCCGTTTTCACCCGGCTGATACGGCTTGAACTGGTCCTTGCGGCCCTTCGGTTTAATTCGGGCAATGGTCTTGATTTCTTTTGCTTCCGGGATGACCACTTTTTCACTCATATGCCCGACCACTTCATCCGACATGATGAACACCGGCACCCGGTATTTTTCGCTCAGATTAAACGCTTCAATCGTCAGATCAAACATCTCCTGGGGCGATGACGGGGCAATGGCGATAATTTCATAATCCCCGTGGGAACCCCATTTGACCTGCATCATATCCGCCTGTGCCCCCATAGTCGGCAACCCGGTGGACGGCCCGCCCCGCTGAACGTTCACCACCACGCAGGGCGTTTCCGTTACAACTGCCAGGCCCACGGTTTCCATCATCAAAGAAAAACCCGGGCCGGATGTCGCCGTCATGGTTTTAACGCCAGTCCAGGCCGCGCCGAGAATGGATGTCATCGCGGCAATCTCATCTTCCATCTGCATAAACACCCCGCAAACATCCGGGAGCCTTTCGGACATTCGTTCCGCCACCTCCGTGGCCGGTGTAATCGGATACGCCCCGAAAAAAGTACATCCTGCAGCAATCGCCCCTTCAGCGCACGCCATATCGCCATTTATAAAATGTTCACCTGTAAGAACTTTTGGTTCCATCCGTTTTCCTGTTATTTTTGAGGGATATATTTCAAGGTATATAGGTTGAAGGCTGAAGGCTGAAGGCTGAAGGTTGAAGGTTATCATAAACCAGAAATAATAGACTAAACGCCTTCTTCCTTTAGCCTAATCACCTGATTAGCGCCCTGACCTTCCTGCGCCACCGTTTCAATGTCACACCCATCGACTTCCCGCGTATAGATAGCAAATTCCGGGCATAAAAGTTCGCAATAATGGCAGTTTAAACAGCCGTCGGATTTAACAATAGGCGGATGATACCCTTTTACGTTGAACTCTTTTGAAAATTCCAGGACTTCCCTGGGACAGAATTCAATGCAATACCCGCATCCTTTGCAGCGATCCTTGATAATATAAACTTTTCCCCGGACAACATGAATCTCTTCCGTATCCAGCGGAACCCGCCAGTATTTCATATGTATATCCTTGATAAATTTCTGATGTTTCCAAAATCAAACTATTTATATTATACTATTTATCCAAAACATCAAGAATAATTATTTACAGAAAGCACATTACTCCGGACACCCTCATATTTTTTATGAGAGTATCTGGAAATCATTTTTTTCCAGCATTTGATGGATAGAAATTTTGCTATTGGGGATTTAAAACGTTAAACGCTTTTCATGATGATGTGTTACCACTGGATGAGAAAATAACTTTTACCCGCATAGTCCCTCGTCAAAAATGGGCCATTAGCGCACAGCTTTCAACGCCAAAAGGGGTCAGATCTACGCTTGGCTTTTTTGAAATAAGCCGAATTGCTTGAGATTACGGAATCTCTTTCAGTCCCGCAAATTTTGGTTCATGCAGCGGCAATAGAATGTCGGCCATTTCACGAACATTTAGCATAATATCATAGGATTCATATGTATTGACATGGGTGCCGGGCGGGATCACCGCCATTTCCATAGCAGTGACTTCGATGGGCGGATAGAAATTTTCCATAATCACACAAAAACCGGTGATCACCGCTTTGCCCTTTTCCGTATCAATAATTATGGTCAATCCGCCATCCGTATGAACCGGGGTGTGCATGACCCGAATGCCCGGAACAATTTCCCGGTCTTTGTCAACAATAACAATCTGCCCGTTGTCTTCGATGTCTTCGACATAGTCTGCGATATACCGAAAATCCAAAGGATGGGGGTTGTGAATCCGATCCAGCTCCTTTTTATGCACGTAAAATAACGCATTCACGCACTTATAATCATTTTCACAATGGTCGTTGTGAAGATGGGTATGAATAACAATGTCAATATCCTCAGGTGTCAGATGCCACACGCCCAGGCCTTCTTCAAACGTATAAATTTTCCCGCCAATGGCCGCTTCCCTGTCCTCGGATTGGATGGGGTTCAGCTCCCCTGTATCCACAAGAATTTTTTTGTCACCGCCTTCGATGTACCAACAGTAAATGGGAATGGTGTATTTTTTACCGTAATCATGCTGATACGTCATCATTGATTTGTCAAAAATCTTCGTCCCCATGACAATGGGATGGATTTTAAATTTGCTCATTGTACTTTCCTTATGTTGATACCCTTGAAAAAAATAACGGGAGGGCTAATTTTGATAGTCCCGTAAAAAGTCGGATTCCGACGGCAAAGTATAAAAGTTCACCAATCTTATAAAATTGGCAAGGCGCGCAAATTCTGAGTGATGATTCGTACTTAGCGTACTTTGAAGAAACGAAGAATGTAGCGCAACACAGAATTTGGACTTTTTACGAAGCCGTCAATTTTATCCGGTTAACTTTTCCGCGCATGCAACACACAGATTTGTTTCCGGCAAAATCATCAATCGCGCAAATGGAATGGGCGCATCACACGCTATGCATATCCCGAAATCTTCATCATCAATTATTTTCAGCGCATGCGCCAGCTTTACCAGTGTATTTTCCACTTTTCTCAGTGCTTCTTCATTGATACTCTTGCTGTTAATGGCTTCCATCCTGGAAATTCTGCCAATGGCGTTATCCGGCGAAATCGGACGGGTTAATTCCTTATAGGATATAATATCTTTTTTTAACCGTTGAATTTTATCGGTAATATGGTGCTTAAATTTTTCTTTTTGTTCATTTTTCATTATCAAATAACCCGGGGCTGGATGTTTAATTGTGATGGCGTCATAAAAGATCCCTTCTATTTTATGACAACTCCCTACCGCAACGCCGGCAAAACTTTGCATCTGCCGCATGATCCGAGGTACTGCATACCGGGCAATTTTGTATCTCTGAGGCTTTTGTCGTCGTCTGGGAAAGCGCAACCGTGACGATGCCTGTCGGCACCGCGATAATGCCATACCCGATGATCATCAAAAAAGAGGCCAGCACCTTCCCAAATGGTGTATGGGGGGATAAATCCCCATAACCGACCGTCGTCAATGTTACAATGGCCCAATATATACTTGTGGGGATATCAACAAATCCGTTCTTTTCCCCTTCAATCACATACATGACCGAACCGATGATCACAACAATTACCAGCACGGCTGAAATAAATACACTGATTTTTCGACCGCTGGCCCGCAAAGCCGTCATAATCATCCGGGCTTCCTGGGTAAAATGGGTCAGTTTAAACACCCTGAAAACACGCAAAAGACGCAATGTCCGGATTGTCAACAGGGACTGGCTGCCCGGCACAAAAATACTCAGATAAGTGGGCAGAATGGCCAGCAGGTCGACGATTCCAAAAAAACTGGTGGCATACCCAAGACGACGTTTAACACTGATCAGGCGCAAAATATATTCAATGGTAAACAAAATCGTAAAAAACCATTCCATGCCATAAAGAATCCCACCATAAACACTGCGAATAGTGTGAACACTCTCCAATATGACAATGGCAATGCTGAAAAGAATACTCCAGATCAGGACCACATCAAATGTTTTCCCCGCCGGCGTATCTGTTCCAAAAATTATTTCATACAAACGGCTGCGCCAGTTTTTGTATGGCTGGTGAACCCAAAAAGAACGCATGGTCCCTCTTCTTTTTCATCCTGTTTCATTGATGGCTTCTCAAAAAGCGTTTTATGGTGACGAATCACCACTATATCGACAAACAACTGTTGCAAAGTAGGCCGGGTTTCTTACCCGGCAATTAACGGATGATGTTTGTCGGGAATGGAATCCCGACCTACTTCCACCTTTCTTTTCTTTCATTCAAAATTCGATGTTGATGGCTTCGTAAAAAGTCCAAATTCTGTGTTGCGCTGCATCCTTCGTTTCTTCATAGTACACTAAGTACGAATCATCACTCAGGATTTGCGCGCCTCGAATTTTGAGCTTTTTTCTTTGCCATCGGAATCCGACTTTTTACGAGTTTGTCAATGTTGGGCGTTCGATATTGGGCGTTCGTCTTTTTGTTCCCTTCTCCCTTCTACCTTCTACCTTCCACCTTCTACTTATCTTTTCTTTCATTCAAAATTCAATGTTGGGCGTTCGATGTTGGGCGTTCGTCTTTTTATTCCCTCCTCCCTTCTACCTTCTACCTTCCACCTTCTACTTATCTTTTCTTTTCTTTCATTCAAAATTCAATGTTGGGCGTTCGATGTTGGGCGTTCGTCTTTTTATTCCCTCCCACCTTCATAGCTCGCGGTAACCATCGTCGTAATCCCCCCCCTGGCTGTAAAATCACCAATAACGGTCATTTTTTTTGGCATCAGCACGCTGACCAGATCATCTAAAATCCGGTTCACGATATTTTCATAAAAAATCCCCACATTCCGGTATTGCAGCAGATAATATTTAAGCGACTTCAGCTCGATGATCGTTTTTCCCGGGACATATTCAATGGTAATACATCCCATGTCCGGCAAACCGGTCATGGGACACACGGACGTATACTCCGGCTGTTTGATGGTGATGGCAATATCTCTTTTTGATTGATATGCGTAATCCATGGCTTCAAGTGCATCTATTTTAATCGTGTCCGGAGATTTTGATGCTTCTGCGGCCGCTTTTTCATATGATTCGGTCATTATTATATTTCCTGCAATTTTAAGTCGTTTGTTGTATAAAACTTTTTTTACCTTCAGCCTTCGGACTTCAGTCTATCCACCTTTCAATTAAATCTGACAAACTCGTAAAAAGTCGAATTCCGATGGCAAAGAAAAAAGTTCCAAATTCGAGGCGCGCAAATCCTGAGTGATGATTCGTACTTAGCGTACTTTGAAGAGGCGAATGATGTAGCGCAACAAAGAATTTGGACTTTTTGCGAAGCCATCAAATCTAATTTCTGTCAAACACGGGAATCCAGAACAGACCTTACGGTATTGGCCAGTTGCGCCTGGTCGACCGGTTTCATCAAAAATCCGTCGATATGTAATTCTGATGCCCGGCCGTTATCGACCTTTTCTGAAAAACCGGTGCATAAAATCACCGGCATATCCGGACGAATTTCTTTAATTTCACGGGCCAGCCGGTCACCAGTCATATACGGCATGGTCATGTCCGTGATGACCAGATCATAATTTTCCGGAAACGCCCGAAACGCTTCCAATGCTTCCACACTGCTCACACGGGGGATTACCGCATATCCCAGCCGTTCTAAAAACAGCTGCTGCATTTTCAAAATCGGGGGTTCATCGTCCACCATCAAAATACGCTCCGACCCTTTCGGCAACGGCCCGGCCGGCTGGGTCGATTGATCCGGCAAATATTTTTTAATCAGCGGCAGATACACATGAAACGTGGTGCCTTTTCCCGGTTCGCTATACACGGTAATGGTTCCCTGATATTTTTTGACAATGCCGTGGACCACAAACAGTCCCAGGCCGGTACCGTCCCCTTTTTGTTTGGTGGTAAAATACGGATCAAAAATTTTCTCCAGATCCGCCGGTGAAATGCCGGTCCCCGTATCACTGACCGTGATCCGCGCATAATCTCCCGGCGTAACATCCAGATACTGTTTTTCAATACCTTCATCAAAACAGATGGCGTCAGCAGAAATTTCCAAAACCCCTGCTTCTACATCGGACATGGCCTGTTTGGCATTGGTGGCAAGATTGACAATCACCTGATGCAGTTGAGTGGGGTCTGCATTTACAATCAGTTTCTCACCGCACAAATCTTCATGTATCTGAATGGATGAAGGAATGGTGGATCGAAGCATTTTCACGACTTCTTTCACAATGGGAAGGATTTGCATGGGCCGGGTTTCCGCTTCATCATGCCGGCTGAATGCCAGAATCTGCTGGACCAAATCTCTGGCACGATTTCCGGCCTTCATGATTTCAGTTAAATTCTCATACATCATGGTGCCTGTTTCTACATCATCTAACGCAAGTTCCGAAAATCCGAGAATAGCGGATAAAATATTATTAAAATCATGGGCAATCCCCCCGGCCAATATGCCGATGGATTCCATTTTCTGGGCCTGCCGAAGTTGCTCTTCCAGCTGGACCCGCTGGGTGATGTCTGTAAAGCTTTCAACCACGCCAATGATCCGACCGTCCATATCCCGGTAAGGGGAAGCCGCCACAATGCAGGACTTCTTTTTGCCGTCCGCAGCTTCCCGGAAAACTTCATATTCAACCGCTGTTTCACCGTTAAGCACTTTTTTTAAAACACACGCTTCGGTCCGGCAGACCGGCCATTGGCAGATGTCATAACATTTACTGTCGCCAACCACCACTTTTGATTTGCCGAAAAAATTGACAAACGGTTCATTAACGCGAACAAACTGATAGTCATTATCAATAACACACATAGGGAGGGTTGCATTCAGTATCTGGGAAAGCTCCTGGTGGGCTTTTGCGGTTTCTTCCTCTGCCTTGCGGTGCTCGGTCACATCACGAATAATGCCTTCAAACCCAACGGGTTGTCCATCATCCCCATAGGTTCCCCGGGAATTGAAACTGCCGACAACGGTTTGGCCGTTTTTGGCTGTAAATTCCACTTTGTAATTCTGAACCTGGCCGGACGATAATATCTCTTTTATAAGCGCATCCTGCACTTTGGGATCTTTGTAAAATCCCAGTACCGATTGGCCGATCATTTCATCCGGGTCATATCCAAGAATATTTTTAACAGACGGCGTTATCACATGGATAATGCCCTGGATATCCGTCTGATAATAGACATCCTGGATGGAGTCAAAAATACGGCGGTATTTTTCTTCGCTTTTTTTTAAGGATTGCTTTGCCTGATAGCGTTGGGTGACGTCTGTTGCCACATGAATCAGCTTTTCAACCTTACCGGTTGAAGACATAAGCGGGGTGCATGACACCAGATAGATTCGGCCCAGAGTTTCTATAATCATTTCTATCGGCTCACTTTTCCCGGTTTCCATCAACGTAATGCACGGGCAGCCTTCCGGGGGTGCAGATGTCTGGTGAAATATCTCATAGCATTTTTTACCGCGGATTTCCTCCAGGAGCATCCCGGCGGCTTCCAACGTTGCCCGGTTCGCAGTTATCACATTAAACTCGGGGTCAAGGATCATAGAGGGCTGGCCAATGGCATGAAAAATATCTTCCCAGTCCTTTTTAATTAGGGCATTGGCCTGTTTTTGCGTCTCGATTTCTTTTTCCAGGACCTCGATTCTCTGCACCAAATCGTCAACAGTTGATTCCTTGGTCATTTTAATCTCCTTAACGGTAATATATTGGAAATTTATTTAAAATATCATGTTTTTTTAAATTAAAAAAGATTTGATTTTCGGCAACCAGGGTATTTTTGTTCTGCATAGAAATATAACGATATTCGCAGGAAATTACCTTGGCTAAACGCCCTTCAAACAACAAAGTAGCCGCAGACCCACGCAGATTGACGCAGATGGTTTATCTGTTTAACCTAAACACCCATAACCTGGTTCAGTTACATAAACATCGCCACTGACAGGAAATCATTTGTTTTGACAATTCCGCTTATTTATATATAATTAATTGTATTTGCGATTAATCTCCATCAATCGTGAATTAAAATATAAAACAAAAATTGATTCGTAAACTTCCAAGCAACTTATTCATAACTATCTGAAATAACAATTAAATTATTCTAAGATATAGTGGTGATTCATCACCATAAAAAGCTTTTTACTAAACAATTCATATTTTGTCCGGCCCGGATTTCCATCAAAAAGCCGGGCCAGGCGACCATTTTTATACTCACTATTTTTTTTGACAGCAGTTAGCCTGGCATCCGCCCCTTTATTCCCGTTCAAAACGGGAAACACCGATATTGACTGAAAATCATTTATTTTGACAATCTTTCATTTTTATATATAATTTATACTATTTGTATCTTCCAATAACTTATTCATCATTGCTTGAAATAATGGATAAGTTATTCTGTGGTGAAGAATCACCATGAAAAGCTTTTTAGTTAAAACCTGAATTCCCGGAAAAATGTAACGAGGAATTAATTTAAAAACCTGAATAAACTATAAATAAATGCTAATTTCGCCTTAAATTATCCTCGTTACAATATAAATGTGTAACGAGGATTGAAAATCAACTGAATTGAATATTTTGTACCATTTTAATTTTAAGTATCTATTTTTATGCTTTATTCAGTCTACCGGTCAATAGTCTAACGCTACCTACCACGATCTCGTTACAAAAAACCGGAAATTCAGGTTAAAAGGCATGCATTGTGTTCACGAATTACATCAAGCAAATAAAATATAAATTCAACATCAACATAAAAGGAATACCATGAAAAAATCAGTCATCTGTTTTTTGATGATTCTTTGGAGTGCTTCGGCCCATGGCTATGTTTATACGCTTGGTAGCGGTACGGCTGGCGATCCTTGGCAAGTTGCGACTGACGCAGATCTGAACGGCGTTCGCGACGATCTGACCGCATATTACATTCAGACCGCTCATATTAATTTAAGCGGTTATGACCCTGGCGATGGAAATGGCTGGATACCCATCGCCGGCGGCGGGACTGCGAATATTTTCACCGGCTCCTATGACGGAGACGGGTATAAAATTGAAAACCTGACCATTAGCCGAACTTCCGCTACTGATGATAATGTGGGATTGTTCGGACATGTGGGCCAGGGGGCAGTTATTAAAAATGTCCGGATAGAGGGAGTAAATGTTCAGGGCGACCGGGGCGTGGGGAGTCTTATCGGTCGGGTCACCGGAAATACAGAGACGCTGATCGAAAGATGTTATGCCATCAACGGTAGCGTAGTCGGCTATAATGGTGCCACCGGCGGCCTGGTGGGATCACACAACAGTGTCAAGGAAACCCCCGGCGGCACCGACAATCCGGTCATCTCCCAGTGCTATGCGGATATCGATGTATCCTTGGCAGCAACGCCGAACGCCGGCGCAGGCAAGGACAAATTCGGAGGGCTGGCCGGCTGCACCCAGAAAGGCACGATTATGGATTCCTATGCCCGGGGGTCCGTCACGGTCAATGATACAGGGGCTGAACGAGTGGGAGGACTGGCCGGATGCGCAATCTACCGGGGAGAGCTCATCCGGAGCTTTTCCACCGGAGCAGTCTCTTCAACCGGATCTAATGTCGGTGGGCTGCTGGGGAGATTAGACGAACAAGGTGGAGGCAACAACGGCGTGGTGACGGATTCCTACTGGGATACACAAACATCCGGTTTGACCACCAGCGCAGGAGGCACAGGGGAAACCACCAGTCAAATGCAAACCCAGGCCACCTTTGCCAACTGGGATTTTGGCGCCATCTGGGCCATTAATCCGGCAAAAAATGACGGTTATCCCTACCTCTTGTGGGAGGATTTTGTCCAGCCCGATGTCGGATTACCGCCGGATCCACCGGACCCGCCGGTTATCCCCAAAAAACGACGGGCCATACTGCTCGACGGCATCATCGACCGGGTTCGGGTAGAAGATTCAGCCAGCTTAAATGTCGACACAGATACCGCCCTGACCGTAGAAGCCTGGGTGAAAAAAGATTCCGCCCAGACCGATAATGTTGCCGTAGTTTATAAGGACAACGCATATGGCCTGTTTCTGGAAAACGGCAATGAGCCCGCATTTACCGTGTGGGAAGACAGCGCCACCCAAAAAACCATATCTTCTGAATTCGCCCTGACATCAAACAAATGGTATCACCTGGCCGGCGTCTATGATGGCACTGATATTCGAATCTATATTAATGGCTATTTGTACGGCACGCCGGTTGCCGCAGCCGCAGCTATTTATGATGCCGGAGAACCCATTGCTATTGGTGCGGATATTGATCCCCATGATGCAAACAACACCGGGTGGTTTTTTCACGGCACCATCGACGAGGTGCGTATCTGGAGCACGGCCAGGCCTCTTGACGATGCTGGAGATGACCTTCGGGATTTCATGTGTAAAAAACTGGCGGGCACGGAAGCCGGCCTTTCGGGTTACTGGCGTCTTGATGAAATATCCGGGCAAACCTATGAAGACGACTCCGCCAATTCCAATACCGCAACCATTTATTCCGGCGCTCATATTTGCTCTTCCGCGCCCATTGGCGATGACAGCGCACATGATTATGCCGGCGGCACACCCGGCGCATTCACTGTCACGCTGAATAATTCATTGACTGAATCTCTGATAATAACCGGAGACGGCGGCGACTGGAGCACAAACAACCCCGGCCTTCAGGCGTATCAGGTGATAAATGCCGAGGATGACGACGGACGGGCTCCCTTGGCCTGGAAATTATTCCAAAACCGGGGATATTTTGGCGTGTTTGTCACGGGTGGAGTAGATCCCACCTATAAAATGGAATACCAATATGCTGAGGCCGGTATCGGAGATGAAAGCAACCTGAAGGTGGCCTACAGGAACGGCAACTGCGAGCCCTGGAAAAACCTGGGCGCCACCCTCGGCACCGGTGTATTGACCAGGGAAGAACTTTCCGGCACAGAGTTTATCTTAGGATCCACTATGGATCCGCGAAACGCCATTGAATTTGACGGGAGTGATGATTACGTCGGAATTAGTGATAATGCCAAACTGGATCTGGGCGCCACCGGGACCATTGAAGCCTGGATCAACATTGCCGCCCACACCGCCAATGGCGGAATTATCCATAAAGGCAGCCTTTCGACAACAGCGGATGAGGCATATTATCTCCGTTTGGGACCGGCAACCAATACAATCGTTTTCGGACTTGACAATGGCGGGGGCACGACCACTGCTATTACCAGCGCAAGTACTTTAACCCCAGGCATATGGTATCACATTGCCGGTGTCTGGAATTCCGCAACGCCGGTCATGAATCTTTACATTAACGGCGTTTTGGATCAAACCGGCGCAAGCGCCACAACTCCTCAGAATTCTACCGGCAATCTGAATATTGGCGCTCAGTATACCACGGCTAGTTCCGAAAGCCCGTTTCAGGGGACGATAGATGAAATCCGGGTCTGGAATACACAAAGAACCCTGACCCTGATTCGGGATTATATGTGCAAAAAACCGGCCGGCACGGAATCCGGCCTAAGCGGCTACTGGCGATTTGATGAAGAAACCACCAGTGCGACAACGCCGGACTATGATTTCGGCACGGCCAATGACGGCACCATGTATAATTTCGGCACGGCCACCGGGATCATCACCGCACGGATCTGCTCGGCAGCCCCTATTGGGGATGACAGTGACTATGCATATTATGACAGCGGGGCGATTTCTCCAGTTTCCGCGCAACTGGCCCATTCGGACGGGGATTACCTGTTTGCCACAGAATATACGGGTACCTGGAC
>Ga0307991_1002265_pt1 | contig 13102 bp, 14 predicted proteins | sample EllFjometagen131_FD_203146 | JGI IMG/M metagenome (GOLD analysis project Ga0307991, IMG submission 203146) | Marine microbial communities from Ellis Fjord, Antarctic Ocean - #131 | ecosystem: Environmental > Aquatic > Marine > Unclassified | place: Southern Ocean | collected 2014-10-08
ATCTGTATTTCTCTTCGCTCGCTCTCAGAACCTCCTCCGCCTGTTTGCGTTCGGTGATGTCCATATACGTTCCGAGTACGCCGCTAATCTCCCCCGTAGAGCTGCGCAGAGATATCTTGCTCGTAAGAAGCGTGATGGTGTTCCCTTCGGGTGTGGTCTGGGGTTCTTCGATGAGTAACTTGGGGCAACCGCTCTCGATGACCTGGCGGTCATCACCGCGATACAATTCCGCCTGATCACGCCACACCATCTGGTAATCATCTTTCCCGATGATGTCCTTGGGATCGGCAAATCCCGCATCGTGTGCGAATAACGCGTTACAGCCCAAGAAAACGAGATTCTTGTCCTTCCAGAATACCCTCGCGGGTATCGCGTTAATAATCCCTTCGATGATCTGCTGTGATTTACGCAGCGCCTCCTCCACCTTTTTTCGCTCGGTGATGTCAACGGTTACACTCATAATCCCGCTGATATGGCCAGTAGAATCTTTCAAAGGAACTGTGGAAATACTGATATAAATATCCGAACCATCTTTTTTTTGACGGAGAGCTTCAACATTATGGAACCCTTCTCCGCTCAATACCCTATTTCTCAACGCATGATGTTCACTCTTTTTTCCCTCAGGTACAAAAGGAAGGAAACGGCCTATTACTTCCTTTTCTTTCCAGCCGAACATTTTTTCAGCCGCTGGATTCCAAAACGTGACGTTTCCATCTGGATCGAGTGTAATGATCGCCATCGGTGATGATTGAAACAAAGCAGTAAGTTTTTCATTAGAATCCCACAACGCCTCTTCCGCCGGGTTGCACTTTAGGAGTGTTTTCTCCAACTCCTTAACCCTTTGTTCCAATTCTTCATATGTTGGCTTTTTATTCATTCGGAAACCTGTATAAGGGGTTACTCATAGATGCCAGGGAAAGTCTGATGGTTAAGATTCCTTGCATTATTGTTAAATTCCAATGAGTTCAAGAATAGTGATGCTATTGTGTAACGAAAACGCCCTAAAACAAGAGCTATTCGTTTTAAGGTATGCTGTCAGATCAGGTTAGCTGCAGGCCGGATTCATAATATAAATATTCAATAACAGGAAATGGGCAAAACCACAAGATATTGATTTTTCGGAATGGTTGAAAAGGGTTGACACGCTAAAAGATACCTTGCCAAAACAACAGGTGTAAACATCTCAATTTAAATTGCATATATCGTATTTTTTACAAAAATGCAAAAAAGGCGGCGCCAAATGACCCTCGGATTTCGATATCACATAATCTGAATCCATTTCCAGGTAAAAAGATACATTGCAGATCACACACGAATTAACCTCGATCCAGTGACCACAAGATCTTGTGGTGCTGTTGATGCTTATGCTTGGTATGGTTGACCTGTGGAAGCTGATCGGAATTCATGAATAGGATAATAATCATTGACTGCCCACCTATTGAAATATACATCTGCGAGCCCTTATTATTAAGCCACTATAGGCGAAAAAGATAACCTAACAATCACTCTTTTTCACCCTTGATCACCTCATGTAACACCTTGCTCAATGATCGGGATGTAAATGGTTTAGGCATCATACCCTTAAACCCATATTCCTGAAAATTTGCCAAGACCGGGTCTTCTGAATATCCACTGGAGACGATGGCTTTAACTTCAGGATCTATCTCTAATAGTTTATTAACGGCATCCTTTCCGCCCATTCCGCCGGGGATGGTTAAATCCAGGATGACAGCATAGTAGGGTTTTTCAGATGCTTGGGCTTCTTTGTACATCCGAATCGCTTCAGCGCCGTCCTTTGCAAATTCTGCTTCATAACCCAATTTCTCCAAAATTCTTCCTGCTATTTTCCTTAACGACGCTTCATCATCCATCACCAGAATCTTGCCCTGGCCTTTAATCACCTTAAATTTCTCTTTTTCAGGAATTGCTTTATCGGAAGCGGGCAGATAGATGTGAAATGTCGTACCATGTCCCCATTGGGATTCCACCGTAATATGTCCATTGTGCCTTTTGATAATGGAATAGGTCGTGGCAAGTCCCAGGCCGCTCCCCGCATGCTTGGTTGTAAAATAAGGATCAAATATATTTAAAAGATGTTTTTCCGCTATACCTACTCCTTGATCTCTAATGGATATCCTGATGTATCTGCCCGTTTTTACCGGGAAGCCATGCCTGTCTTCTATTAATAGATTCTCTGCTGCGACCTGAATGGTCCCACCCTCCGGCATGGCCTGGTCGGCATTGATCACAATATTATTAATGACCTGGCTGATCTGTCCCGCGTCAACCTCCGCCGGCCAAAGGTCTTCTGCTATCGAAATCTCGCAGCTTGATTTTGAACCTCGCAGTACAAAGAGGGGACTTTCTTTAAGGATATTTTTAATTGAAGCGGTCTCCTTTACCGGCGCTCCGCCTTTGGCAAAGGTCAACAACTGCTTGGTCAGTTTCTTAGCCCTCGCTGAAGCCATCTCTGCTTCATTTAGCAAATCAAATATCTCATCCTCAGGTGTTACCTGAATCTTGGCTAAAGAAACATTCCCAATAATCGTTGTCAGAATATTGTTGAAATCATGAGCAATCCCTCCGGCAAGGGTTCCGATAGACTCCATCTTTTGGGAGTGTTGTAGTTGAGTCTCAAGTCTCTTTTTATCTTCCTCAGCCTGCTTGCGTTCTTTTTCAGATTTTTTTCTTTCTGTTATATTGCGTGTTATACCAAGAATACCAATAGGTTGACCTTCTGAATTATATATGAAATTCGATTCAATTTCAGTCCAGACCGTAGAGCCGTCTTTACAGGTAATTTCAGCTTCCAATTTCCTGGACCTGGTAGGGTCTCTTTCCCTTTTGTTATGCAGCTCCAGCTCCTCAGCTATCATTTTCATGGCAGATTCAAAAGAGGCAGGAGTCATATTTTCCTCAACAGACTGAGCCATAGCTTCTTCAACACTATAACCTCGCATTTGTGTGACAGAGGGGCTAAAATAGGTAAACTTCATTTCCATATCTGTGATCCAGATAATGTCCGTGACGTTTTCAACAATAAGGCGAAAGAGTTTTTCACTCTCTATCAACGCCTCTTCTGCCGGGTTGCACTTTAGGAGTGTTTTCTCCAACTCCTTAACCCTTTGTTCCAATTCTTCATATGTTGGCTTTTTATTCATTCGGAAACCTGTATGCGGATTTCCACCCTGTTTCCATTGACCAAGGCTTTTGCCATTTCATTAAAAAACAGCCTTACAACCGCTTCGGCTTTGTTTTTTGAAATCCCTGTTTCGTTTTGAAGCGCCTCAATAAGATCCGCTTTGTTCATCTGTAGCCTCCGAAATTTGAATTAATTCAGATGAATACATTAACGATAAAAAACTGTCAAGGATTCTGTATGGTTATTGGGAGGTGGATGGATTTTGGATATGGCTTCCTTCAGAAACGTTTTTGTGATAATCTTAATTCCAATGGCTCGAAATGATGAGTTCACATTAACTGAAACTGAAAGGATAGCGCCAAGAATGGCAAGCGAAAATTTCAAGGATCAATGCTCTGATTTAACCAAAGAGTTCAACATTCAGATCCCCTGTAAGCTCGCGGAAAGAGTTGAAGGCTTTGCATCAGCTAACAATTACACCATCACCGGTGTGGTGATCGAGGCACTGGATGCGTTTTTGAGAAATCAGAACAATAGGGTTGGTTGACAGTTAAATTGGCCAGCGCTTGCCCGGCCCGACTCAAGGACCCTGACGGCGTGTGCTGCCGTAACATCGAAACCATGCACCGCGGCGTCTCAAAAATTACCTGACCGGCTGTCTTGAGGCCGGCATTGCCCGGGGCGAGTTTTACCCGGTGGATGTTGCCTCCACCGTGGACCTGCTGATTGTCCTGCTCGTGGGGCTTTTGCGCCAGAAGGGATTGAAGGTGATGCAAATAAAAAGCATCAAACAGACCGCCGTGGACTTTTGCCGCTGCAGTTTGGTTAATAAATAGTTTGGACACGGATGAACGCGGTTGTTTTCAAGCAGGATGAACAAGATGTTAAGGATCATTTTTACCAAGAAAATCTAAAGTTTAACGAGGAACTTATAATTTGAGGGGCGTCCTGAAAGTCCGCACAAATGTCCAATCACATATAACAGGTAATGGGTTTGACCCATCTCTTATCCAGGAAAGTCAAAACAATGTAAAATATCTTTTAGAAATGATGAAAGATGTATTTCCAGTACATTACAGAATATTAGAAGATTCTGTACGTATAAATAATCAATCATGACTAAAATAACCAAATCCGCAATACAAAAATTCACCACCGGACTTCTTGAAAAGCTGGGCTACCAATACATCTACGCCCCTTCCATTGCTCCTGACGCAAAAAAAACCTTGGGAATATTTAAATGAAAAAAAATAAAAAAATCCCTGACAATCAAATTGCTGTATATCAGACCCCTGAGGGTGGAATTAATATCGAAGTGCTGTATGCCAATGAAAATATCTGGTTGCCTCAAAAACGAATGGCGGAACTGTTTGGGTGTAGCGCAGACAACATTTCTTTGCATCTGAAGAATATCTATAAAGAAAAAGAACTCGATGAGTTGTCAACTGCCGAGGTTTTCTCGGTAGTTCAAATTGAAGGGAAAAGGGAGGTTGCCCGCAGCGTGACCTGCTATTCTTTAGAGGCGATTATTGCCGTGGGGTATCGGGTAAATTCAGAACGTGGCACACAATTCAGGCAATGGGCAATCACCATTCTTCAACAATATATTCACAAAGGATTTGCAATTGACAGCGACCGTTTCAAGTATGGTTCCCGTTTCAGTACGCGATATTTTGATGATCTGCTTGAAGAGATCCGTGATATCCGTTCCAGCGAGCGGATGGCATATCAGAAAATTACCGATCTCTATGCAACCTCGATTGATTATTCTGCTAAAGCGGAAAACACAAAACAATTCTTCGCAACAGTCCAGAACAAACTGCACTTTGCTATTACCGGGCAAACTGCCGCCGAAATAGTCGCCAAACGAGCATATAGCGCAAAGCCCAATATGGGATTAACATCATGGCGCAAAGGTGCAGGCGGAAAAATCATGCCCGCCGATATTTCAATTGCAAAAAACTATCTGGACAGACATGAACTTGACCATTTGAACCGCATTGTCACGATGTATCTTGATTATGCGGAATTACAGGCTGTTCGTAATATTCCAATGTATATGAAAGACTGGATTGAAAAGCTGAATGCTTTTTTAAAGTTCAGCGAATATGACATCCTGACCAATGCCGGTTCAATCAGTCATGAAGTTGCTTTGGCTTTGGCGCAAAAGGAGTATGAAATTTTCAAGAAAGACCAGGATAAAAATTACATTTCCGATTTTGACCGAGAAGTAAAAATGCTTTTAAATAAAAACAAAGACGATAAAAATGAGCATGAATAAAATCACCGAATCCGCAATAGAGAAGTTTGCCATCGAACTCCTTGAAAAGCAGAGCTACCAATATATTTACGCCCCTTCCATTGCCCCGGACAGCGACACACCGGAAAGAGCAAGCTTTGAAGATGTGCTGCTCACGGAGCGACTGCAAACAGCCGTCGGCAGGATTAACCCGTCTATCCCATCAGATATCCGCGAAGATGCTATCAAACAGATTCAAAGGCTAAACTCCCCTGAACTCATTGCCAACAATGAAGCCTTTCACCGGATGCTGACCGAAGGAATAAAGGTCTCCTATCAAAGAGACGGCTACAACCGGGGTGATCTTGTATGGCTCATTGATTTCAAGAATCCGGGAAATAACGATTTTCTTGTTTTAAACCAGTTTACCGTTATTGAAAACAATATCAACAAACGCCCGGATGTAATTCTTTTTGTCAATGGCCTGCCTTTGGTGGTCATTGAATTAAAAAATACGGCTGATGAAAACGCTACCATAAGGTCGGCATTCAAACAGCTCCAGACCTACAAGCAGGCAATCCCCGGCCTGTTTACCTACAATGGATTGATGATTATTTCCGATGGCCTTGAAGCCAAAGCTGGGTCCATCTCTGCCGGGTTCACCCGTTTCATGGCTTGGAAAACAGCGGATGGCAGGGTGGAAGCCTCCCAGCTCATTGGACAACTGGAAACCCTGATCAGGGGTATGCTGAATAAGAAGACCCTGCTGGATCTGATCCGCCATTTCATTGTCTTTGAGAAATCGAAAAAAGAGGACAGGGAAACAGGGATTATCACCATCCAGACCGTGAAGATACTCGCCGCCTATCATCAATATTATGCTGTAAACAGGGCTGTTGAATCTACGTTAAGAGCTGCAGAATATTTAGCTTTGCAGAAAAAAACACAGCGGGAACAGATAGCGGAATCCCCTGCAAGTTATGGTCTGCCGGGTGTAAAAAAACAGCCTTCAGGCGACCGAAAGGGCGGCGTGGTCTGGCATACCCAGGGAAGCGGCAAATCGCTTTCCATGGTTTTTTATACTGGAAAGATTGTCCTGGTAATGGATAACCCCACGGTTCTGGTCATTACCGATAGAAACGATCTGGACGACCAGTTGTTTGATACTTTTGCCGCATCAAAACAACTGCTCAGACAGGAACCGGTGCAGGCTGAAGACAGAGGCCACTTGAAGGAGCTGCTCAAAGTCGCATCGGGCGGTGTGGTGTTTACAACCATCCAGAAATTCCAACCCGATGAAGGCAATGTTTATGAAACCCTTTCGGGAAGAAGAAACATAATTGTCATTGCCGATGAAGCCCACCGAACCCAGTATGGTTTTAAAGCCAAGACCATCGATGCCAAAGATGAAAACGGCAATGTTGTCGGTAAAAAGATTGTGTACGGATTTGGCAAGTATCTGCGTGATGCACTGCCGAATGCGACGTATCTTGGCTTTACCGGAACGCCCATTGAAAGCACCGATGTTAACACTCCGGCTGTATTTGGCAACTATGTTGATATTTACGATATTCTGCAAGCGGTTGATGATGGTGCAACGGTCAGAATTTTTTACGAAAGCAGACTGGCGAAAATTAACCTCAGTGAAGAGGGCAGAAAACTTGTTGCCGATTTGGATGATGAATTGGAAGTGGGCGAACTTAGTGTGACTCAAAAAGCCAAGGCCAAATGGACGCAACTGGAAGCGCTCATTGCCAGTGAAGGCCGGATAAAACAAGTCGCTCAGGATATTATCAATCATTTTGAGCAGCGTCAGGAAGTTTTTGAAGGCAAGGCCATGATTGTTGCCATGTCCCGCAGAATTGCTGCCGACTTATACAAGGAAATCATCAACATCAAACCGCAATAGCACAGGAAAAAGCGGTTCAAATGATGCTGGAAAAACTGGAAGTGGTTTCTCAAATGTTTCATGGCTTTGCCTATGAAGATTACTTTGAAGCGGATACAGGAAAAAAGCTTTATCTGATACTTGCTGCGGAGGAACACATCCTGGGCCTGGAAAACGGGAAAAAGCGATACATCAATGAAGTAACCGCTCTGTCCCAGGTTTTTTCCATTGCCATACCCCACGAACAGGCCATGGATGTTAAAGATGAGGTCTCGTTTTTTCAGGCGGTAAAATCACGTTTGGCCAAATTCGACAGCACAGGTTCAGGCAAAACAGACGAAGAAGTTGAAACAGCCATCAGGCAGGTCATTGATAAAGCGCTGGTGACCGAGCAGGTCATCGATGTCTTTGATGCTGCCGGTATCAAAAAACCGGATATTTCCATACTTTCAGAAGATTTCCTTCTGGAAGTAAAAAATATGGAGCATAAAAATATTGCCCTGGAAGTTTTGAAAAAACTGCTGAATGACGAAATAAAAACGAGAACCAAAAAGAACCTGATACAAAGCAAATCCCTCATGGAAATGCTGGAAAATTCCATTAAGAAATATCACAACAAGATTTTAACAGCAGTGGAAGTCATTGAAGAATTAATACAATTGAGCAAGGAAATTCAGAAGATGGACAAAGAGCCTCAGGATATGGGGCTGTCTGATTTTGAATACGCTTTTTATACGGCCATTGCTGATAACGAAAGCGCACGCGAGTTAATGGAAAAAGACAAATTAAGGGAACTGGCGGTTGTCCTGTTTGAAAAAGTAAAGGCCAATGCCTCCATCGACTGGACAATCAAGGAAAGCGTAAAGGCAAAATTAAAGGTTATTGTGAAAAGAACATTACGGCAGTATGGCTATCCACCGGATATGCAGAAACTGGCAACGGAAACAGTTTTGAAACAAGCTGAATTGATAGCTGAGGAAATTACACATGGAAAATAGTCACTTTTAAATGTTCAGGGAAATTGAGGGATAAGATCAATAGAAGTTGAAACGGCAGCATCAATGAATAAAGCATACATTTCAAAACTAAAAAGGAGAGAAACTGATGACAAAAGCTGAATTAATTGAACAAATAGCAAAAGATGCGGAAATTTCCAAAGTTGCAGATGGAGCAGCCCTGGACTCTTTCATTACCAATGTCACGAAGGCGCTCAAGAAGAAAGATGGCAAGGTGACTCTTGTTGGTTTCGGTACTTTTTCAAAAGTCCGCCGGAAAGCTCGAAAAGGTCGGAATCCTCAAACAGGCGAATCGATTAAAATCAAGGCAAGAAATGCCGTAAAATTCAAAGTTGGGAAGAAACTTAAAGACGCTGTCTAAAAAATGATTATGGGGCGGTTTATTTATTTGGCATTTGCACGCCAAATATGCCGCCCTATTTTTTTGTTATATCAGTTCCAACACGACATCCAACCCTGTCATTAACACCAATAATTCCCCGCTCGTTCTTTAACTTTTTTCATTTTTTGAAGTTTTTTTAAAAAAAATTAAAAAAAATCTTCCAAGAGCAATTTTTTTCTTCAGCCTTACCCGACCTAAAAACGTCCTAAAAGCATTCTGAACACATATTTTTTCCCCGATTTATCCCCTTTTTATCCAAAATTTCATGTTTTCATAAGCGTATTTCTGTATTTTTTTGTATTTACAGCTATTTATCTAACCTGTCCTATTTGTAGAGACATGTAACTTTTTTAAGAAGCATCTTTCAATCACCGGAATAATGTAACCGTATAAAGGTAGAGGGGCATGTTTTTTTTGCCTCTAATAAATCAATAAAAGGAGAGACGATTATGAAGAATAGACATAAAACTACATTCAGTATTGGCGATGCCAGCAGGATTACCGGTGTCAGCCAGCGCAAACTTCGCGCTTGGGAAGGAAAATACATCCCGGAGCCAGACCGCCTTATTTGTGGCGAAAGAGCTTATCGCAGATATACCCAGCCCCAGATTAACCTGATAACGCGAATCAAAGAATATCAGGATCAGGGATTCACACTTTCCGCAGCAGCAAAAAAAGCCACTGGTGACCTGGCAAGGAAAGGAGGGGTGAACAATGCGTAAAAAACAATCTATAAAGAAAACAACGCTGTGTCCTTTCCTGGATGATAATTGTGTGAAAGAAAATTGTGGAATTTATAATTCAATCCTGGATCGATGTGAACTTGGGTTACTGAATTACAATATCTTTCAACTGATCACTGTAATGAAACAGCAGATTGAGATCGAAATTAATAAACGAATTTAAAGCAAGGTCCGCTTCTTTTGGAGCGGGCCACAAACGGTGTGGGTTAGGTAGAGGTCGCACCTCTGCTGAACGGGCTTCCTCGCTGCCCCCACCCACACTGAATAAAATGGCGAGGTTAAAAGAGCGAGATAAAATGTACGATTATGAATGTGATGAAGATACAGCGGGCTATGATTACCTATATGATGGAGGCGAAAGCGAAGCAAGAAAAAAATGGGCAGGCGATGAACTCGAAGAGTTCTCTCAGTGGGATAAAGAAGCCTTCATCAAATCTGTAAAAAATCACACCCGGAAATATGGCATTAAAAAATTCCCATCTGAACCTAAAAGTGAGCCAAAAGATTTTGCAGACGGACTCAGGGAATTTATAGAGTCCAAGGCAGGCAGACCTATTTCAGAACTCTATGGTAAAAATGGCGGAGATGGCAACGTTGATGTTAAAAAATTGTTTGAAGAAATCGAAGCTGATAGAGAAAAGATAATCGAAGAAGAGCTCAAAAATCCAGAATACTTGGAAAAGGCAAAGCAAGACGCGATTGAATCTTATTCTCGAATCCCAATGTATGATTTTGGTCTTGGCCAGATGTCCAACGAATACGCAATGTCGGAATTTTACGGATTAGATTTAGTGAACAGGATTAGAGCGGAACTCAGGGAAAGTTGCAATCTTCCTGACCATATCAGAGAAACCGGCCAAATCAGCAAGGAATTATGGCAAGAATTGAAGGATATAAGAGCCGGTAAAAGAACCAACTTTAAATCAATCATTAAGAAAAAAAATAATTCGAGAGAAATTTCTGAGCCAGCTAAAACGAAAAAAAATGAATCCAAAACGATTGAAATTACCCAGCGGGAACGACAACCAGGAGATGATTATTACATGATCACAGAGCGCGGGGTTATCAGAAATAGATCATACAGAGAATTATTTCAAGGACCCGGAACAGTCTATGAATGGATATGGGCAAACCTGGTTCGAAGCGAGTGGATTGATACCAGAGGATATCCGATTAAAGAAAAATATTATGATAAAGGGTTCTTGGCATACTGTTCCAGTTATCGTAAAATTGCTAAAGATTGTGGGTTGCATAAAAATAAAGTTAAGGAATATATCGACAATTTCAAAAAGGCCGGTGTCATTAAAGTTGAGCATTTAATACCCGAAAGAAAAAAACAAGGGCGGAGTGTATTTATATTAGGTGAATGGAAAACGATAGATGGTGAGCGTCATGAATTTTTTTACAAGGATAAAGTTTTCCTTACTTCTAAAAGCGGTCAAAATAAGACCACTTAAAGTGGTCAAATATTGCCCACTTGACTTTAAAACTGGTCAAATATTGACCGCTTTACTTCAAAAGTGGTCAAATACAGGTACATATAAGTAGATAAGTTTTAAAGAAGATGAGTTTTAAAGAAGATGAATGAAAATCTCATCTTCTCTCACAAATTTTAAAACCCTGGCTTCTGCAGGAAGTGTTGATCTCAAGGCCAAAATCAATATCCTTCTGTTAATGGTAAGATTTTAATTTATTCTGGAAATGCACCTTCAACAGATGTTATGACCTCGCACTTGAATTTAAATCAACCTGTGAATGTCGCTTTCACAAGGTCAATGTTTCGCAATCCCGGCTGTAACAGTTCCTTTGTTAATGGCAAGTTTTTAAGATTTAAGATTCGCTTGAAGAAGTCGATTTTATCCCCTCATCTGAAACAGAAATTACTCCCATCCAATACCTGAAAATGTCCATTCTGGCGGGCTCAGATAGATTCTGGCGGGTTTTCTATCCGAGTCCATGGAAAGGTATGTATTGCTTGAAAAAGCATTAACAGTATTTTGTGGCTGGTGATTTGAGAACCCTTAAAATGGCATTTAGTAAAATAGTAATAGTCCTTATAGTCTTTATAGTCCCTGTCCTGTTTATCCTCTTTGTGTCCTTGTGTTCTCTCTCCTCTTTCTATCCCCAATACCACTTCTTGTGTCTCCCCTAATACCCCCTCATCATAATCTCCGCATCAATACCTTTCTTCTACAACCATCGGCAGTAATAGGAATGGCGGTGGGGCTGGGTGTTGTTTTAGCGGTGGTTCTATTACTCTTTTCTTATATTACTATTACTAAAGCAACTCACACCACTGCGAACTCATTTTAAACGCATTTCAGCGCGCGGAGAAGCGATTTAAGGGGTGTGTTATTTGAAACCAATAGGAAGGTATGGGTTTCGGAAACCGCTTAGAAAAAACAGAAAAAATGTTTTCTCAGCGGGTGTGATTTGGGGAGCACTTGCCGGCATGGATAGCATAATAAAAATAGCATAGTAGAAGTGTCAGAGCATAGTAGAAGTGGTCCCACTCCAAGTGGTCTCAGTCGGATTGGTCCCAGTAATAGAATCGTCATGTGGGATTTTTTAATATAAAAAGCAGGGCCATTGCTGACCCTGCCTATAGAGCTTTCCTCAGAACCATGATCTAAACTACAGTGACATTTGTTGCAGAAGGACCTTTTTGCCCTTGCTCGATGTCAAAGGTAACTCGATCGCCCTCATTGAGGGATTTAAAACCTTCTGAGTTGATACCTGAATGATGTACAAATACATCCGGTCCATCTTCCTGTTCAATGAAGCCATAGCCTTTGCTGTTATTAAACCATTTGACAACCCCATTAGCCATAGTAACGTCCCCTTTTCAAATAAATTTTCATTGTTTCAAACTTCAGGCCGCCACTTTTGGAAAATGGATCTTTCCTTCAGAACGAAACCGCCAACCAAAAGAGACAGGCCTTTTTTTATCGATCATATGATATTCTGTTTATAAATAAAATCAAGTTATTTAATTGATAAGAAGCGCCTTTTTCAGGGTATCCCAGTAATAGCGTCCAACCATCTTGTCTCAATCCCATAGCAACAGCACCCCAGCCACCCTGTAAAACCCTCTCCGGTCAACCGGAATCCTCGGATTTTAACTTATTGCTAAAAGTTAAGATTCAGACTTCCTGAAACCCACATTTCCTTGATTACCAAGCGTTTACACTGATTCTGTTTTAACGGACAATTTTGGATTTATAACTGTATTTTAACTATTAGCATGCAGTTTAGCCATTAGTTAAAACTGCGCTGCTTCCAAACAGCGAAAGGAGACGTCATGAAAAAATCAAACCAGCACAACCATCCAAAGAAGGGCGACAATATAACAGTAGATCCGATCAGAAGGATCGAGGACATAAAGTCCATATCAAAGCTGCTGTCGGATTCGCCCAGAAACCACCTCCTGTTCACCCTGGGGATCAATAACGGACTTCGAGTTGGAGACCTGCTCAAACTGAAGGTAAAAGCCGTGCGAAACCTGAAAATCGGAGACACGCTAAAGATAATAGAATCAAAGACCGGAAAAGAGAATATACTTGTGGTAAATAAGGCCGTTCACAAATCCCTGAAAAATTACTTGAAAAAGGTTCAGCCGAGAGACAGTGACTATCTGTTTGCCAGCAGGAAGGGGAACAAGGCGATCACCATCCAGGCGGTAAATAATATGA
>Ga0307991_1002267_pt1 | contig 13096 bp, 11 predicted proteins | sample EllFjometagen131_FD_203146 | JGI IMG/M metagenome (GOLD analysis project Ga0307991, IMG submission 203146) | Marine microbial communities from Ellis Fjord, Antarctic Ocean - #131 | ecosystem: Environmental > Aquatic > Marine > Unclassified | place: Southern Ocean | collected 2014-10-08
CTGATTTCTTTGTCCACTGGAGTTTGTTACGCGCTTGACCGAATGATAAGAGCCGTATGAGTCGAGAGGTTCACGTACGGTTCTGTGAGAAGCTTGGGGGGAGGCTCCCCTTGCTTACTCGACCAAAAACATTCACCTGACCGAAAACAGCCGCCCGTTGTTTATTTTGAACATTACGGTCCGGCAAGTGATGTTGGTCGTTAGCTGTCTAGAAAGGAGTATGAACATGATTCGCAAATCTTTTTCAGTATTTCTTATCCTTGTCTTTTTCGCGCCGTTACTGATCTTTGGCACAATGCCATTGCATGCAGACGCAACAAAATCATCAATTTCCCTGGACGAATTAGAAAAAAGAATCGCAGCGTTCAAACCTGATCCGAGTTATAGGGACGACAAAGCTGCATTGGTCACCTTGCAGGAAGCCGTGGCGGCCGCTAAAGAAGGGAACTACGGAATTGGCGCATGTCTCGTCAATGAAAAAACCGGAGAAGTTGTTCAGCGAGGGCACAACCACATATTCAGCCCGTATTTCCGAAGCGATTTACACGCGGAAATGGATACACTCACCAGCTATGAACAGAGAGTCAAAGCACACACTCCAAAAGTAGAAGGACTGGTTTTGTACACTTCACTTGAGCCCTGCCCTATGTGTCTGGCCCGAATCATTACCGCTGGTGTGCAAAAGGTATATTATTTGGCTCCAGATCCTTACGGTGGCATGGTTCATCTTTTCAAGAATCTTCCTCCGATCTGGCAGAAAATAGCTGAGGGGAGAATATATGAGCCAGCCCTATGTTCCCCGGAGCTCAAAGATATCGCAAACGAAGTTTTCAAATACTCATCTGAAATATTGGATGAAAGATTGAAAAAAGAATAAACAGCTAACGAATAAGGTTAGATTGTTTGTCTGGATGGTGAAAAACCGGGGAGAAGGATTTTAAATCTTGGCACCCATCTTGGCACCCATGATTAGTAAATAAAAGGGGTTACAGATTAAAAACCTGTAACCCCTTGAAATTATTGGTGCCCCCAGCGCGATTCGAACACGCGGCGCCCGGATTAGGAATCCGGTGCTCTATCCACCTGAGCTATGGGGGCGGCTTTAATTGTCGGCTTGTAAATGATTTATGAGCTGATGTCAAGCTGGGTTTTTCGCTTTTCTTGACTTGTTTTCAACCCTCTGTTAGGGTCGGCCATAAAATTTTCTGGATGAGAAAGTTCTTTTTTAAGGTTTTAATTCTGTTCGATGGTGAAAATCTCTTGAGTATGGAAAAATATATCGAAGTTGAGCGGGCCCGGGAGATGATACTGGGTGATATCAGCGCTCCACTATCATCTGAAAAGGTTGATCTCTTGGCTTCTTTGGGGCGGGTTCTCTGCGAGGAAGTTGTTGTTGACCGGGATGTCCCGCCCCAGGATAATTCAGCTATGGACGGTTATGGTTTGCGAGCCGCTGACAGCGATGGGGCTCGATTTAAGCCTTTGCGGGTACCGGTGATTGCCGATATCCCGGCGGGTCGGCCCTGGTCGGGCGAGTTGGCTGCTGGTACAGCCGTGCGGATTATGACTGGAGCGCCGTTGCCAGTTGGAGTTGATGCAGTGGTCCGGCGTGAGTTGGTTGAGGAGCTTGAAGGCGAAATTATCTTAAATGAACCGGTGATTTTGGGTAATGATATTCGGCGAGCCGGTGAAGATGTTAAAAAAGGTGAGACGGTTCTTGACGTTGGCAGTCGGATTACACCGGCTGCGATAGGCATGTTGGCGGCGGTCGGTATGCCTTATGTTTCAGTAGTGCGCAGGCCTCGAGTGGCGGTGCTGGCGACCGGAGATGAGATTGTTGATTTTCATCAAGTTCCCGGACCGGGATCGATTCGTAACAGTAATAGTTTTTCGATGGCGGCTCTGGTTCGGCATGCTGGAGGTGTGCCGCAGATTTTTCCGATTACCCGAGATGACCCGGCAGTTATTCGTAAAGCCTTGCTTGAAGCGGTGGCCGGTAACGACCTGGTTTTAACTTCAGGTGGGGTCTCAATGGGGGATTACGATTTCTTGCAGGAGGTTATTCGGGATTTACCGCAGGCCCGGGTGTGTTTCTGGCAAGTTCGCATGAAGCCCGGAAAACCGCTTCTCTATAGTCAGGTTGCCGACAAACCCGTGATTGGTTTACCCGGAAACCCGGTGTCGACAATGGTCTCTTTTGAACAGTTTGTGCGTCCGCTGATGAAAAAAATGGCGGGCTGGTCTGATTCAAACTTGCTTTTGCCAAAAGAGCGGGCGGTTGTCCTTGATGATTTAGTAAGTCCCGGAAATCGGCGTCATTATGCGCGTGGTGTTGTCGAACGCGATCAGGCCGGACGACTGACCGTGAAATTGACTGGAGCTCAGGGCTCAGGCATTCTAAATTCTATGGTCAAAGGCAATTGTCTGGTTGTGCAGCCCGCCGGGGTTCAAGGTGCTCGGGCTGGGGAAGAGGTGGAGATTGAGTGGCTTGATTATTAAATTATTATCGTCGTGAGTGTTTATTAAAAGTGGGAAATAACTCACAAATGTCGGAAATTGTTCTGCTTTCCGGGCCGACAGCGGTTGGCAAGAGTGCGGTTGCGCTGGAGGTGGCGAAAAAGTGCCAAGCCGAGATCGTTAATGGAGATTCTCTGCAGGTCTATCGTTATCTGGATATCGGTACAGCCAAGCCGGATATCGTGGAACGAAACCTGGTTCCTCATCATCTCTTTGATATTGTTGAACCTGATCAGTCTTTTAATGCTAGCGATTTTCAAGTTAGAGCCGACGCGGTGATCGCTGATATCCATTCCCGAGGTCGCCTCCCCTTGGTTGTTGGAGGAACCGGTCTCTATCTTCGAGCTCTGCTCTTCGGCTTATGCCAGATGCCCGAAATTGATGTTGGGATTCGTGCCGAGTTGGAGAATCGCTTGGCACATGAAGGAAGTGAAGCTTTACATAAAGAACTTGCCCGTCATGATGCGCCGCTGGCGGCCCGCCTGGCGCCGCGGGATCGAACTCGGGTCCTAAGGGCTCTGGAGACGGTTTTAACAACCGGAAAGAGTCTCTCTTATTTTCAAGATCAACATCGTTTTTTAACACCGCGTTATCGTTTTCTTCATGTGTTTCTTGACCTTGAGCGTGAGCAGCTTTATCAACGTATCAATGAACGGGTTGAGGCCATGCTGAAAAAAGGTTTTGTCGATGAAGTAAAAGCTCTGCTTAAAAGAGGTTTTAGCCCGGAGTTGAAACCTCTCAAGAGTATCGGTTATCGGCAGATAATAGAGCATCTTGAGGGACGTCTTTCCTTAGTCCAGGCGGTTGCCGATACGAAGCAGGCTACCCGCCGTTACGCTAAACGTCAGTTGACCTGGTTTCGGAACGATAAATATGCCTGTGGGGTTGAAATTTCCGATTGGCAGAAGCTTTTCACTATGATCGATGAGTTTTTAAATAACCGGATACTCTCTTCCGGGTAACAAATAACCGAGTTTTTTTTACGTGTATAAAAAAATAGTTACTCTTTTTAATGAGTCGATGGCCCAGTTTCGTTCCACGGAACATATTTTTATGGTGATCGTCGCCGTTATCATCGGCTTGCTGGGTGGTTTCGGGGCTGTCGGCATTCAGTTTTTGATTAAATTTTTCAGCAAGCTTTTCTGGGGTATTGGTGATCTTGACCTGGAGTATCTTAAAAATGTGCCCTTCTATCTGAAAATCGCCATACCTACCGGGGGGGGCTTGCTGGTCGGGGTGATTGTTTACTTTTTTGCTCCCGAAGCCAAAGGGCATGGCGTGCCGGAAGTTATGGAAGCGATGGCCTTGCGTGATGGTCGGATTCGTCCTCGGGTGGCTCTTGCCAAGCTGGTTGCTTCATCGCTTTGTATTGCTTCGGGAGGCTCGGTTGGACGCGAAGGACCGGTTGTTCAGATCGGTTCTTCGATCGGTTCGACGATGGGCCAGTTTCTTAAAGTCAATGCTCAACGAACCAAGGTCTTTGTCGCCTGTGGCGCGGCCGCCGGGATTGCTGCGGCCTTTAATGCGCCTATGGCTGGAGCGCTTTTCAGTGTCGAGATCATCCTCGCCGATTTCGGAGTTGCTCAGTTCAGTCCCATTGTCATCTCTTCGGTTATGGCCACAGTGGTCTCCCGTCATTTTCTCGGAAATTTTCCGGCTTTCGAGGTGCCGGCTTACCATCTGGTCAGCCCAATCGAGTTGATTCCTTATGCTGTGTTGGGGTTACTGGCGGGTTTAGTGGCCCTGCTTTTTACTAAGGTCTTATGTTTTTTTGAGGATTTTTTTGATGATCACCTGCCTTTGCCGGGGGTTGTAAAAACCGTTATTGGGGGTTTTCTGCTCGGTTGTTTAGGGCTTCTGGTGCCCGGGGTTTATGGTGTGGGCTACAATAGTATGAATCTGGCCTTGCTTGGACAGCTTTCCTGGATGCTTATGCTGGTGCTGGTTTTTGCTAAAATTCTGGCGACCAGTTTAAGTCTTGGTTCAGGGGGCTCCGGCGGAATTTTTGCGCCAGCCCTTTTTATTGGTACGATGACCGGTGGTTTCTTTGGTGCTCTGGTTCATATCTTGATGCCGACTTTGTCGGCGTCCTCCGGAGCCTATGCAATGGTCGGTATGGGGGCGGTGGTTGCCGGGGCTACCCATGCACCAATCACTGCAATCCTGATAATTTTTGAGATGACCAACGATTACAAGATTATTTTACCACTGATGATTTCAACGATTATCGCTACCCTGTTGACGACCAAATTGAAGAAGGAATCGATCTATACGATAAAACTGGTTCGTCGCGGGGTTGATCTCTTTCGCGGTCGGGAACTTAATGTTTTACGGGCCTTGAAGGTGGCTGATTTTTGTAATGACAAACCTAAAACTATAGTTCCGGGACTTGGTTTTCGTCAACTGTTGGAGCTTGTTGTTAATTATCCTAATGCGTCTTACTATCTGGTTGATGATAAAAGAAAGTTTTTTGGAGTGGTTTCTTTACAGGAGGTCCGTCAGGCGATTCTGGATCAAGATGATCTGACCGATCTGCTGGTCGCCGCCGATCTTGCCACCACTAAAGTGCCATCGGTTACGATGACCTCCGATCTCGATCAGGTGATGAAGCTTTTCGGTCATACTGATCACCGGGAACTGCCGGTTCTGGATCCGGAAAACGGTGAGTTGGTGGGGGCCATCCGGCAGCGTCAGGTTACCGAAGCCTATAACCGGGAAGTTGTCAAACGCAGTCTCGGGGCTGAAATCTCATCTTCAGTGCAGGTGCTTGACAAGGTTGAGGAGATCGACCTGTTGGATGGTTATGTTATGGCTGAAGTTCAGGCCCCGGCAACATTTGTCGGCCAGAGTCTAAAAACTCTGGATGTTCGTTCCCGGCTGGGTCTGCAGGTGATGATGTTTAAACGTCGTGAACAGAAAAATGGTGATGTTCAACACTTTAGCCAACTGGTTCCCGGGCCCGATGAAATTGTTCAGGAAGGTGATCGTCTGGTAGTCTTGGGTCGCAGTAAAGATATTGATGTTTTCCGTAATATGTAAAAACCGGTAAGGTTTGAGTGCTTTGCAGATTTGAATGGTGTGAACAAGAGAAGGGTAAGGGTTAGATTGTTATGAAAAATGAGATTGAGGTAAAGATCATTCGCTGTCGGCCTGAAGCCCGTTTGCCGTGCTATATGACGGCGCAGGCGGCGGGGATGGATCTTTACGCAGTTCTCGACGGTGATGTGGTCTTGTCTGCGGGGCAGCGGGTCATGGTGCCGACCGGGATTGCAATCGCTTTGCCGGCAGGATATGAGGCCCAAGTGCGGCCGCGCAGTGGACTTGCCTCAAAGTACGGGGTTACCCTGGTTAACTCTCCGGGAACTATCGATGCTGATTACCGGGGGGAAATTTCCGTGATTCTCATTAATCATGGGGGAGATGATTTTATAGTTAATGATGGTGAGCGTATTGCGCAAATGATTATCGCTCCAGTTTTACGCTGCCGGTGGAATATGGTTGAAAATCTTGAGGCCAGTGAACGGGGTAGTGGTGGATTTGGCCATACTGGAGTAAATTGATTATTGGAGAAAGAGTTTTAGTAACCGGCAGAGCCGGTTTTAGCCGCAGTCATCTCTGTCTCTATCTGCTGTTCCAAGGGCCTGAAGTTTTCTGTCTTGATGAAATTTTATGGGTCGTAAGCAAGACTAAAAGAGAGCTTGGTTGGCCGCCAAAGGTGCTGCTCAGAGGGGTTACCGTAAATCATCAACTATTTCCGTCAGGTTCTGGAACAATAGAGACTGTTTCCGAGGGTGTCTTATGTTTAGTAAACGTCCGACGATAGCCGAGATCGATCTGGCGGCATTAGTTCACAACTATGCCGCTCTGCAGGCCTGTGCCGGTCCTGAAGTAACAGTGATTCCGGTGGTTAAGGCCGATGCTTATGGTCATGGGGCGCTACAGGTTGCCGCCTGTCTGGCCGCAGTCGGGGTGCCCGGATTTGCCGTGGCCACCGTTAATGAAGCCCAAGCCCTTAAAGATTCCGGCATCAAAGAAAGCATCTTGATCCTGGGAGCCCTCTACGAAGAAGATCTGCCGTTGGTTGCCCGAGGTGGGATTGTACCGGTGCTCTGGGAGACGGAGAGTGCTCAACGTCTCTCCGTTGTTGCTCAGCAAGAGGGGAAAACGCTTGATGTTCAGGTTAAAATCGATACCGGTATGAACCGAGCCGGTATTGTCGAAACTGAAGCCCTTGCCTTTATCGCTTTGGTCAAAGCGCTGCCGGGTTTAAATCTGGTCGGTCTGCTTTCGCATCTGGCGGTTGCTGATGGTGAAAAAGCTTGGGAGAGGCGCTACACCGAGAATCAAGCGCAGGCCTTTGCGGCAATTTGCACCGGCTTTTCAGGATTTGACCCGCAACCTTTGGCTTTTCACTTGGCCAACAGTGCAGCTCTGGTTCGTTATGATTTTGCCGGTTGTAATCAGGCTCGGGCCGGGATTGCCCTCTATGGTTCCTATCCTGATGAGGGGTTGCGGGACAAGGTTGATTTACGACCGGTGATGACCGTAAAAAGTGGAATCGTTTTACTTAAAACTCTCAAGCCGGGTCAGAGTGTCAGTTATGGTTGCACCTATACGGCTCGCGAAGAGATTACCATCGCCCTGTTGCCGATTGGCTATGCTGATGGTCTAAGGCGCTCTTTTTCAGGCCGTGGTGAAGTTTTGGTTCGCGGCCGGCGGGCGCCGGTTGCTGGCCGGGTCTGTATGGACTGGACGATGGTTGATGTGACTGATATTGAAGCGGTTGCAATCGGGGATGAGGTGGTGTTTCTTGGAGTCCAGGGAGATCAGGAGATCAGTGCCAAAGAGCTGGCCGACACTTTGGGAACGATTTCGTATGAAGTTTTTTGTGCCTGGAGCCCGCGGGTCACTCGTCAATATCTGCGCCCCGAGCGCTAGCGAGGAGGTGTTATTGGGGTGCAATCTTGAAGAGAGTATATTTATACCGGTGGTAGATGATGGCACGTAAACGGCGTAAAGGAATTGTCGGCCGGGTTAAACGACGTTTGGGTCGAGCCCTGGCCGATTATGCAATGACGGTCGATGGCGATATCCTGTTGGTCGCTCTCTCCGGAGGTAAGGACAGTCTTGCCCTTTTGCATATCCTCCAAACCCGCAAAAAATGGATTCCCATTACATATCATTTACGGCCTGTTCATGTGACATTGGGAGAGCGTGAAGATCGGCAGAGGGTTGAGCGTCTTGAGGAGCAAGTTGCCGCTTTGGGTTTGCGGCTTGAGCTGATTGAAACCGATATCGCTACTCGTCTGGCCCATCGTGATCTACCGGAAAGTCCCTGTTTTCATTGCTCCCGTTGGAAACGCAAAGCTCTTTTTGACTATGCTGAAAAGCACGCTATAGGTAAAATAGTTTTCGGTCATCATCGCGACGATATTCTCGAAACCGCCCTTCTAAATCTCTTTTATGGTAGCAGTTTCAGTACTATGCGCCCCCATCAGGAACTTTTTTCCGGGCGCTTGACAATTATCCGACCGCTCGCCTATCTTGATGAAGATGAGATCGTCACCTATTGTCGTCATCACGGTTTACCGATCGACTCCCTGCCTTGTCGTTTCCAGAATGGAGCCGGAAAAAGAAAAGCTATGAAAGAGTTGCTCAGCAATTTGCAAAAAGATAATCCCAAGGTCAAAAACAGTCTTTTTCACGCCTTGCATAATGTTCGCAAAGAGTATCTGCCGGGTGCTTTGATTGTTGAATCTTGAGGGGAGATGGTAAAAAATCAGTTCGGTTAGTAAATGAAATCCATATGTAAATGACGCTGCCAATAATTAAGAGGTGTTTCTAACAATAAATAGCATATATACTTATAAAATGCAATGAATATCTAATTTGACGGCAATTTTTAGAGGAACCCTTAATTCTAAAAATCATACTTTCGACTGATTTACAATACCCTGGTCCTTGCGGGGAATTTTTGTGGACATCCAAGCCCACATACTTTATTGTATTTATCAGACTTGCCTCCTTGGTTCTGGCTCTGGAGTGCGCCATTTTACGGGATTTACCTTAACTCACGTTTGCAAGGATGGTGGGTTTTTTTACTTAAAGTGCCAAACCATAATACCTGAACTTTTAACTTTGAACTGAACTGACCATGCATTACCAAAACACCAAGCAGGTTTTAACCGCCCTGCATCAGATCAGTCGCCTGACCATGGCCGGGATGAGCAGTGAAGAGTTGGCCCAGACTATTCTTGAAACAGTGATCGAAGCCCTTTCCTACGATCGGGTGGCCCTCTATCTTTTGCGTGATGGGACCAATATGCTTGAGGGGGTTATCAATGTCGGTTGTCAGGTTAGTGTCAAGGGGTTGAAGTATGATATCAAGAGGGATAAATGTGTTGAAACCCGGGTTCTGCGCACCGGAGAAATTATTCGTATCAGGGATGGTTTGGATGAATCCTTTTTTACGGCGTTGGACAAGCGGCGAAATGCGGCTCTGAAGCGAACCCACTGTGTTCTGGTGCCGGTGATTACCGAACGCGGGATTGTCGGGACCATGCTCGCGGATCGAAGTTTTAGTCGGAAAGAAATAAGTGATGACGATATTGAGATCCTCGAAATTTTTTGTAATCAGATCGGTCTCGGGGTTGAGAATCGTCATCTTAATGCTCACAATCAGCGTCAGATTGATGAACTTATTGAACTCCAGTTAATTTCCCGACAGATGGGTGAAGCAGCTGATATGGACGAGTTGCAACAGCTTATCGTTTCCCGTGGGGCGGAGCTCGGTGCCGCCCAAGCCGGTTGGCTGCTACGAAACCGAGGGCCGGGTGACAAGCTGCTCCCGGTTTCAGCTTTTGGCGCTTTGCTGGAAGAGTTTTGGGAACTCGATATAAAAAGTCAACCGATAGAGTCTTTAGTCAACAATCAGACTATTTTTAGGTCTTCGCTGAGAATCTTTGCCGGTGGAGGAAACCGGCAGGTTGGAGTCTTGAGTTTGCCGTTGTTGGTTGGCAAGCGGGAGCAAAATCTGCTTTTGCTACTTTATCGCGAGCTTGAAGCGCCGGTCGAGCTCAATATCGACCTTTTGAAAATCTTTGCCTCTCAGGCTGATAAAGCGATGGAGAGTCTTATCTTTAATCGTACCCTGATTGAAGATCGGGATTTTCGTGAAAGTATTCTGCGGAGCTCTCCAAACGCTATTATTACTTTAGATAGCGCCCTGCGCATTACCTCGCATAACCGGTCTTGTGAAAAGATTTTTGCTTCTCTTGATCCCGATTGGCAGGGCAGTGTCTTAGAGCTTCTCGACTCTCCTTCATTCCGTCGGGCTTTGGCCCAGGTGGGAGGTCGTCAGCAGTCTTTAGCGCAGCTCGAGATGTGTCAATCTTTTGCCGATTCCTGTGGCAGTTGCGAATCCTCCGGCCAGGAGAAGATCTTTTCGGTTAGTGTTACCGCGCTCGGAGGGGCTCCCAATGTCGATCGGGGGCTGCTGGTATTGGTCCAGGATCAAACTGAAAAACGTAAAACCGATCAGGAAGTGGAACGCATGCGGCGCTTGGCTTCGATCGGTCAGCTGGCAGCCGGTATCGCCCATGAGATTCGTAATCCGCTGACCGGTATGAATATCTCGCTTGATATCATCAGTAATGAGTTGACGGATCGGCCGCATGCCGGTAAATTGGTGGCCGGGGTTGTCGAGGAGCTTGACCGACTCGAAAATATCGTCTCTTCAATGTTGGAGTTTTCCCGGGCCGGAATTTTGGACCGCACCTGGGTTAATGTCGGCGAGCTTCTTAATAACTGGTTTCCGATATTTCAAGAGGAGTCTCGACGACTGAATGTCGAGGCCTCTTTGCGGATCGGCGAGGGTACTTTACTGGCGGTCTATGGCGATCGCGAGAAACTCAAACAGGTGATCATCAATCTTGGTCATAATGCCCTTGATGCTGCGCAAGAAGGGGGTGGTAATATCACTATCGCCCTTGATCTGGGGGGGGCTCGCGGCGGGGGTTTTGCGACCGAACTCGAAGTTCAGGCCGAGCGCCCTTGGCTCTGGTTGCGGATTGTCGATGACGGTCCAGGGATGAGCCGCCATATAATCGAAAAAATCTATGATCCATTCTTTACCACCAAAAACCGGGGTACCGGACTTGGTTTGTCGATCGTTCACAGTATAATTAAAGAGCATGGTGGGCGTCTCGATGTCGAGAGCGAACCGGGCCGGGGCTCTACCTTTGCCATCGGTCTGCCGGCCGGTGAAGCTCAACCCCGTTACCAGAGAGTAGAAGATGTCCAATCGAATACTTATAATTGATGATGAAAAACTGATCCGTGAATCGCTGACCCATCTTTTGAATAGTGCCGGTTATCGAGTTGAGGTGGCGGGCCGGGTTGCCGATGCCAGGATTTTGATCGCAAAAGATATCTATGACCTTATTTTGGTCGATTTGCGGCTGCCCGATGGTAGCGGGATCGATATTTTGCGTCATATTCATGAACGGGCCGATTATGCTCCGCTGTGTATCATGATGACCGCTTATGGTTCGGTTGATACCGCCGTCGAAGCGATGAAATACGGTGCTTATGACTATATCAACAAACCTTTCAAGTCACAGGAGATCCTGCTGATCGTCAAGCTTGCCTTAGAAACCGGTAAGCTTAAGCGTGAGGTCCGAGATATTGTTAAGGCCCAATCCGAGATGAGCGATATTATCTCGGTTGACCCGCTCATGGAGCGGGTTCTGGAAATAGTCCGCAAGGTGGCTCGTAATCGCGATGTTTCAGTTCTGATTAGGGGAGAGAGTGGTACCGGTAAGGAGTTGGTTGCCAAGGCGATTCACTATATGAGTGAACGTTCGGCCAAACCTTTTGTCAGTATCAATTGTGCTTCGATCCCCGGAAATCTTTTGGAAAGTGAACTTTTCGGCTATGAACGCGGCGCTTTTACCGATGCTAAAAGTCGCAAACTCGGGCTTTTGGAAAAAGGTGATGGCGGCACCGTCTTTCTCGATGAGATCGGGGATATGGAAGCCCCTTTGCAGGCCAAACTTTTAAGGGTTCTGGAAGAGAATAAGTTCAGGCGTCTGGGCAGCGTTGAAGATATCGAGATCGATGCCCGTTTTGTCTCGGCCACCAACCAGTCTCTGGAAAAACTGATCGAAGAGGGCAAGTTCCGTGAAGATCTTTACTATCGTCTCAAGGTTATCAATATCGTGGTCCCGCCCCTGCGTGAACGTCGCCAGGATATCGAGTTGTTACTCAAATACTTTTTTGAGCATTTTAATCGCAAACTCAAAAAAAATGTCAGCGAAATATCTCCAGGAGCTCTGGAGTTGCTTCAGAAATACCAGTGGCGTGGTAATGTCAGGGAACTCAAAAATATGGTTGAGAGGATTATGATCCTTGAAGATGATGAGATCATTACGGAAGAACACCTGCCCTTGGAAGTTCTCTCCTCCAGCCGTGATAAAAATCAGTTCAGTCTGGCCCTGCCGCGTGAATACGATTTTCGCCAGGGCGTTGATTTTAACGAGCTCGTTAAATCGTTCTCCAGCTACCTGATCGAAGAGGCGATGAAGGTCGCCGGCGGCAATAAAGCCAAAACCGCCCGCCTCCTCAGTATGGATCGCGGTACCCTGCGTTACCAGATTAAAAAACTCGAAGTTGCCGGAGGTGCCGAAGATGACCTCGACAATGAGTAGTTAGCGACAGTTCAAAAATTTTCGGCTAAAGTTCAAAGTTATTGTTTTGGTCGCCTGATGACTTAACTTTGAACTGTTTTAACGCTTGCCAGTTGTCGTAACTTATGTTACAAGCCGTCTCCCAGTTTGATGAGAGATTCAATCCTCTTCGGGACGTAGCGCAGCCCGGCAGCGCACCTGCCTTGGGAGCAGGGGGTCGGAGGTTCAAATCCTCTCGTCCCGACCAATTATTACAAGGGGTTACGGTTTATTCCGTAACCCCTTGAGTTTTTTAGAAAGGTCATCATACTCCATATTTCCGTCACTTCTTTTTCTGGTCCATAAGCGTATTGTGGACTTATTGAAATTTACATCTTCCCATCGCAATTTCAGAATCTCGCTGATCCGGGCCAGGGTGTGCAGTAACACCAGCAGTAATGGTCTTTCATCTCCTGCGACGACCAGTACTTTCAAAATATTTTCTCCACTCGGAATATACTTGACAGGCTGAATAGATGGAAGCTTTTCGATGTCGTCGCAAGGGACAATATGATCTGAATAATAAACTTGATCTTTTGGAAGGCTTAGGCGAAGAGCTCTGGGGAAATGTCTTACTCTAACTCCTGGAGGCTTCACAAATGCCAAAACTACGCGCAATCCAATCCGATATTACAACCCTTAACGTTGATGCAATTGTCAATGCCGCCAATTCATCACTTCTTGGCGGTGGCGGTGTTGATGGTGCCATTCATCGTGCGGCTGGGCCAGAGTTGTTAGAAGCGTGTCGAAATCTTCAAGGGTGTAAAACAGGTTACGCTAAAATTACAAAAGGTTATCGATTGCCAGCAAAATATGTCATCCATACGGTTGGCCCAGTTTGGCATGGCGGTAAT
>Ga0307991_1002268_pt1 | contig 13093 bp, 6 predicted proteins | sample EllFjometagen131_FD_203146 | JGI IMG/M metagenome (GOLD analysis project Ga0307991, IMG submission 203146) | Marine microbial communities from Ellis Fjord, Antarctic Ocean - #131 | ecosystem: Environmental > Aquatic > Marine > Unclassified | place: Southern Ocean | collected 2014-10-08
TTTTTTTGATAGTTTATAAAAATCTTTCGCTATTTTAATTTCCGCTGAGGCAATTCCCTTAATCTCAATATTATATTTTACGCTGAGATAAGCATTGTAAATAACCCCGCCCAGTATCAAGTAATCCACGTTTTCCAAAAGTGAATTAAGAGGGCCAATTTTAGTATCAAATTTTGAACCGGCTATTATTGCCAGCATAGGATGATTCGGATTATATAGTTGATCGAGATTTTTTATTTCATGTTGCATTAGATAACCTGCATAAGAAGGAAGATGCTCAGTTAATCGTATTGTTGAAGTATGAGGCTGCCAGGAACCAAAAGCATCATTCACAAAAATATCAGCCAAACCTGCTAATTGTTCTCCCAATTTTTCAGCTTCTAATCCTTGAGCTTCCTCTCCTTTGAACCAGCGAATATTTGGCAGATAGATCCCATCAATTTCTCCTTTTCGCAATTTCTTTATAAGAAGATTAACTCCTGTATCAATTCCAATATAGCCACCATTTTCTTTGTCTTCTCTAAAATCGGGAACAATGAATTTAGTGAAGAGTTTGCTATAGAGGTAGTCTACAATCGGTTTTACGTCAAACTTGGAATCCATATTTATCTTTCCAGTCTTCTTATCTTTTGGTCTGCCCACATGAGACATCAGAATCAATTTACCACCCTTTGACAGGATATTGAACAGTGTGCCAAAAGTTTTATCAATCCGAAATGGATCTTTGATCATATGCTCCTTAGCTACATTATGATCAACACGAACTAAAACTATCTTTCCTTTAAGGTCTGCATCTTGAATTCTGGGAATATCAAACATTCATCCTCCAATGAATTTTATTAACAATTCTATTTTGCGTTTTCTATCAGAGCCTTAACCTGTGCCATGCCTTTTGGGGAACCTTTCTCAATTGCCTTCAGCACAGCACCGCCACCTGTGAATATATAATATTTTGGATGGTCAAGTGCAACAATGTACAATCCTGGTAATAACCGCTTTAATTCTTGCATTGTATCACCACCACCATACAGTTTGGTTGCATCTCTGTTGGTGTCTATCAACTCATCCAAAGCTATTGTTCCTTCATTGAAATGCGGAGTAAGTCCCATTACTGCGTTCACTAAGATAGTTTGCGATATCTGAAATATTTTCTTAACATCCTGAATTTCAAATGAGCTCTTATCTATATCCAGCACATAGTTCAAGTTTGCTCCGGCTTTAAGTTCATGAACATTATGTGAACGATATTTACCCTGAATTTTCCCTTCTAAAACATCTGATTCAATAATTACTGGAAGTTCCACAAGCTTTCCGGAAAAACCTTTTGCATATTCCACAAATTCTTTTGCCAGAGCCAAATCTGTTTTAGAAATCCCCTTAATCTTAAAACCGTATTTGGCACAAAGGTAAGCATTATAAACTACTCCACCCAACACCAGGTAATCTGCAACCTCTAAAAGTTTATACAAGGGTTCTATCTTTGTATTGAATTTAGATCCGGCAACAACAGCCAAAAATGGTTTCTGGGGTTTATAGATGCGTTGCAGATTCTCAATTTCTTTTTGCATCAGGAAGCCAGCATAGGATGGTAAATATTTAGTAACTCCCACTGTGGAAGCATGCGGTTGCCAGGAACCAAAAGCATCATTGATGAAAATATCTGCAAGTCCTGCCAGTTGATGCGCAAACTGGTCAGCCAGCTCCCCACCAGATTCTTCACCTTTAAACCAACGAGTATTGGGAAGATAGATTCCTTCGATCTTATCTTCTTTAAGTTCACGGATCATATGATTAACAGAAGTTTCCACGCCCAGATAACCTTGAGGTGGATATTCAATAAAATGAGGAATTTTGAGTTTTATATGTAATTTGCTTTCCAAATATTCTACAATAGGTTTTACAGATGTATTCTCAGAGATCTCAATTTCTCCTGTCTTCTTGTTTCTGGGTCTACCAATGTGAGTCATCAATATCAATTTTCCACCTTTTGCACTGATATAATATAGAGTTCCCAGAGTTGCATCTATTCTATATGGATCATGGATCAATCCTTTCTTAACAACATTGTGATCAACACGGACAAGAACAACTTTTCCCTTCAGATCAGCATTTTGTATGCAAGGAAACTTAACCATAAAATACCTCCGATAATCTGCTAATGAATACGAGGTGGATTATTCAATTAACTGATTTTTTTTTGCAACCTATTTCTTAAAATAATCATAAAAAAAAGCAGCCTTTGCAATAAAGGCTGCCAAAAATTAATGATTACTTTCTTTTATTTCAGTAAGATGATTTTCTTTACATTGGTATAATCACATTCTTCATCACTTGCATAAAGTGAAGAGAAATAAATACCACTGGAAACGTTTCTATCATTTGAATCTTTACCATTCCATGTTATGTTATGTGTTCCGGCTTCTTGAGAAGCTTTAACAAGGGTACAAACCAATTGTCCTTTTACATTATAAATGGTCACAGTTACTTCCGAATCATTTTCCAAATTATATTGTATAGTTGTTTCAGGATTGAAAGGATTAGGATAATTTCCAATCAATTTAGTATTACTAATAACCTCATTACCTGCATCTGTTGAAGTAATTGTTAGAATAACAGGAATAATGGTTTCCTCTCGATTATCAATTATGGTAATTTCAGTATCGTAAATTCCCAAAATCATATCTGTTGTATCAAAACTAAGCTCAATGTTTTGGGAAATACCAGCGGGTAAAGTTCCACTTGTCGGATCAAGTGACAACCAATCAGCTGATTCTGAAAGAGTATAACCCATAGTTGAACCGCCAACATTAGACATCTCCATGATCTCTACTATTGTTTCATTTGTTGCCATTTCAATTGTAAATGAAATTGGATCAACCACTAGTTCGGCAGGAGTTGGATTGCCTGCAACAGTAAACATATGCGGATCAGCAGGACCTATGAATGGATGATTAAAACTGTCTCCAGAACCGTCAATGACATTAATATAGTAACCAACTTCACTTCCATCAGGTAAAACAGGAATTAAGGCATAATAATTATTTTCACCTCCAAGATACATCTCAACTGCTATATAGTCCCCATTATTAACTTTATAATAAACAGTTGCCGACACAATCTCTTCGTTGCTATAAGAAGTCAGTTGTACTCCAATTTCGTAATCTATTCCAGATGGCACATTCTCATCCATCGGATAATGCTGAATATAAAGCATCTTTCTATCAGCAACACCACGGGTTCGGCAATGAAGTGCATCAGTAGAAGCCCAGCTTCCTGTGAAACCCAGAACTTCATAACCGGGCATAGCATCTTCATAAACCTGCAAAGCTGCGTTATCATAAGTTGTATTACCTGTTATGGGAACAAAAACCCTGTCGTTCAATATTAGAGAATTTGTATAAGGTTGATCGTAAGGCGTATTTACTCGATAAACTTCATACGGCGTTCCATAAGAAGAAGTCTGTGCGGCAAAATAAGTCGCTGTCACTTCGATCTCATCATATTGCGGATGGGTGACAGGAACTTCTCTTATCAGTATTTTATCAACATCTAGAAATTTTCCCCAACAATCTATATGATCGATATAAGTATTATTGGGATCGGGAACTTTATGATATGTTTCAACTCCCAGGTAATCCAGAACGAATTGATCTATTTGAGCAATTGTAAGAGAAGGATTTTCTGTGACAACAAGTTCACTTGATGCAGAGATGCCCATTCCGTCTGTCATATAATTTCCACCGGTATGGATTAAATCCATTCCATAAAGGTCTAATCCAAAATAATTAGCAACTTCAATTGGAATATCATCATCATTTGGCCTGGGTCTGTTGTAAGGAAAATTTACGATCACTATTTCATTATCCACAGAAATAAACCATGGTCCATAATCACGTACCCAGTATGTATTTGTGGGTGCATTGATGAATTCACAATTTGCCATATTCACACCGTTATTCTGGTAATTTGTTTCGCATTGGTTTTGCTGATAACTTTGCACAATTGTATAAACTATAATATCTTGTGACATTTCTGCAATAAGTGTATAGGGAACACCAGGTGGATATACAACAAGAACACCCTCCATTTGTTCAAATTCTGATGTTTGTCGAATTTCTCCAGTTGGAGGTTCAGTTGGAGTAAAATCTCTCTCATAATCTTCATTTAGCAAGATTTCTTCTAAATTTAAGAAGTGTGCAAGAATTGGATTATCTTTAATTCTTTGGATAATTTTATCTACAGAATTTAATGATGTTGTAATTGTGATGATAAATATGAATAATATACTTATTGTTCTTTTCATGTTATTTCCCTTATATCCTTATTATTAACTTTATAATTACGCAATTTTAATTCCAAGAATTTGAATAATTTATTTAGGTCAATCAATAAGTATTTGGCATACTAAATATTTCATTGATATTCAAATTAGTAGTAGGAACTGAAAGATAATCACCTAATAAAATGATAACCGGAGAATTCAAGGAATCAAGGCTACAAAAATAAAGCCCCGATTTTCCGGGGCTTTATTTGTAACTACTAATTGCTATTTCATAAGGATCATTTTCTTTGTAGCGATATAATTACTGGATCTCATCTTGTAGAAATATACACCACTTGAAATCGTCTTATTACTGTTATCTTTACCGTTCCATGCAATATTATAATAAGCTGCATTGAGTTGCTCATTTACAAGTGCTTTCACCAGCTGTCCTTTCATATTGTAAATGTCAATTGAGACAAAACCGGCTTCTTTAGTTGAGAAACTTATTGTTGTTGTCGGATTGAATGGATTCGGATAGTTGCCTGTTAGTTCAGTTACCATAGGAATAGTTATACCATCAGCATTGGTCTGAATATGCTCAATAACAGCATCTGTTGATAAGGAGGATTGATAACCACCACTATAAATAGCCCTTATATTATAGGTATAAGTACCGTTCGGTACATCAGGATCATTATATGAGTTTTCCATTATATCATCTGCTATCATAACCAGATTACGATAAATTTTATAATGAGATAATGATCGATTGATTGGTGCATCCCAGCTAATAAAAATATCAGTTACTTGAGTTACAGCCTGCGGATTTTCAGGTGCAGGTAATGTGATTGTAACCGATTCAATATTGGAAGGCATAGATTCACCTTCATCATAAATTGCTGTAATGTAATAATCATAATCCCCACCCGAAAGAGCAAGATCATTGTAAGTAACAATTGCAGAATCGTTGATATCTGCGATTTCTACATTATCACGATACACTTTGTAACCAGTAATATCGCGAGTATAATCTGTTACCTTATCTTCATTTTGTTTAGTATTTAGTGAGTTGCGGGAAACAGATATTGCTTTGTTTATTGTAGGATTACTTCTTGTATCAGCTGGCATGTTCCAAGTAAGTTCCACATCATTATAATCAATCACCAAACAACTGAGCTCTTCTGGTATAATTAAAGCTTCCATAGCAAAATCTACTGTTGTTGTTTGAGTAGCTATTACCAATACATCTTCAACTGTGAGTTCATAATATCCATCAGCAATACAAGTAAGATCATATATTCCTGCCAGTATTTCAAAACTGTAAGAACCATCAGGACCACTTGTAGCCAAACCCTCAATACTGGCATTTGCAATTGGTAAACCTGTAGAAATATCCGTTACAACACCGGCTACAGTTCCTACAACAGCTATTATTCCACCACCAAGAATTACATTATCAATGTAATAATAATCTAGATCGAAGGTATAACCATCAAAATAGAAGCCAAGTTGGAATGTAGCGGAACCTACATCATTGGTTTCAATTGTTAAAGTAACATCTTCTGGTCCTATATCACCCGTTGGGAATACTTCACTTACTATATTCCATGTAGATCCTCCATCTGATGTTGTTCTTACACCAATTGAGTATCCACTGCCATTATAGTCATTTAGAAAATGTTTGTAAGATAGTTCAAGTGATGATGTTCCAGTTGTATTAATAATTGGTGATGTTAATGCTGATTCACCCGTGAATGATGGACTCCAAGTGAATCCAGCTTCTGGTGCTGTTCCGCCAGCATTGGAACTTGAAGAACCTGACCAGTTACTTGAGCCTTGTCCAATAATACTCCAATCTGCAGGAGGGAAGGTACCATCAAAATATTCTTCAATAAGATAGCCACCTATCTGAGCTGAGAAATTTCCACTTCCGCTAACTCCCTGGCCACCAGCAAAATCAATTACAAATTCAGCTAAATGAGCCTCTGGAGTAGCTTCATCAGAAACAGCATTATATGAAATCTCTGAAGTATTACTAAACGCAATATCTCCGAATGCCTGAGTCGTTGATGTATTTATAGTAACATATGGATCAACTGATGACAAAATGCCATATATATCAAAAGCATCTGATGCACCATTATTTTCCAAGGTTACATTAATATCAACAGTTTCACCCGGATCCCACATATAATCACTATTACCAGTTGCAGTATCATCAATTAGGAATTCTAAGAATTCTACGTTTGGAGCAAGAGCCTCAATGCTGAAATAACTCAACCATGTTGCTTCGCCAACTGAGGTTACTGTGAAATCTATAACATGACCATTCGGAACATCATTTGTTACTTCAATCTGGAATGCATCTTCAACTGTTACTAAAGTACCTGTAGCGACATTTCCAAAATTTTCTGTTCCATCAAGAATAGTTATATAAGGATCAGCACTTGTAATTGTAACTTCAACATTAGTTGCTTGAGAACTACCTACGTTACTAACTGTCATATCAAGATCAATTGTTTCTCCATAGTCAAGTGATCCATTATTATTACCAGCAGCATCATCAATTACATAAGAATCAAAAACTACATAAGGTCCATCTGGTGGTATAACCGGAATTGCCACATGATATCTATAATGGTTTTGTTTAGTGATCACGAGATCAACAATTGTTGGTGGTATTTGCGGTTCAATAACTACGGAAACAGGAGAGCCTGTTCCTTCTGCAACACCAATTACTTCGCCATTTACAGATAATGCAATAAGCGATCCTTCATCAGCTGAAACATCAAATGTAGAAAGACCACTTAGAAGTACTGGATTATGAAATACTGTAAGATCTTGCGGTACTTCTGAATAAATTGTGGTAAAGGCATCACCATGATGATGGAAAAGATTATAAGTTACCTCTTTATTGTTTGTATTATAAGGCCATGTTGATTGATGCAGGAAATATTTACCCGCTGCATTTCCAAAAGCCGGTAATACATCTCTTGAATCTGGTGTTGTACCATATGTCGGTAGGAAATCCGGCCACATATTATCAAACATTCCCCAAACATAAGTATCATTTACAAATGAATAAGATACTTGTGATGCAGCTATTATGCCAAGTGCACCGGAATTAACACCATTATATTGATATCTATGGAATTTCTCGGCAAAACACTCACCATTCATATTATATTCTCCTGTGAGGCAATTGATAGAAAAAACAAATGTCAGGTCAGTATTAGTTAATCCATTGATATTTGAATTATTATAGACTGGTTCTCCCCAACCGTCTGTGCCACCATGATCTCTATGCTGAAGCATGAATGCTCCATCATTTATGGCATTATTCACCATTGTGGCATTTCCACCTGTCCAGCCACCAAGTTCTGCTGGTGTGGCAGGGATATAACCCAGGTCACTCGGACCAAATTTATTTACTACAACAGATGTATTTGTTGCTGTTGACCATGGATCGGAATTCGGATTACCGTCATTAACTGCATTAATTCTTACAGGATCCTTACCCTGTTCATGAAGGAAATATCCTCCAACTGCTTCAGAGCAGATTTGGAACCAGCGAGAAGTTTGCCATCCTAAGGCAGTTATTGGGTGATCATAGAAATCCGGGTTTGTGGGTGGATTTCTTTCATAATTAAGGAATTTTGTAACCATGGTTTCAAGGTGTGTTTCATTTTGAGCTGTCATACGAGCAAATACTACATCAGGCAAACTATTTCCAGAGACATCAGCATAGACATTATCTGATGCACAGGTATTATTCCAGATAGGAGACACAATGGTATTACCTGTTGTTCCATAGTCACCCATAAGTAAAACTGCTGATGGAGCAGGATCCCAACCAGTAGATGGATCCATAATATCATTAATATAAGTCTCAATAGCTGTTGTAGTATTTCCACCAACTTCAGCAGTGGTTTTGATCACAGTGGAAATCCCCTGCATTGAACGGAATACTTTAATTGAATCCGCCCAGGCTAAGAAGGTTACATCATCAGGGCAAATAATCAGATAATCAGCACCATTACGAGTACGATTTCTAGTAGTATAATCAATAACTGGAAGTGATTCATGGTTAAGAATACTATCATCAAGGATCGGATCCCACCATCTACTACGAAGATTGTCAGCACCAAAATGTCCATTTCCTCCCATAAATTCTACTTCAACCTGAAGATCACGATAAACAATGAGCTCTTTTGTTACAGGATTATATTGGAATGGAGTGATTCCTAACATCACAACATCTACACCGCGCATTTGAGTTTTCTCGCCAAGAGTAACTGGGCTGGCAGGATAGAATTCATTATTTGAATAAATAGATTGATTTCTATTAAACTCAAGAGGACCATCTTCTGTATCCAGAGGTATTCTTGGAGCTGGAGCTACTTCTACATTTGAAAAGATTTCGGTTCTTTTTGAAATGATATTCAATTTTGCATAGGCACCTTGTGGAAGAGCTATTAAACGCCCACCACCAGCTAAATTAGGTGCACCCTCATCATTCTGTAAAAGCACATCCGGTAACAATATGTTTACCATATCCTCACCATTAACCCTGATATCATTTAGTGAAAACTCGCTTATTGAGTAGTTCACCTGAACACCAGAACTATTTCTTTGCTCTAAACTAAAGCCAGCACTTGCCCAGTTATCATTGTATTTGATAACCTCAGAAGCAAAAGCTAAACTAGCTAAAGCAAACATTACAAAAATAAGTAACGTTGTTTTTTTCATTTTATTCCTCCTATTTTTTTGCTCTATTTTATTATAATAGTAACATTTTATTATTTTTATTATTCCTTTATTTTAAAAGAATTACTTTCTTTACACTGGTATAATCATTATCACCATCATCAATATCACAGGATGAGAAGTAAATTCCTGAGGAGACACTTTTACCATTATTATCCGTTCCATCCCAAACTATCTGATGTGATCCGGCAATTTTATTCTCACTTACTAAAGTTTTGATTTTTTGACCTTTAATATTATATATTACTAATTTAACCTGAGAATCGTTAGCTAAGCTATAACTGAATGTAGTAGTTGGATTGAATGGATTGGGGAAATTTCCAATATAATTTGTAACGTTCAATAGCTCATCATCTACTGAGTTATAGAGATTAGTATCAAAGTATATCTCAACTTGGAAATCTCCACTGCTTGTGTCAATATCAAGAATATCTGATACTATTTCACGTTCTCCATTATCCACAGGCATATCTATCATTACCGTAAATTCTAATTGCTCTCCAGCTGACATAGTATATGGAAGCACAAGATTAAAATCATATATACTCCAGGCAAAACTATTCCCACCTGATTCATCCATATTATTGATAATAACATCATTATCTGTATTATTAAATATTGAGAATTGCAATCCTTCTAGAGATTGATCATCGTAAAATTCTAATATTGTTGGTGTAATGATAACAGAGCCTGAAGGAAAAGTTATTTCATCGATCCAGCCACAATCCTGATAGGAAGCTACGCCACCATCTTTATAATATTCCCACTTGAAAGTATGAAAACCCGTTTCAACAGTGAATGTTTCAAACTGCCAGTCTTCATTGCCACTCCAACTCCCTTTCATTGTACTATCTATATAAAAACGTAAATAATCATAATTTTCTTCTGATGATACTTTTTGGTAAAAAGAAATTTCAGCATCAGCTTGTATAAACAAAGAAATTGAAAGTGTTGAAGTCTGGTCATTACCAATTGTTCCTGATCTGGCAGAATAATTTCCTGAGTATACAGTTTCATCATCTATTACCCAGTTATTGTTCCCTGTTAGATTCCAACTACTTATAAATTCACCAGTTTCAAAATTTCCATCAGGCATTTCATATAACTCAAAATTGATATTGCTATTTGCTACAGTTACAAGATAATGATCTAATATTCCGGCATAATTCGAGTTATAAACAGTTATAGAATAATTATATTCATAAAGATCATTAATTACATATTCTCCAAAATCATTAGTATATACTGGAGCTATATTATAATCCTGAATTGCTACAACAGCATTTGCAATTGGTTCACCTGTATCACCATCAGTTACAACTCCCGTAAGATCTATAGTATCTGTTGAAGTAACTAAGGCAATATCTATTGCAGTAAGATTATCATTGATTGTAACGTTTTCAACAGTTTGAGAATCATACCCATAAGCAGAAAAAGTTACATCATAAGTACCATTAGTAAGCAAGCGATAATAACGTCCAAATTCGTTATCACTATTATAAGGTTCACGATAAACTCCAGAGTCATCTATCCCTTCAACAAAGATCTGTGCTACAATTGGCTCTAGAGTTCCAGCATCTGTAATATGACCGGTTAGTGTCGATCCATTAACTCGATCAAGCAGGATCATTGCCGCTTCAACATTGTCAGCACAAATTCCAGCTACCTCACCGGCAGGCGGGATAAATTGTGTAGCTAACTCTATTGTATAAGAAAAGATCCCCTGAGTTCCATAAGAATGATCATCGGTCGTTCCAGTACAGGGGTAAAGTTCCCATGATGCTTCCGGTGTATAATAACCACCACCTTGAGAAGGGATTGTGAGAGCCATATTAGTCGCAAGTTCTTCCAAAGCAGCTTGATCAGGTGCAATCACCTCATCAGCATAACCAAACGGATAAAGAATTAACTCACCATAGCTGTGATAGCTTATACCTGCTACAAAATGATGTGAGTTAATTAAGTTTTTAACAGCTTGAGTTTCCGGCTCAGAAAAAGCGGAAGTTCCCTGATAAGTTTCACTTGTCCAATTTGTGCTGGCTCCACCCCACTCCCAGCCATAATTTCTATTAGGGTCCACACCATCCTGAGGAGAATAACCAGTAACATTCAAAGTTCCATTTTCATTATTATCACGAATATTTTTACGCCACATCGTATTAATTTCGTCAGTTACAACTTTATGACCATTTGGATTTACAAGTGGAACAAACCATATTTGAGTATTATTAACATTATCCGTAATTTCAGGATCAGTTCCGTAATTATTGATAATATTATTTAAGACAGCCATACTAACTTCAAGACTAATAGGTTCACGAGCATGGTGTTCAGCCAGATAATAAACACAAGGTTCATCTTCTTCTATTGCAACATTATCTGAAACTTTCAAGGCCCATATTTCATGGTAATAATCATCGTATATACTATTACCAGCATCAGAGTATTCCTTTCCAAGAGTTTCACCAATATCAAATAATTTACATATAGCGGGATTATCCGCTTCTAGTTGCTGTAATTCTGTTAACATCTCTTCATAATCTCTATAACCATTAAGTTCGGTTGGATCATTAAGATTATTTTTCATTTGTTCTTCAGTTTGTGTAATAATTACATCATAACCTTGTTGAAGTATTTTTTGGTAATCAATTTCAGATACAACGATATCTAGAAATTCCCCAGGTTTAAAAGCAGCTATATCATAATTTCCATCAATAAAAGTACTTATAATTTGCGAGTTAGGATCTTCAAATCTAATAACTACACTGTTTGCAGCGAATAAACTAGAAATTGAAATAATCAAAGATAACAAAATAATTAGATAAAATAATTTCTTCCTCATTAATAACTCCTTTTTTACATAAGTTTTTATTGCAATAATTGTTCCAAGATTAGCTGTAAGTAGTTAATATATATAATAAAAAAACTGCCGGAGGATCCTGCAGTCTTACTGAATTTAGATAGATTATTTATAAATGGATCACTGTTTTTCTAATAACTTATTAAGTTCCATTTTCAAGGTTTCGATTTCACTATCAGATACTTCATCTTCATGATCAGCTTCTTTATATTGTAATCCTTTTTCAAGTGTTGTTAATGCAGTTCTATATTCACCAAGTTCCTTTTGTATATTTGCTAATTGAATATACGCATCGAAATGATCTTCTCTTGATTCAATTGCTTTCATTGTGGCGAATTCCGCACTTTTATAATCTTGTAGATTTATAAATGCTTCACCTTTATGACGCCAGGGACATGACCATTTAGGGAAGTCTGCATTAAGTTGATCATAAATATGAATAGATTCATTAAATTTACCTAGTTCTAATAATAGATTTGCATAAGAGAATTTAGTCATATTATCCAATGAATCAGAATTGACCTTTAAAATATCAAGATTCCTGTTTAATTCCATTGTATATAGATATGATAACATTAAAGCTGATTTATTATTATCAGAAATTTCACTATTTGAGTTATAATGTTCAATTGCTTTTTGGAAATTATCAAAATTCTGATCTTGCTGATAAATTATAAACAGATCATTGCCATTATGTTCATTAGCTGTTAGTAAGGTTATAATAAGTACTGCTACAATCAAAAATAAATTTTTTTGCATTTAACTCCTGTCTAATTTCTACTAAGCCCATAATCCAGCAATTCGATCTTCTAGAAAGAGCAATTAAATTCACAAATATTAATCCATCTTTTACCAGTTTTATCCCGTATAAATTCTCGTTTCCCAACTACCAAATTCATACCTACAAATCTAAACTCAATCTGGCAAAACAAATAATCCCATCCTACATCCATCGGATGGGATTATTAATATTATCCTATTTACTCAGTTCTTTTACAATGATCTCGTAATAAATAGATCGAAGATCGTGTTAAAGGTGATGCTGGGTCGCATCGCCTTGGCTGCTTTGATGTCGTCAAGCTTGTAATATCCACCAAGATCAACAGGTTTTCCCTGAACTTCTACTAATTCTTTCAGTATTTGCTCTTCGTTATCTCTCAGATATCTGGCCAGTTTACCGAATCTGAATTTCATTTCCGGAT